>Ga0209498_1000088_pt1 | contig 49572 bp, 67 predicted proteins | sample WalLakDeSediment_FD_184131 | JGI IMG/M metagenome (GOLD analysis project Ga0209498, IMG submission 184131) | Lake sediment microbial communities from Walker lake, Nevada to study Microbial Dark Matter (Phase II) - Walker Lake 11/02/13 Deep... | ecosystem: Environmental > Aquatic > Freshwater >... | reverse complement strand
GTACACTGCTCGGCATCCAACCGAATGTAGTTGGACAGCTTCGGCAGAAACTCCCGGCGGCATTCGACGAGGTTTGGTACACCAAGATCAAGGCGACGGCGAAGGACGTGGATGTAGTTCTTCGTGTCGCCCCGGATGCGAAGCGGGAAGCACGCACACGCCTCGGATGTCTCGACCACGAGGAGCCGGCGGACTTCAACGTGCTCCGAGCGAAGGTAGCGAAGTTCTACAAGCGTCCGGAAGATGACCTCTGGCGGGCCTACCACGGTACGGAAGGTAAGCGCCTCGCAGAGGAAGAGTCGGCTCGTGAAGTGGAGGCTATCTGATTCAATAATTGAACATCTACCCCGGCGACACGAATACAACGTCAACCAAACTCACACTAGGAGGAAGTAATGCCGAGAGTAACCGTATCCCTGAAGGACGCCGAAGTTCGCAGCGTTCTGCCCGAAGGCACCTATGAGTGTTCTGTCCATGAGGTTCGCGGACCGACGAAAGGGCCGAAGGCATCCTACCTCACGTTCATCTTCAACGTCGACGAAGATGGGGAGTACGAGGGCCGGAAGATCTTCCATAACACCCCGGTCGAAGGTGCAGGCGCGGGGATGTTCGAGGAACTCTTTGAGAAGCTCACCGGAGAGCCACCGGAGAGAGACGCCAGCGGCGATTTCGTCTTCGACACCGATGACCTCATCGGGCTGACATGCTCGTTGGTGGTGAAGTTGCGTGAGTACCCCGACAACTCGGGGGAGTACGTGACTGACGTCAAGAAGATACTCAGGGCGTAAACACACTGGGCTACCCTATACAACATTCGGCCTAGGCTTACGGGGGTGATGTCCTGCGAAGCGAAGCCGATCGGTGGAATATAGGGTAGCCCACTTCCCTCCCTCACAGAAAGAGATACTATTATGAGCACGACGCCGAAGTTCGTAATGAAAAACGCCGAAGCTACCAGAACTATCATCCACATAGAGTTAGTTCTGGTAAAGGATCTGGCACGACTCACGATCGAGAAAGTATTCACTCACTCTCAGTTTCCGAGGTTGAACTCTCACACGGCTGAGACTGTGTATATAGACTCAAAAACAGAAGGAATACTACGCGGAAGGAATCCCGACAATGAATCCTTCGCCACAATCACGTGCCGCAGCACTGGTCCAAAGGAGTATAAGCTCGTGATAGCAGCTTTCGATGACACACATAGTGCTATGCTCACCGAGGACACGCCCGAGCTGTGGTACACGATCGAACATCAACAACGACTCGAGAATGAACTAACTATCATTCCTCACAAAACGCCGCATTCCACCGCTGGGGGGTGGGGCGGGGCATCATAGACGGTAAACTCATGAAGCCACCGAAGGGCTATGTCATAGTAGAGGCAGTCCGAGGCGATCGACTCCCTTCTGGTCTTATCACGAACTATCGCCAAGAGTACCCGCAGAGTGGTAGGGTAGTAGCATCTTCTGCGGCCAAGGAGGATGTTCGACCTGGGGATTTTATTCTAATCAATGTCGAGAGTCACGACGCTGTTCCTACCTATTACCGAGTATTCGAGATAGTTCTCGACGATGCCGGGACGCCGTTGTCTATCTTCTGCTCTCCCGATGTCGAGCCGTTGTTTGTCGATACGATTAAGGAATCTCGGAGCACCGGGAACGAGAAGCGCATCACCCTACAGGATCTAATGGGAGAGGGCTTCCAATTCCTGGCCTCAGATGTATTGACGTATCAGTGGGCAGAAGGTAACTCCCCGGGGTTCTCTATACTCTATCCTATCGGAGTTAATATCTTCTACCTCAACAATAGGATGTACTATAGGGTCCACGAGGATGACATCTTAGCAGTACTGGAGGATTGGTGAGCGATACGGCATTCGCCCTGGCAGGGCAGACAGTCGGGAGGATAAAGATTTCCGACATCAAGATCTCTTCGCGACAACGAAGAGTGACTCTCGATGACGACAAGTTCTTCGAGCACATCAACAGGCTGGCGGAATCTATCTCCCGCGCAGGTCTGATACATCCGATTACTCTCGAGGATGAGTCGAATGAGTTAGTGGCAGGCTTCTGTCGGGTCCAAGCGTTTCTCAAACTGGGGCATGAAGACATTCCCTTCGTCCGGCGCGGTGGTCTGGACTCCATGCAGAGGAAGGTGCTGGAACTTGAGGAGAACATCCAACGGATGGACATCGAGTGGTGGATGCAGGCCGCCGCCATCGCGGAGATAGACACCCTCCAACGTCAACTCCATCCCGACTGGAATCAGAGGAAAACGGCGGAGATGATAGGAGCGTCCGTCGGGACAGTTAATCAGATGATTAAACTCTCCCAGGAATTGAAGGAAGACCCCGGACTTAAGGAGAATAAGTCCTACGTCACCGCGTTGACTATGGTGAAAGACAAGAAGAAGATGGAGCGGCGGAAGGAGGTCGTGCGACTCAAGGCAGAGGGGAGAATCGAAGGCTTCGCCGCTAAGATCATCCAAGGGGATGCCGCGGAGTTGATAAGGGATGTGCCTGACAGTTCGATCGATGCGGTCATCACCAACTTCCCTTTCGGTATCGACCTTGAGTATAAGAAGACCTCCCAGAAAACCAATCTCAAGGTGTATGAGGACGATGAGCAGATCATCATCGACCTGGTGCAGGCTGTGGTGAAGGAGTGTTATCGTGTGATGCGCCCTGATGCTTGGTTTGTGGGGTTCTTCGATGTACGGAAGTTGACCTACTCACAGAGGCAACTGGATCTCTATCGGCGGCTTCGAGACTCTGGCGCCTTCAAGGATAAGGAGATAGCGAAGCTCGCATTCGACTCTATGGGATTGGCGTTCTGGTTAGAACAGGCAGGTTTCAATCATGTCAAGCTAGTCCCATCGGTCTGGGTCAAACCAAACAAGACCTTCGGCACGCTTGGCGATCCGAAGAAGGGTATCATCATAGCGTCGGAGTCGTTCATCTTCGCCGCCAAGGGCGATCCGGCTTTCCTCAAGAGAGGGAGGCAGAATATCTTCATCTATGATACGCCTCTACCGAGTGAGCGCGTACACTCAGTGCAGATGCCCGAGGATCTATGTACAGAACTCGTCGGCATGGTGGCCCTCGGTGGGTCTCGCATCCTCGATCCGTTCGCTGGCTCGGGTATGATAGGCGTCGGCGCACTGAACAACCAATGTGAGTTCCTCGGCTTCGAGCTTGACGAGGAGTTCTGTGCACGAGGTAACATGGTGCTACAGAGCCACATCATGGCGAAGGAGGAGACGTGATCCGAGTTCCTGCCATCGGCCCGAAGAACGCAGACATAATGCTAGTGGGCGAGGCGCCTAGTTGGGATGAGGTTAAGCACGGCGCTCCGTTCGTCGGCCCTGCGGGCGGGCAGTTGGATCGCCTACTCGCAGCAGCGGGCATACGTCGTGAGAGCGTATACATCACGAACGTGATAAAGTATATGATCCCTCAGAAGCCCAAGGAGAAGGAAGCATTCTTCTTCCGAAGCGGCTCCCCTACTCAAGAGTACATGGATGGGATAATAGAGCTGGCGACGGAGATCAAATCGGTTAAGCCGAACGTGGTCGTCCCTCTGGGAAACTACGCTCTTTGGGCGCTCACGGGTAATCTCCAGATCATGCGATGGAGAGGATCGATTCTATCCTCCACTCTGGTCCCCGACCTGAAGGTAATCCCCACTATCCACCCGGCGTTCTATATCCACGGTTATGACGCGATGTTATTCAAAGAACCTCTGGGGATATGGGATCTGACCAGGGTTCGAGAAGAGTCTGAGTTCCCCGACATCATTCTCCCCGAGGCTAACCTCATCGTGCAGCCGAGTAGGTTTGACGTAGACGAAGCAGTTGATCGTCTACTCTCGGGGAGTGTGATAGTGGCTGACACCGAGTGGTATGCTCCGGAAGACATAGCTTATATTAGTTATACTAACGATCCCAGTTGGGCTATCTGCATCCCGATGGAATACATCGACGCTCATCGGAAGCTCCTCGGATCCGATGTGCCGAAGGTGTGGCAAAACGCTATGTTCGATGTCGTCGCGCTCAATCGGATCGGGATAGAAGTTAAAAACGTGCGGGACGACACGATGATAGCATGGCACTCGTGTTGGCAGGACATCCGAGAGAAGAGTCTCGCCGTCATAGGGTCGGTGTTAACCCGTTGGCCCTACTACAAGGATGAGCTACACTTCGTCGGGAGGGATGACGTAAGAGGACAGACATACTGTTGTCGGGATAGTGTAGTGACTGCGGAGGCGATGGAGAAGATCGAGACCCGAGAGTTCGACTACACCGGCGGCAGGCAGGGGTATGACATCTCCATGTCCATATTCGATATATTCTGCCGCGCCTCGTCCGAGGGTATTCGGATTGACGCCGACCTGCTCAATAGGAAGAAGAAGTTCTACCTGGAACGAGCGGCGCAAACCGAGGAGAAGCTAGCTGAGGCTATCGGGAGGAAGATCAATTGTAGATCTGGGGCGCAAGTGGCCCGCTTGGTGTATGACGACCTCGGGGTCAAGCGCGCATCGAGGAGTACTGAGCAGAAAGAACTCATGGACATCACCGCTGGTATGTCCGATCCCACAATCCGGGCGGTCTTAACCGCGGTGATCCGAGTACGTCAAGATCTGAACGTGGTCTCCAGATACCTACACGACGGGGTGATCGATAAGGACAACAGGGTTCGCACCAACTGGAACCTGGCGGGGACACGTAGCGGACGGCTCTCCTCGACCATACCTTGGTGGAATGGCGTCGCTCTCCAGACTGCTCCAGATGATCTGCGCGAGTGTCTGATCCCTGACGACGGCTTCATCTTCCTCGGGTGGGACCAGGCGCAGGCTGAGGCACGTGTAGTTGCAGTGAAGACCAAGGACTACGATCTCTTGGAGGACATGGAGAAGGGAATCGACATCCATCTCCAGTTGGCTTCTCGCCTGCCGTTCGGCCTGACCTACGAAGAGTTGGTCGCCATGTGTGACGAGCTCGGGAAAGATCACGTCCCACAGAGATATATCGCCAAGCGTTGCCGACACGCCCTTAACTACGTGATGGGTCCGGATGTGTTCCGTCTCGCCGTCAACAAGGAGTATCTCGATACCAACATCGGTCTCGACGTGTCAGGCGCGAGAAGAATCCACGCTGCCTACCACGAACTTCACCCTGGTCTCAAGTGGTGGTGGGAGCAGGTCAAGTCGCAGTTGAAGAAGACTGGTACGTTGACTAACTCCTTCGGGCGAGTGAGGAGATTCACCGGGTCTATACACAACTCCCTTACCGAAGCCGTGTCATACGAGCCGCAGTCTACCGTGTCTGATCTGACTACAACGACGATAGCCGCCGCAGATCGCCTCTTGTCTGACCTGCCTGCTGCTCAACATACCTTCTTCGCTCATATGCACGACGGCGGCCTCCTACAGGTAAGGGAGGAAACCTTGGAGGAGAGCGTTGAGATCATCCGCTCGTGTATGCTCCGTACGATCTATATCGATCGTCATGCCTTGACTATTCCGATCGATGTAAAGGTCGGGAGAAACTGGAAGGAGATGACGTATGTCTAGAATCAAGATACGTTGCGACTACTGTGGCGTAATACATCGAATCGAGTTCGTCGAGGCCGAGTGGGCCAACAGAGGTAAGGCAGTGATTCTCTCTCCTGGGTGTACCTTGATTCAACACGATTCGGTCATTCCGAAGAATGATGAACAGGACGATGACGAACAGTAGAGACGAAGTCCTCCGAGACCTACGGGAGGAGACTAGACAACGTAGACCCATGATACCTAAGACCATACGGTTGCCTGAGAGGATTCTTGATGAGATCGCGGAGTTCTTATCTCACACTCACGGGATAGACCAAAGTGTAGTTCTCCGTCGGTGTGTGTTGATAGGGTGGGTTAACCTGAAACAAGTCATAGGTCATGAGCGACCGGGTAGCAGGTAACTGGCTCAGGGCATATGCAGAATACACCAAGGAACTTGAGTCTCCGGATTCATTCCATCTTTGGTGTGGTCTGTCCGTCCTGGCTAGTGTGGCTAGGAGGAATGTCTGGATAGACCAGGGGCATTACCTCCTGTATCCTAATCTATATGTCATCCTGGTCGGCCCGCCGGGGAAGGTAGCTAAGAGTACGTCTATCCGTGCGGGCAGGAGGATACTTCTCGGAGTGCCTGAGATCATCTTCGGTCCGGATGCGGTCACGTCTCAAGATCTGATTCAGAGTCTAGGTAAGATCGGTGGCTCAGGGAAGGTGGCCGCCATGACCATTCATAGTACAGAACTATCGAGCCTGATCGATCCGAGTGGTCTCTCCATGATCCAGTTCCTTACCGACATATATGACTGTGAGTGGAATCCGAAGGGGTGGAGGTACTCTACCAAACATCAGGGGAAGGACGTAATCCACAACCCTGTGTTGAACATCCTCGGCGGTACTACCCCTTCGTGGATCTCGGAGGGAATGCCAAGAGGGGTGATTGAACACGGTTTCACCGCTCGGGTTATATTCATCTTCGAGGACAAGCCGAGGTTCCTCAATCCTCATCCGAAAGCTCCTCCTGGTCCACTCGTCGAAGCTCTCCAGGAGGATCTGAACGTGATAGCTAATCTCCGTGGCGAGTTCACGTTAACCCCGGAGGCATGGAAACTGTATGATAAACTCTACATCGAGGTCGGAGAGTCTGTACCCGCAGACTACCGCATCGAAGGGTATCACTGGCGCAAGGCGAAGGTGCATCTTCTAAAGACGGCGATGCTTCTATCAATGTCGGAGAAGAATGATCTCGTGGTGGAACCTCGAGACATAAAGCTGGCGTGGGAGGTTCTAGGGAGCATCGAGGATAAGATGGCTCGGACGTTCTCCTCGGTGGGTAAGTTCGAGTATGCCCCGGATATGGAGAGAATTCTCAATCAGATCATAGACACCGGGGGGATGACCACGCAAGATATTCTGAACCGGAACGCAGCGGTAGGAGACGACCAGACCCTCGGCCGTCTCCTACATATGCTGATTCGTATGGGGAAGATAGAGCGGACGAAGCGAGAGGACGGTACCTCTGCCTATACCCCAGTTAAGCGTAAGACTACCATTCCCCACCTTCCCGTTCTATAGGTAGGCGAATGCTTTCCCAGAACCCAGGGTCTAATCTCATCGCGCCGGGAGGACCGAGGATGCCGGGTCGTTCAGTCTCCATAGGTAGATTCGGCATCGGTTGCGAAGGCAATCCGGTGGGACCTCCCGGAGGAGGCCCACCGATCAACCCGGGACGAGCAGGAGGAGGAGTAGATGGCGGCGGGAACCGTGGGATGTTTAGCCGGTTTACTCCTGCATCCTCCATACGCATACGATCCACTGCGGGTAGCTCGAAATCCGGTATGGTGGGATCGTAGATGATATTCGTCGCCCAATGATAGTCGTCGAATGTACGTCCGAGGAATACGCCTAGAGCACGAATCTCGGGAGGTTCCTCTCCGGTGAACACCCGGTTCATATCGCGGTAGAATGACTGCCCGGGGAGAGTGACTCGCAAACCTAGTCTGCCTAGCTCCTGCAATGCGGCGAGCTTCTGATCCATAGGCCCGGAGATCACCCGTCTGGCTGCATCCAACAAGTCCATATAGGGTCCTCCTGCCCAGAGGACCGACAACGGCGGAATCCAACTAAATAGATTGTAGCCGGTCTGTAGCATTATGTTCCCGTACACCCCCAACATGGTGGCGGTACGTAGGTAATACCCGGCGACCTGCTGCGGTGTACCATGCTTCAGCACCTGAGTCATGGTGTTCTCAATGGCCCACAGTGGCCATGTACCGAACGTCCCGAGTACCCGAGCGTATACCGATTGCATCCACGGAGGCTGGACGCCGCCGCCGTAGATAAAGTTAACCTGATCTGATGCCGTCTTCCCGATGAACCGCAGTGCGCCCTCTCTACCATGTATGCGGTAGATTTCTCTGAACTTATCCCTGACCGCAGGGGCGAAGAACGGTAGACCATCATCAACGAACTTATCCCATCCGATCTTCCCCGTCTCGAACTTAGTTAGAGCCTCTCCGGTGTGGAGTTTGTGCCAGAAGTATGCCCACCCGCGGTTCAGCGAGTCACTGCTGGTATAACCGGCGAGCATACTCTGAGTTACTTTCCGGCTGAGTTGTCCGCCACGGTGCATAGCTGATATAGTCCCTGCGATAGCCTGCCCAGCGAGGGTACTCCCTGTAATAGGTATATGATGGAGAGACCTAAACACGGCATCGCCCGCAGGTACGGCTGCTTCGGCCAAGCGGAGAACCCCCTCGCTGAATGCCTCCTCAATACCTGCGTTAGACATAGCGTGCTCAAGTCCCTTACCCATGTGCCTATTACCGAGTCGGCCGAACATCAGCCAGGGTACCTGAGTCATGTTCCGAGCTATATGCCACGGGCGTATGCCGATATACGCTCCATACTGCGCCGCCGTCAGGCAGTGCACCATATCCTGTATGATCTCTGGTCGAACCGCCACCCCGAGCTTGTTGAACATCCGCTCGAACGACTCTCCGAGACTCTTGTAGGAGGCGTGTGGTGTCCCCTTGACGGCATTGAGATATTCTGCTACGATCTTCCTCACGTACCCGGGGACTACCGGAGAGTCCATCTTGGCGTAAGGGTCTATCTTCTTCCTCAACGCCAACAACTCTTTCCCGTCAGGAAGATCCTTGAAGCGAAGGGGGGCATCTTTCGTATCCAGTCCCGCCATCCTCTTAAGTCCGCGCCAGGACTCGTCGACGTGCTTCTTCCAGAACACCGACCGGGTATAGAGTTGCATGACCAGCTCGGGGTCCATCTCGACCTTCGCTAGATCCCCCGTGCGGGTATACTCGAACCAGAAGTCCTTGTCCGAGGGAGACCCCTTCGCGCCGCGTAGAGCTATAGACACATCCCGCTTGTGGGTGGACTCGAGGAAGGGGAGAATGCGAGAGTAGTAGTTATCCACGTAGGCATTCGCGTCGAGGCCAGTCTCCTTGAACAACCTATCGTTGATCCGTCTAGCTCTGATATAGGCGGAGACGCCAGCCGTGGGTACACCCTCCTTCTTCATAGCTCTAGCAGTCTGCGCCGTGGACCACTTCTCTTTCTCTGCTCGACGCCAGACCTCGACCAACTTGACCTTGTTCTCATAGTTCACCCCACGCCAGATGCTCTCTATCTCCTTGGCGAATGGGGTCATCTCTGCTCGCATGAGGTTGACCCCTTGGTCGACGTGATACATACCTTTCGACCAGAAGGGTATCTGTGCGAGGTTCTCCACGTCCTGCAACCAGTTCCACATGTTTCTGGTTCCAGCTGTGGGGAGTTCCGCAGGGTTCAACGAGGCTAGCTTCTCAAACTTATACAGGCTCCCCGGATCGGGCATACCTGCGTTGTAGAGACCCATGCTTAGGCGCATAGAGGGTATGATAGTGGGGAGTTCTGCTTCGGTACGCACGATCCCCTTCAGCCAACCGAGAGCATCGTCGGTCTTGGCAAACACCATCCGCGCCCCGGAGTTTATCTCGCGGAGCATGATCGTGTCATCTCCTAGCGTCTCCCACGAGAACCCCTTCTGATGTGCAAGGAGTTTCGGCGGCAGCCTCATATTGTCGATCAGGTTGATCTGTTCGGCTAGTACCTTCTCATAAAGCAGGCGATCTGCTTGAGGCACGCTCTCCCATAGTTCTCTCCGTAGACGTCCGGTGAACGCCTCCTTCGCTGCGACCATATCCTTGGCCGATCCGATCCCCCGCTCCCTCGCCCACGCCATGAAGATGTCATCGAAGGTCAGATACGTGAGTGTCTCCGTAGGACCAGCGGCGGCCGCACCTTCACGGAGGATAGCTTCACTCACTTCTCTCCCCGAGACCGCGCGTCGCATAGACGCGTAGCCCAACTCCTCGGGATACACTATAGCTCCCGACACGTCGAATGCGCGACGTGCACCGTCGTCTAGTGCCATAGTGCCAGTGCGGATAGCTTCGATCACATCTCCTTCTGATGTCCACCCCGTGCGAGTGTCTCGCAGTCGCCGGAGTGTTTCGTAGTAGAACGCCCGGAAGTCCTTGAACGGTGCGTCCCACGCAACGAGGGGCTTCTCAAGGAAGTTAGGCAAATCCACTAGATTGTCTTGCTTAACGTACCGCTTCTTCCCCGACCCATCGAGCCTCTCAAGGATAGCTCTGCCTTTCTTGCTCAAGCCGAGGTAGAGATAGTCTGCCTCTCCTCCCTGGGTTCTCACCATCTGCCCAGTGAATCTACCTTCTGCCTTGAGTTGCGCTTTCTGCGCGTTGTTGAGTCCGCGGGTGCCGAAGAATATATCATAGTGTGTGGGCTTCCCAGGGACGCCTGTCAGGGTTCTCTTAATCGGGGTAAACTTGAGATAGGGGAACGCAGCGCGGGCACTCTTAATGATCTCCCGCGTACCTGCTGCGTTGTCAGTGGCCATACGTAACACGCCACCGAGTGTGAGACGATCTCCTACGTCTACGATCGCTTGTATCATGGCGGCGTGTGGCCCCGAGCGGTTGAACATATCCTGCGCGGCCACTGAAGATGAGAGGTACTGCTCCTCGTTCATCATCACGTTGAGGATACGGTTCTGCTTCTTCGTCAGAGAGTGCACCGGCACCCCGGCTTCGAGTTGCTTGAAGATCGAGGCGACTTCCTTATGGGCGACGGAGGAGAGGAACCGCTTATCCCGCCAGGTCTTGGCCACTATCGGTCCACCGATGATTATGCGGCCGGCACCGAATAGTCCGCTCTCTCTAACCATATGATGACCGCGCTGGCGCCAGTCCTCCGCTTCCTCAAAGACGCCACCGAAGATCAACCCTGCGGTTGAGTCGGTGATGACACTACTGATGAAGGGCCACTTCTCTAGCGCTACCGGGGAGCGAAGAATGAGCGAGGCCAATTTGACGCTGCCGAGGATAGGAGCCATATAACCTATGAGATTCCCTGCTAGCTTATATGGGGCGATCTCCTCCGGAGTTAGCCCTGCGTTAAGGGCGGCAACGTCTGCGGTCATACCTGCACCGCGGTGAACCTGGTCGACTAGTTCTCTTGCAGCGCGGAGTACGTCCTGCTCAGTGAAGAACTTAGCGATGTCGCTAGCCAGGTGTATCGGACCCCGGGCGAGTTGGATAGTGCTCTGCCCGAAGCCCGCCAATACGGCGTCTATCTTAGCCCCTGTCGGATCAGGCCCCATTGAGGCTAGTTGGGCTAGAGTCCTATCCTCTTCTCCCGGCGGCGTCATCCCGCGGATGTCCTCCACCGAGGCTAGAGGAGCGTCTATCTCCCCTGAGGACGGTGGAGTAGGGGCAGCAGGGAAGATTTTCTGTTCCAACGCCCGACGTTGAACGAAGGCGACAGCTTTCTCTTCTTGCGAGACATGCTCGTCGCTCTCCATTAACTTCAATCGAATCCAGTAGTCGAGAGGATCTTGCTCCACCACTACCTCCTTATACCCATCCGCTCTGCGCCTTCACGAAGGATCGCTATATCTTCCATAGTGTATCCTCTCGCTATCAACGCAGCGGCGTCTCTCCATGGATCGACCTGACCTGAGCCCACTTCCCGCATGACAGTGCCGAGTGCTGCAGCACGTTCGTCGACCTGTGCTACACCGACCTCTGCGGGATCTAGTCCGATAGACTGTAGGAGTCGGAGTAGATCCTGCTCATGACGACCAGGTTGGCCTCCGATTTCTGTCAGAGTATTCCACGTCGCACTTCTGCCTCCGAATATTCCGCGAGTCAACGGCGCAACAGGCCACCCTGCACTTAACCACGCTTTAATTAGTCCGGAGGCAATCTTCCCCGTCTCCTCCTTACCTAAGGCGTCAGACACGTGTCCGAGGAGTTGGAGAGTCTTACTGAACTCCGCTCCGCCCGGGAGTTGGTCAAGCAAGTCAAAAACACTCTCCTCGGCAAGAGAGATTGCATGGAGATAGATGTTCATCGCAGAGATAACATCAGGTGACGCGGCGTAAGTCTCGATGAACTTCCTGACATCCTCTCTCGTCCCGTGCGCTGCGCTCACCAGTTTCTGCGCTATCTGTCTAGGCACAATCAGTCCCGCGGTTTGCAACTGATCCATGAACTCCCCAACTACATCGGTGGGCGGAAGTTGACCAGTTTGCCAGAACATGAAGCCCTGTTCTCTCTGCTGCATGAGAAGCCGGGTGGACAACTCGGCCGCCGCCTGAGTGTCGAAAGATCTGGTCGCCCCTGTGACGGGATCGAAGACGTCTATTGTAGTTAGGCCAAACCTGTCTCTCGCCATGCGAGTGAGATCCTCAGGGGTTGGAGCATAGGACTCGAGGGCGTGCATCCACGCTTGGGCGGTCTGCTGTCTGACCTTCAACTCATCAGGCAGTATCGCCTCCCCGGTTAGTTGCGCTGATATAGCCGATCGGACTATATCGTCGGATATCAGCTGCAAGTCTTCTCTCGATAGGTTCTTCAACGCTTCGAGGCCCAGGGTATCCACCATCGACTGGAACGTCTGCGGCGTCGGTACGAGTCCACCGAATCCCTCGATGTCAGCGAGGTCTACCTCGGGAAACAGTGTAGAGAGACGCGGATGTAGCCAAGGCATGTCGGCAATGGACGAGCCTGGAGTGCCTAGCTCCATCAGCTGTGTAACCTCTCCTAACGTCTGCTGTCGTTCGGCGAGTGCAGTTCCTCTTTCACTGAGAGCGAGCTGCTCCCGCATGAGGTTAAGGCGTTCTCGCGATTCTTTATCCTGCATGATCCCTTCGATCATGTCAAGAAACGCCCGACCTCCGCTGCTAGGAATTACAGTAGCCATGTTATCCTCCCATCTTGGCGGCAGCTACTCTACCAGCGGCTGCGATGAGATAGGGTAGCATAGCCTCTTGGTAAACCGGAGCGCCTGGCCTGAAGAAGTCCATAATCATTCCCAGACCCTGCTGACCCATAGCTTGAGACGCTTGCATCTGATTCATGAGACCGAGGAGAGTCTGCGCCCTCTGTCCGCCAGCTTCGAGGAGAGCACGCTGCCGTTCTCTTGCGAACTGCCCACCTAGTTCGCCTCGCAGCTCTGACTCCCCCTGCATGAGATTCCGGCTGAACCTGCCTCCCATTGTACCGTACATCTCCCGCAGTCCCGCCACTTGGCGTGAGGTCTCTCGCTCCTCGAAGGGTACCATAGAGCGAAACAGTCCCGCGGTTAGGTCTTCTGGATGGGCCAGGAGTTCCTGCGCTATCTCTCCTATACCGAGCATACTCGGATCAACTCCGTACATGCTCTGGAACGACTGTGAACCGAGGCGAGTGAACGGAGCGAGACCCTCAACTAATCCTTCGGGACCGCCACCGAACATGGAGCGAAATAGATTCGCCAACTCCTGTGTTCCAGCTCTAGTCTCCTTAGGAGTGCCGGAGAGTTCTCGCGGCTGGAACGCTTTGCCTACCCCTCTAGCAGTGTTACCGAGAAATTCCGACATATCCCCCTCCTAGTACAATGCTCTCATGGAGCGATCAAGGTCTTTCCGAGTCATCCCGAAGGTGAGCAGTGGCCACCACCTATCCTTATACTTGACGGCTTCTCTCATCTCACCTTCAGGGATGAAGCCGAGGTTACGCAAGAACCTAACCACTCCCGCTTGATACGGAGGAACATGAGCGGTGATCCTCCTGATCTTATATCTATCTGCAACCCACTCTGCAAGGAAGAGGAGAATCGGCTCACGACCTCTAGCTATGGAGTCCCAGAATGTGAAGTGCCCGTGCATATCGAACCCTGGGATGATGTTAGTGAAGTAGGCGAGACCAATAGAAGTAGGCTCTCCGACTCTACGCAACTCGAACCATATCGAACTCGGGTTGATGAGAGCGTAGAAGAATGGTTCGAACTTCCCGTTAGTCTCATCGGAGAAGAGCACGTCGAAATCCTTCGCCTGCCGCCAGATCTCAGCTATCTTCTGCGGAGTCAGTCCGAGATTCCTCCCGCCTTCCCAGAGGAGTTCAGCCTCATAGATGTGCTCCCCCGACTTATCGGAGCAGGGCACCCGAAGGATGATGCTAGAGTCTTGGGAAGACATATGGACCTCTGTCGGCGATCGTTGCGGTGAAATGGTTCAACATCAGATTCCCCTCAGCGTCATCGGGTATCTCGAACTGTAGCCGAATATCAGGCCCGGTGATGTCGAATCCCATAGAACATATCCCATCGGGAGACTCCGGCAGGTCGATCTCGTACGATTCGAGAAACGTATGTCCTCCGTTACCACTCCCTCGGACTATAACTCGAGTGTCATAGTCCGCCTCGTAGAAAAGAGTGACTCGTTGGAGCGTGTACTCATGCCCGGGGTTATGGCGATTGATCGTGTGGGTTAGCCATACTCCGGTTTCCCCGATAAGGAACAACTCGTTCAATAATTGAACGTCATTGTTAACCCCGGCAAAGATTAATCTATTCATGAGCAGTCTCCACAAAGCATGACGGACTGCGAACCATACACATATTCGCTATAGTCTGTGACGCCGAAGGTCTCCTGGTAGTGCCGAACTCTGTAGTCTACCTGAACCTTGAAACATGGTTCCGACGATGCGCCGTGAGACACAGTGATGTAGCTCCCGAATGGCCCCTCTGGGGTAAGCTCCATGCTTGCTCGAACTACATAACTACTACCATCCGGGTAGTCATCTTCTGCGATCAATCCGTAAGCTGGATTGGCAGTCGTGAAAGTTATCCTGTAGCTGCATAGAGTAATATGTTCCTCGGGCGTAGCGAGGTTCGACGGCGAGAAGAGTCCGGTGAAGCAGGTAGTCTCAGCGGACTGCTCACCGACGGTGGTATGGCGTACGGTGTACTTATGATGCTCGTACATCGGAGGATCAACGTCGAAGAGGGTCACACTCTCTCCGTGTGGTCCCGGGGCGAAATCGACCACCGCTCCATTCCTCAGGAGTTGAAGGACGTCGCCGGTATGGAGAGGGTGAGACTCTGCAACTACCGTAACCCGCTGAGAATCAGAGGCAGTCCTGCTCCACACCGCGGAGGTTATGCTCGGTGCCGCGGGTATGGCGACTACTGCGCCTCCTGCCATGCCCAGCAGGCGAAGGTTCGCGGTTCGATTTCTCCAGACTAGATCTTGGTACTCATGGAATCTAGTGACGTCGAATATCCAGAGTGTAGATATGTTACTCTTATCTTCCTCAGCCAGCCCCAACCAGTACTCACCACGAAGTGGATCATATACCGAGTCTGCCAGATGCAGATTGCCTTTCACATCTCGACGAAGCTTGTCTCGAATAACCGATCCGATATGCGCAGGGCCAGCCTCGGAGAGTGCATATGCGGTGAGATTGTGTCCGAGGAAGATAACCCCACCGGGGATTACCTGAATCGAGAACGGTGATTCCGTCCCGACACCTTCGATCCAGTGGGTGGCGCCTATGGCCATAGTCGGATCGCCGGTGAGGAAGGCCCTCATGATGGATCTCTTACGGATGATGGCGGCGATGTTAGATCCGAGAGGCGCACCACACATCAGAGCGTCTACTTGATCCATCCGAGGGTTGGTCAGGGCTGAACTCCCCGAACCTATCCCTGACCAATCAGTGACATCTCCAGATACGCACCAAGACATAACCTGCTTATCATGACCGTCCTGCAGAGCGACGATCCTATCACCGAAGGGGAAGATGAATCTTGCCTGAGGTGCGCCGGTTATCTCCTCGAAGTCGCCGTCTAGATTCGCCATGAGGATGCCGAAGCCATCAGCGAACGTCATCACGTTATGGATGTTGACCGCAGATAGATAGTCTGCTGAGATCACCCTATCGGAGACGCTCAACTCCTCCCAACCATCGGGAGCCAGGAACTCGAATACCCCGTAACCATCAGCTCTGCGATACACTCTGATAGTTCTCTCGAGAACCTCTGAGTCTGTGATGACCTTATACGGGCCGATATACCCTATCAACCCAGGTGCAGGATCACCGAGGTTTGTAGTCCCGAAGTCTTTTCGTATCCCTCGGCGATCATGTCGTAGGTTGACAATATTCGCCGCAGCATCCAGTGGCATCTCGATCGACGGTCCATCGCCCCTGAATCCACCGGAGAATCCTATGAGAGGAGTCTGCTCGTGGCTAGACCCCTGCATCGGGAACGGTTGGACGTTTCGATATTTATTCATCTCAACAACGCCTGAACGAATTTCTTCATATTATCGTCCATGAACGCTTCACATGCACTTGGCCGGCCATCATCTGCTATAATGTAAACTAGACACACTATAGCAAACTGATTGTTCTCCAGAATCGTCAACCTAGTTTCAACTCCAGAATCTTTTATGGACCATGCCGTAGTGAAACTTGACAGGACGATAAGAAGCAATACTACCGTCGCGCGAACGTTAGCTGGCAAGCAGTCTATAAGTTTGATTAGATTTGCCATGCTCCCCCCTCAGTCGAATTCGAAGAAGGTGGTGAAGTTCACAGTCCACTGCATTTCCTCCTCAACCTGTGTTCCGAGATCGATCCCAGTATGCAACCACAGCGTGAGAGGACCGTTGCCGGTAGCTATGAGCACAGCGAGATCATTCCACGCGTGGTGCGCGCCATCTTGATAGGATGAGATGAACCTCCACCCAATAGAGCCTTCGACAGGGCTATGAGTGGGCGTAAGGATAGCAGTACAATCGAGTGTGGTAATCTCCTCCGGAACACCCTGTCGCACACTCAACTTGATGTTGGTAGTATTCCACAACGGCCCTTTGCCCGTGACATTCCCGAGGTGGAGGGCGGCCAGAGCCATAGCGGCGAGTTGCAGATAGTCCTCCCCGCCAGCTATAGCCGTCTCGAGAATGTACTGATAGATCCAGTTCTCCGTATCTGGCTTCGAGTTCCCGCCGTCGAAGATAGGAGAGGCTTCGGAGAACGTCACGACGGGATCTCTCGGACTATTATCGAACGTCACCGAGTCGACTTCATACACGTCAACTGATATATCCGACCACTGCCAGATGACGACGTGTCTACCCTCTTCGTTATAGTCTGCTTCATAACGAGGAAAGTTCGCGTCTGCCCCGACGAACGTCTTGATGAGATCTGGGGTGTCATCGTATAGCCGAAGCCGACTGTTGTTCGTGTCGAAATACGCAGTGCTTACGCCTGTGAGAATATCCATCCACAGGAAGAAGCCTGCCTCGGTTATAGAGTTCTTCTTCTCGACTACTCCGAGAATCTCACCTGTCTCCCGGCTCTGCCGGATGATTCTCCAAGTGCCACTAGTCTTAGACTTAACGTTCATCACTCCTCCCACTCATCGAACGGTTCACCTTCGAGCCAGTCACTCTGTACGCCTTCTTGATCTTGCTTCGTGTATCCCCGCACTCTGAATTGGAGAGTATCATCGGGGTATGCCTCTACGTCAGGGCTATCATTCTCGGTCGATCCAGGATCTACGTTCATCAACCCACCGCCGCCCGGTAGAGGGTCCCACTCCGCAGTCCCGATACGATATTCTATCTCAACCGATCGCACACCGCCATTGACATCGAACCGTGCCCGGCCCTGCGTTGTGTCTCCGAACGACGTGTTGATGGTCTCGACAAAGAGAATCTCGGGGTCGGCGTACGCTTCCCAGAATTCACTAACACTGGTATATGCGGTGAGGCTGAATCTCGAATCCTTCAACACAGACACGGCGGAGGTTGCACCGATACCATCTGCCCAAGGTCTACCAGGAACTTCTCGACTGTCGATCTCTCGATCCCACAATTCCAAGAGGACCGAGAAGGCATCGAGAATTATCTTCCGCTCTCGTTGAACTTCGACACTTGCAACCGTGGTTATATCATCTAACCATCCACGCAATAGCGACCGGCCTGCGACATCCCTGCTCCAAATTTCAATTAGGTTAGAGTGCGCCTCGAGATTTATAATCTCCTCCAACTGTCGAGAGATAGCTGCGTGGGAATCTACTCCCTCCCGCCAAACTCGATAGAGATTCCTCTCCTGGGGGTTATTCGACCAGATCTCCTCGAGAGAAGCGTATGCGAGGAGATTTATAGTGTCCTCGATTGTCATAGAGATATCTGCGTGAGCGCCAACGGCTTCGATCCACGCCTTTATCCTTTCGCGAGATTCGGCCAATCTAGTCCAATCCTCTTGCACGATGGCATTGGCTGCGAGAGAGATTATCTTCTCGGTCAGCATAGAAATAGCCGCATGATTAGAGATACCTTCTAACACCCGCTTCAAACTAGTCCGACTCTCAGGCTGGTTATCCCAACCTTCATCTATCGACACATACGCTAGGAGGTTGATAATATCTTCGGTTGATATGTTCAACGAAGAATGCGTTCCGAGAGCTTCGAGTATCCTCCGTAGGTTAGTACGATCAGCGGGAGAACTGTCCCAACCCTCTTCTATCGACGCACGCGCAAGTAGATTTATAATATCCTCGGTAGATAGATTCAACGAAGACCGCGCACTAAGCCCTTCTAATATCCTTCGTAAATTAGTCCTACTGTCAGATCTGTTAGCCCAACTCTCATCTATCGATACGTACGCAAGGAGGTTTATAATGTCTTCGGTCGTTATAGAGAGTGACGCATGATTAGATATACTTTCTATAATCCTCTTCAAGCTAGTCCGACTCTCTATCTCCCCGCCCCAATACTCCTGTGCTGACGCGTACGCCATCAAGTAGATAGTATCTTCACTGAACACCGCAAGAGCCGCATGTGCGTTGGCCCTATCTATCAGCCTCTTGAGACGAGTCCGATCTTCCTCGCTCTTCTCCCACGCCTCGAGCACATTTGCGTAGGCATCTATAATTATCCTCTTCTCCCTCACCACCGCCAAACTGGCCGAAGCTAGGAGTATCTCCACCCACTGCTTGAATCGAGTTCTATCCTCTGCGCTCTTCTCCCAATCCTCTCCAACGCTAGCGTATGCCGATATGGGTATCGTCTGTTCGATGATCCGAGATAGCTCCGCCGACCCATCGAATCCGTGTTGCCACCGTTTGAATCGAGTCCGATCTTCGGCACTTCTCTCCCAAGACTCGAATACCTTCGCGAGCGCTTCGATATTTATGATGTCCTCGGTGAGGACAGATAGATCAGCATGGCCGCCGATCATATCTCTCCACACCTTCATCCGCACAGATATATCGACTTCCCGGTTCCAATCTTCTCGTATAGTAGATATCGCGGAGAGGAAGTATCTCTTCTCTTCTAACCTTTGCAGTTCACCGAGAGCACTAATCCCATCGAGCCAACGCTTAGTCACACTCGGCATACTAAGATCATACCACAGCCTCCAGGGGTCTCCTTCACCAGACACCCAAGCTTGGAGAGTGAGACGCCTGCGACCTAAGCTGTCCCATACATTGATGTATGATATTAGCTTATAGAGGCTCTCGCCTATAGCTTTGACAGACCCTGCTGGCGCCTCACTCATCAATCTACCGGAGCTACACGTAACCAGAGAACTATCTTATCCCCGACTGGCGGATCTACCGGAGGAGCGTCCTCGCTGATTATTACTTCTATATTCCCACCAGAGCCTGGAGCGAAGGTCCATCCATTCGAGGTAAACACGAGAGCGTCTCCCACGGTAGGATTTCTCCCCGCCGCCAATGACCTAAGGGCTAACTCAAGCGAGGCACGATCGTTCATGGCATTCTACGCAGTCGGGTCAAATCATCGAAAGAGCGCGCCACGTTGAGGGGCATCGGCGGCGCCGTCCTCACATCGTGATCCTTCACTCTCGTCTGGATGTAGTGGTGTGCCCGCTGGAGGAACTCCTGAGACGCACTCCCTTCACCTGTGATACCGAGGTCGAGGAAAGCAAAGTGCGCGGCAAGGAGATGTATCGCATGATCCCAGCGCGCCTCCAGTACGGTTGTGCTATCGTCTGCTACCAACGGCGGAGGTTCACTATAGTAATCTACCAGTAGATCCATAGTATCTTCCGGCGCTGGATACACCCGGAAGCCCCCTGGAACATCAGTCCACATACGCGGAGGTCCCTCTACCGACTCGATCCGAGCAGCGTTACTCGGATCAATATACATCAAGACTCTATCATCATGATACACGGTAGATATTCCTATCACATCCCCTATGAGGTAGTCGTGTACACCTTCTTCTGCTTCCAATGTGATGGTAGAACGAAGGGCAGCGTGGAGAATGGTCGTGGCCAGATCCATATACCCCGCATTGATCCTCCGGTCTAGCCATCTATTCGATGGTCCGCGCCCACCGATAGCGAGAGATAGATCCTCTCTAAATTCTGCCAGTGTCCTCAATCCCATTATCCACCTCCGAGACCTGCTACATTCCCCCCGCTCATGGCGGACATTCTCTTCTCCAACGGGAGAGCATACGCTAATCCCAATCCGGATTCCTTGGTGAACATCTCAGCCTGGGTAGCCCGAGTCTGAATGTAGGTGACAGCACGAATCATCCAAGAGTTCGCACGCTGCTCATTCTCTGCTATCGCCAACATGCCGTGATACACTGCTAGCATGAGAACTGCGGCGTCCCACGTCGCCGATAGTGGGGTGGTATCGCCATCGAGAACTAGTGGCGCAGGATCCATCTTCCTCATGATTATATACTCCGGATCACCGTCCGGTGTAGGATGTAGAAAGATCTGATTGGCGTACCGAGTCCACCTAATCGGATCACCCTCCTGCGCACGGTTGAGCCGGAAGAACTCCGTGGGATCAACGTAGTCGAGAAGGCGATCCTCATAGTCATCAATGACCGCCTTCACCATACGCGTTCCTTCAGGAACGTCGTAGGCATTCTCCCCAGGGGTCAAGGCTAGATCATATATGTCGTTCAACTCATCAAAGTCAAGAGCGCCAGTCAGATCCATATACCCTATGTTGATCCAACGGTCTAGCCGCTTACTGCTTGTCCCTCTATGTCCAAGGGTAGAGGACAACTCTTCTCGGTAATCCTCGAGAGTATACATCCCCATTGTGGCCTCCTAGAGTAGATCTACTGACACCCGATTACCACTAGTTTCAGTATGCTCGACGCGGATGGCGTCGCAGTTAGGTGGTATAGAGATAATACCGTCGGCGGTATATTGTTGAACTATCCTCTCCCCGTCAGACAGCCGGAAGGAGATGGCCACTATATCTCCCTCCATCATGCCGCTGATCCTGGCCTTCTTGGACAATCTAGTGATTGCCCAAGAAGTATATCCAGGCTTCCGACTCCCCAGCAGGACCATTCTCACTTCATGCTCCTCTCGTTCAATTGTTGAACGTCTATGCTCCCGGAGAACCGTCAATCCCACGCCAATCGGTCACACCGCAAGAGAACCTCGAGGTGATCCCGTACCACGCGATCTGCGCCCGACCATCATACCCACTGGCCGGATCGGGCTTACGCCTCCAGAAGAACTTCAACGTATGTTGAGCCTTCGGGGCGAGCAGATACCACGACTTCGCTCCGGTCAAGTACCTCCACATAACCGGGGTGAGGCCCATCTGCATGGTCACGTTCGGGGTATACTGCCCCTGACCGCCGCCGGAGAAGTACGGTGCACCGAGAATCTCCTGCGCAGTCCACCAGTTGGCCGTTGGCACGATCAACTGAGACGGAGCGACAGAGATCCGCATCCCACGATCTGTGGTCAGTGCGAAGAACCTCTCCATTGCCGCCTTGAGAGCGGTCACCGAGAGATCGGTATCGGTGCCAGCTCGGTTGGCCTGAGTCGTACCGAAACCCGTCGGATGTGCAGCGTGAATCAGAGCCACACCGTCGTACGCAGTCACTGTGGTGAAAGCGCCGTTGAGGATAGCGGCGGCGGAAATCTCCTCCGCCTCTCTTTGTGATCTCGCCAGGTTTGCCGCGCCCTTGGAGTTCAACACCCCATAGAGCTCATCCTCCACCGATTCACGAGTGATCTCGTAACCGAGACCGAAGGTGGTGTGGATGTAGCGAACCTTCCCCCGGAACTTCGGACGATCGAATGCGATCTCCTCACCTTCCGGCTTCTCGACTACGATCCCGATGCCAGTCAGCACCAGGTCATCCTCGAACGCTTTGCCCGAGGTGTCGATGTTGAAGATCTGGTCATACAACGAGGGAAGCTCGTTGTAGTTGTCTACGTATACCTTGTTGGCGCCTGGGACCAGGAGGTCGTCAAAAGCGCCGCGAAATACGGCCATCTGTTCCTCCTAGCTCGGCGTGATATCCAACTGACGATACGCAGGGATGACCGAGACCTCATACTGATTCCGGTTATTCCCGATGAACACTCTCTCGACGAAAACCCGAGCATTCGCGCCGGTCTTCGTCTTGTCTACGTGCCAGACGCCATCGGCGTCCTTGGTGATCCCGTACGTCTCGCCCTCATCGGTGGCTACCGGAGCAGCATTACCCTGGAGGATGAAGGTGCTCTTCGCCTTAGCGACGGCGACTGACATCTTATCCACCAGAGGAAGTGCGCCGGAGTCGAATAGGGCAACGCCGAGAATCGCCGCAGGGTTGGCTCCGCACTCGTCTACCTCACCCGAGTCGATAACAACGAACGCTCCTTGGATGAAGTCGGCATACGAGCTAAGCGGATATTCCCTGATAGTCCTCCCCTCATTGGGGTAAGCAGGAAATCTCATCCTCTACTCCTCGCGTTGTTCAAACTCATACTCCTTCTCCTTAAGGTCAATCGAGACCTTCCCGACAGACCGTATAGGAGAGCGGGTTCCACTCTTCTGGCTCTCACTGGCTGCCGCCTCTATGGCATCTCGATAAGCCCTACTCACTGACATCCTCTGCTCTGTGGCTCTGTCAGCTTCAATCTGTTTAAGCTCCGACAGTGTCTCCTTGTCGATAGACATGAGGACGAGATCCCCGACTCTAACGGGCTTATTCTCGTCGTCACTGATACTAGCCATCCCGATCTCACCGAGGGTGACCATCTCATATCCATCCGAAGCTCGTTCCAGAACCGCACTAAGTTCTGGCTTGTGTGTCGGATCGTAAACATACCGTACATCTCTGTCTGGATGGCCGACCCGATATAGGGCGGCATACTTCTCCAGAGTACTGGTGACCTGCCCGACGCTACGCACTCTGACTACGGGCGGATCTTTCTTCTCCTTAGCCATTATTTAGCCTCCGCTTTGGCCTGGCCGGTGGGGATGCGTACATCAAACGTGCCAGCCTCCCACTTGTCTTGCTCGTTGATGTATTCGTCTTCACTCATACCGAGTCCGCGCGCCACTTCCTTTTGCAATGAACTCAGTGTCCTCTTGGGCTTGGTGTCGTCTGCGTCACTCCGCCCCTTCTCCATCTTCTCCGCCTCTAGCATAGCTTGACGGCGTGACGTGAACTGCTGCTGGCCGAGAGCCATCAGGTACGCCCCCATCACATTCTCCCTAGTCATGGGAGTCCTGGACTCGACGAGAATCTCCCTCACTGCATCCTCATGCTCGCGGAAGTCGGGAATCTCTGCGCGCACAGAGTGCATCACACTCTCACCGAACCCCTCGCGGAATTGAGAGATGTCCTTACCGAATCGCTTCTCGATGACTCTAGAGATTGCCTCCTCAGGATTCTCGAGAATCAACTCCTCCAAGGGCTTCTCATCTGAATCGTCCCCCTCCTCGTCCGGCTCACGCCTGGATGTCTTTCCCTTAGGAGAAGACTTCGACAGTTCTTCGAGTTTCTGCTTCAACTCTCGATTCTCCTTCGCAGTGTTCTGCGTTGCACTGACCATGTTGGTGAGCAGATACTTGATCTGGTTCAACGGGAGACCCCGCAACTGCTCCGGTAGAGCGTCTATAGGCAGGACTGAACCACCGTGGGTTACAGTCTCACCTCCGCTCGTCTGCTGTCCTCCAGTAGGAGCCGTTCCAGTTCCTCCGTCTCCTGCTGCACCTGGGTTATCTGGGACGTTATCCATCTGTCTCTACCTCCCTCCTCCGCTACGGAAATGAGTACCTCCACCAGGCCCTGTACCTGGCGTACTCCGTCCAGGAACCCCTTGGCGTGTCGCCATTCGGGCTCCGTCTGCGCCCTCTCCAAGAAGTCTCTCGACTCCTCCTCGAGAAGCTGCAGCCTCTCTATATAGATCCTCCAGCCTGCCGATCTTGTCAATGATCTGAGAGCTTTCCGTTGCTCTTCGGAAAGCGTCCATTCCTCCAAGGTCTTCTGGTGCAGGTAGGACTTTCTCGAGGACTGCGAGACCCGCGAGAACATCCTCAGCATCCGTAACTTCAAACGTCTCCAGGACATCCTGCATGAAACGATTAGCAGAGCGAACCATCGCATGAGCCACCTCAGGTAGTTGTTCAGGTGAGAGTAACTGTGCAAATGGCATTATTCGCTCGTACATTTGCACTAAGAGGTTGAAGAGAGCTATGGCATTCTCTCGCTTAACCTGACGATTTTGTAGAGACGTCGGGGTGGAGACTCTCAGTGCATGGCCGATTTCTACCACCCGCTTGGGTAGACGGAAGACTGCTTCGACTATACGTCCGCGTTCGCCGAGCCACTCGATAGCTTTACCGTTGGTGCCGAACTGATAGTAGAGATTTACGGTGTATAGTCCGATAGAATCGAGAGCTTCTCGCGCCGCCTGCACGGTTAGGTCTACCCGCTTCGCTTGCTCCTGGAGAAGAGCGATCTGAGCAGACGCTGTGGTGCGAGTAACTGGCATAGCTGAACCACGCTGTGCATCACTCATGCCAGCGAGATTGTCAGCGATCTGCCTCAGGATTGCTTCTTCTTGTACTGTGCTCTGGTATGGCTCAGAGAGGCGGAATTCTCGTATGTCGTTCCAGATGTCTGCGGTCTCGATTATTTTCCCTGCGTATAGTGGATCACCCGGGAGGAGGCCTTTAGACATCTTCCTCTTGATAATCATCGCCGCATTCGCCAGGGTGTGATTGTCCGCCCGGCGATTGTGCATGTCAGTTATGCCTATCTGGAGGCCCTCCAGCATTTCACATAGACCTTCACCGTAGAACCTATGCTCGACCGGGAAGTATCTGAATGGGACGTAGGGACGACGCCCATGCCAGTATGGGTTGAACTTCTTCGATAGGAATGAGAGAGCATCACGAGAGAAGTATAGAAGCAGTTCCTCTCTCGTGCCATCGCCGTCTATGTCCCAAGATACCCAAACCTTGAAGATTTCCCAGAGATCCTGGCTACCTGGGCGAGTCTTCTCGATGTCCTCGTCGATGCGAACAGCACGATCGCGGGAGGTTATCTGTCTCCCCTCCAGCGATTTGAGGTTGAATAGTTTCCCTTGTGCTGCGGCCTCGCGTAGTTCATGCTCGGTGAGCAACATACGACGGGCACACCATCTGGCTTCCTGCTCGTTGGTTTCTCCGAACCTGATCCAGAAATCCTGCAACGGGAAGTGGAGAGCACGAGGACCGTCGCGATGCACTATCCTCGAAGGGTAGGCGTCTCGTCCGTCGGGCGTGTATTTATATATGCGACGGACGTCGACATCGTATCCGACTTCGAGCATAGACGTGCCTAGCTTAGCCCCTTCGATCAACCAAGGTACGGCTACTTTCTTCAGATCCATGTCGCGGTCGGCTGCGATGTCTAGGAAGTTCTCAATAGGATCGACGAAGGGTTTCCACTCTGCAGCCAAGTCCTTCAACACCCAACGAGGGCGGACTACGAGGGTGGACTGAGCTATCTGCGCCGCCATAGTGTTGACCGTCTCCTTAATCAACGGATAGGTCGAGTTGGCAGCGTTCCAGATAGGGAAGTGCTTGGGCTCAGTGGGGAGCGGCGCACGGTAGGCTATCTTCCAACGTGCGATCTTCTGAACGAACTCCTGACGTTCGTTATGTGCGGCTTGGAGTTCATCCTGTAGGAAGAATAGGATTTCATCCGCTATCGCTCCCCAGAGTTCTGTGGGAATCTGCCGGACCGATCGGACCAACTGATTAGGTTCCAGATCAATCCCTATCGGCTCGGTTTTACGGAGACGAGCCGCTTTACCTTCATCGTTAGAGCCGAGCTCTCGACCCTGCATCTCAGGCACGTAGCTCATCTTTCCTTCCACAGTTTATGCCAATATCGGTTAAGGATCAGAGGTTTACCTACGAATATCATAAGCGGATGGAGAACACGCTTACGAGCGGTGCGCAGGCGACCAGTTAGGTCCAGGCCAGTGAACTCGAACACCCCCTCGCCGACCAGCGTGTGTTCTTGGATCGGGGGAATGTCGCCCTCCATCTCCAGACCAGTGAACTCGAAGACGCCCTCGTCCCCCAGCTCATGCTCTTGAATCGCCGGGATGTAGCCCTCGATGTCGTCCATGCCGACGAAGAGGATCTCGCCAACGTCGGTGAGTTGGTAGAAGATCGTCGGTTCGAGTTCGGCTTCAACGTCCATCCCCACGAAATCGAACGCGCCCACGTCGGGAAGCACGAACTCCTGGGCGTCCGAGGGATCAGACTCGGTGATGTACCCAAGGAAGCCACCACCGTCGAACTCGAACTCACCTACGTCCTCAGCGGGCAACTGGTATTCGAGCGGCTCGACTTCTACTTCCGCAGCAAGAACCTCTAGGCCCGTTATGATGACGCGGGTTTCGATCGCCTCTGGCTCTTCAAGTTCTGCCGTGAGCATCCCGCCGTCGAACTCGAACACTCCGACATCGGGCAGGACGAAGAGTTGTGCATCCAGATCGCCGGACAGGACTTCCAACCCTGTTATGATGACGCGGGTCTCAGGAGCGTCCTCGATCTCCCCTTCCAACCCTAGACCGTCGAACTCGAAAGCCCCAACATCGGGAAGTTGGAAGTGTAGTGGCTCTGACTCACCGACATGTACTTCCAAGCCGGTGACGATTACACGCGCCCGCACCGGCTCAGAAAGTAATTCTAGCCCTGTGATGATGGCACGAGCCATGTCTCACCTCACACCCAAGCAATGCCCGCAGTTATCAGGACATAGAGATCATCCCAGTCTTCCACACCTTCATAATCCACGTTCGAGAACGCGATGGTGAAGGTGTCCGGCACTAGGGGCAACGAGTACGACGGGTCGCCCCGGTCGATGTATGTGTCGTCCGACCGTGGAGTGCCCATGTTGTCTATGTCCACGAACCCCTCGTAGAGCCGAGCGGTCAAGCGGAGCGGTGAATCGTCGTCACTGGCGTAGCACCGGACACGAACCGAGAGCGGGTGGCCCTCGCCCGGCGGCAGCATCTCCCCGAGCTTGAACACGGCCCAGTTGGGCGGGTCGCCCTCGATACCGTCGGGGCCTTCCACGGACTTGATGTACTCCTCGTCCGTATGTCCTTCCCCGAAGTCCACAGCCGCGACGAGATCGGCGGGCAGGTCGCTATCGTCGTGGTCCCACCAGCCCGAGTGGTCCCGAAGCTCGACGACCGGGATAACCTGATGCCCGCCCTCGGCCCACTCGAAGAACTCAAGAGACGCCCTTGATACTATCAGTTTGGTTGCCATCGTTACTCCTTATGTCCCCGTATCGGCTTCGATGACGAGATAGAGGTTGTCCCAATCACCGACCGCCTGCATCTGCTCGGATGTCAACGTGAGCGTCACGACGAAGAAGTCAGGGTTCGTCGTCTCGTTCGCGTCAATCGCGACATAGGACTCACCGATCTCACCCCAATCCTCGACGAGAGCGACAGTCCAGATGACCGGCGTCATGCCGTTGTCCGCCTCAGCCTTCATGCGGACTCTGATACGATAGCGGTCGTTCGCGCTCTCGGGCACCCGCAGATTTTCGAGCTTGAACACGCATTCCTCGTGCTCAGGATCGAAGGTGCTCTGGATGAAGGTGTCGTCATCATCGTCAACAACTGCGGCCACGAGATCGGCAGGCGTGTCGCTATCGAGTTGGTCCGTCCAGCCGCCGGTCTGTGGGCAGCCTTGCGGGAAGAACTCGGTCTGGGGCTCGGGATCAGGTCCAGGCTCACCCAGCGCCTCAAACGCGCCGATGTCCCACTCGTCGCCCTGTGGCCGCTCAGTGCCGATGATGTCCACCGAGTCCATGACGGCGCTCAGGTCCGTGCCGGCGTCAACGGCGTCGTTTAGCTCGCCGCCGTCGTCCTCAGAGTGCAGGCTGTAGTCGCCCGCCGCCGGGTCGGTGAAGATCACCCACGGAGCATCGTCGATGACCTTCTGCGCGGCGGTCAGCGTGTCCGTCTCGGCGGACTTGATAAGCGCGCCACGCACATAGTCTGTCCCCGGCGCGGTGTCGTCGCTGGAGATGTTGTGTGTTGCGTTGAGCGTTGTAATGTCCGACAGATCAAAGTCGTCGTCGCCGCTACCGACGACGATATTGTTGCGCGCGTTAATCGTGCCGACGTAGGAGATTTGCCCTATGCCATACTCGGTGCAGTTTACCACGGTATTCGCGTACAAATTCCACGTGCTTGCCACGACGTTCGTGCGACCGAAGCCACGCGCGAAGTTGTCGATTATGGAGTTACGAACGGTGATAACCTGGTCCGCGTGCCCCTGGATATTGATCGCCTGCGCGCCATCGGTGCCGCCGGGGCCGAGTAGAATGCAGCCGTCAATCGTTACCACGCGGCCGGCGTCGGTCACCTTCACACCATGACGATAAGAGTTTGTGCTACGAATTTGCAGCCCTTCTATGACAGTGCGGACACCCGCAACTTGAATGGCACCATCCACATCGTTCACCGCAAGCCGATAGAGCAAATCGCTCCACTCGCCCGTGTGCCGGTGCGCTCCAACTGACGTGATTTTGACGTAACAATCCGCATCCGTCGTGAATCCTGCGACAGTGACGTGTGCCGAATCCACCGTCCCATCGCTCGCCCGACATTGAATCGTCAGTTGCTCATCATTGTCTACAAGGTCAGCGCCTGTGACAACCTTGGGACTAACACCCGACTCGCCCGCTATCGCCGCCGCGAGAGTGAGGTAGTCGCAATCGACATCTATCTCGCCGTCGGTATCTACAATACAAACAACTTCCGTTGCCATCCCTACCTCCTACTCTGGCGGGTCATAGTCGTACTCATGTTCGACACCGACGAGCGCCGCGTCGATCAATGAATGTACCGCACCGGGATCGCGTCCCTCGCGTGCCACGCCGAGGCATGGCGATTCCTCGCCTAGCTCCAAACGTGCGCCCTCAAGTTCCGCCGTCGCTATTGACGCGATGCTGGTATTGTTCGCGGGCAAAGACGTGGTGCGCGTGACGACGTTGTGTTCAAAGACGCAATCCTCGTCTGCGACCGACTCCCACCCGGTTAACCCATTGCTGCCGCTGTCCACCGCGAACCAGTAATTCGCGTACATGAAGTCGGCTATGGCGAAGATGTTATCAAGTATCTGATAACCCTCAAGCGGTTCACTCGGCCCCGACGTATCAAGGATCGCCGTGGCGTATTCGCCAGCTTCGGCTGTGTGCGCCCAGAAGGTATTGTGCAGCAGGCGAAGGCGTGTGATAAGGTTGAACTGCATCGAGAAGGACCGTTGTGTGCCGCTGACGTAGGACGGTATTAGTTGGCGGTTGCAGGTCAGGTCACAGCCGTCGAACTGAATGCCGAAGCCGCGAATCCACGAGAAATAGTAGCTCGTGCCACCGCAATCCCTCAACTCGTTCAGGCGCCAGGTCACGTCCCGCGTGTCCGTGTTCGGCCAGTCGCCGCCGCTGTCATCGCTCGACTTGAGGCCAATCGGGAAGAACTGAGAGCCAATGGCATCGCTGCGGTAGTTGGTGAACAGGTTGCCCTGCATCAACAAGCGGATGCCCTGCTTCGTCTCGAACAGGTTTTTCTGCCCGCCTAGCACGCCATCCACGATAGCGTCATGATAGCGGCGCGGCATGTCGAAGTGGTTCCGTTGCAACTCGATGTCCGAGCAGACAATGTGATTTGACGATCCACCGAACATGATGTTCTCACCCTGCGCTGCCGCCGCAAGGTAGTTGTTCACGACCTTGTACGGCCCGGCCCCGCAGGTGGCGAGGAAGCACTGGCCGTCCGAGCCGCGCCAGAAGCTGTCCTCAAGGAACGAGTCTATCATGGCGATGTACGATCCGTTCAGGAACACGAACCGGCGACAGTTACGGTTGGCGTCAAGCGGCCCGCCGTGGAAGTAGCAGCGATCCACCACGATGTCCGACACCATCTCGGCCGCGTCTTCGCGGTTGAGCGTGGAACTGACGAAGCCGCCCGCCGAATTGTCCACTGTCTGCGCTATGGTATTCCACGAAACACCGGACGGTGCGAAGGTAAACGCCAGCCCAACGAACCTGTATCGACTCCGACCTGTCGCCGTCGGGTCGCCAAAGGTGAATACGGGAGTATTCACCGCCGTCATGTACATCAGCGGCATATGCTCCAGATCATCAGGCGTGACCCGCGTACCCGCCGGCATCTCCGCAAGCGCGTCCGACTCAATGTATATCCAGCCGGTGGAGTTGTTGGCTGGCAGGCTATAGTTGCCGCCGTAGTCAGCACCAGCAGCAAGCCTGATGCGGGTGCCTGTACCGCCAGCAGCGGCAGTGGTTATGGCCGAAGCGAGTGCCGCCGCGTTCGCGGAACGACTGCCTTGGTCGGTTAATGTGACGGTCGTGCTTGGCGGGTCGTAGGTTGTATCCATCACCGTGCCAACCACGAACCCTGTGTCCGGGTTGTACGTCATCCCTGCCGGTAGGTCATAGATCGGCGCAAGATAATCGTACTGCCCCGGCTCACCGGGATCGGGGTCCGGGTCAGGCGGCACAATCGGCGGGAACAGCCCGAACTGGGGCTCACCGTGCCCGATGCTCACCATACGGCGAGGGACGAAGCTCATGACCTAGCCTCCCTTACGGGCCAGCCAACACGAGCCGGTAGTGCCACACACCGTCGGTGCCCTGAGTCACGATCAGCGTCGCGCCGTTCGGGAACAGTCCGAGGTCCGGTGTGATCGGACGGGCATCAACGAGCTTCATAACCGGGTTCGCGCTGTCGTCAGCGCCGAGATGTTCGTAGATCACGAAACCCGAGATGGCGACCCTTGCATCGACCGGGCCTGCGCCGCCGCCGACCGGAGTGCCGGGCGTCACGACCACGTTCTCGTCATCGGTGACTGCGGTTATTTCGCAGTAGTGGTCAGTGCCATCGCCTGCGCCTGGGATACATATGATCTTGTAGAGATCGGTGGCCGCGAACGTGTCCGGAGGGCCAGACAGCGCCGTTGAGTCGTCCCCGATCGTCACACCGGCAAAGATGTCGGGGTCGAGGTTCGGGAAGTTGGTCTGGTTGATGCGGATCTCACTTCGGTTCTCAGGCACGTCGATCGTGACCGTATCGATGGAGAGCGCGACACGCGGGTCGTCGCCGTGTAGATCGTCCGCGAGTTCGTCCATGTACTCGATTGCGAGTGCGGTGGCCTCGTCGTGCCACTCGGAGGCCGTGTCCGAATACCCCACAAGGATGCCCATGCGAAGGTCTGCGTTATCCACCCAGTGTTGGGCAGCGCGTTGTGAGGCGATTCTGGTCGTTGTCATGTTAGCCCTTCCGGTAGTATGTGACTGCTATGCTGCTATCGCTGCCCGATGCGCGGATAGCTCTGAATCCGACTAGAATTGCAGGAGAGAGAAGAGGGAATCTCTCATCGAAATCTACTAGTTGCCCTACGGTAGCAGTAGGATTAGCACCGTGTTCCCAATACCTGATCGGAGCATCCTCGACAGATACTATAGCCAAGTCTGCTCCGGCGTATGCCGCAGGAGTTAGTCCCACCGCAGTATTCCCGACCGTGATCATCTCTCCCCCAAGAGCTACTAACTCTGCTTTGAGGAGATCGATGAGAATGCCAAGTTGTATTGACATCTATCTCTCCTTCTGCTTATCCGGCCCGAGAGGAGCAGTGGGCTTCTGTGGGACTATCCTCGGCGGTGTTCTCGGCTGCGGAGGGATAGGCCCCTTGCTAGTGTCTGGCGGAGGCATCCGACGTCCAGGGATGGCCGTATCACCAGGGTCTTTGAAATCTTTCCTAAACGCCATGACTTCCTCCTTGGAATCCCGAGCCGGATCGCCCTGACGATCTAGCTCGGTAAGCTCGGTTCGGGGATTCCAACTCTCACGATTTTTTTGCCGCTGATGTGTAACGGCGGCGATCTGGAAGTTCAGGGCCTTCTGGACCACCCTTCCCGTTTCGGCTCGGTTGGAGGAGAACGGTGTCAGAAACTCTCCAACCCAGACGTTCAATTATTGAACGTCATCCATGTGTCGTTCAGCCATCCGTTGAAGGGTTTCGGTCGAGCTAACCCCGTGGGTGTAGGGGATTAGGACGAATTCGATTCCCATCGCCTTCAGTGTCTCGTTGCCCTCGAGGAGACGATCCCAGTCGTCGCCGTGCGTCATCACGGCAGGACGCAACCACTCCAGTATGGGAGTGGGGTCAGTGGTGGGTTGGAGAACTACGGCATCCACATACTTTACCGCTGCCACCACTTGCAGGCGAGTTAGTTCATGTTGCACCGGGCGGCGCTTGTATGCCTCGGCGCCGTCGTCAGACACCACACCCACTATCAAATGAGTGCCGAGAGCCTTCGACCTTCGGAGAATATTCAGATGGCCTTCGTGCATCCAATCCCAGATGCCTGCGGTGTAGATCAGTTTAGGTTCGCTCGTATCCACTGCGTCACCCGGCAATAGAATGAAACATTCCTCCCGCGAGCGTCATCGAGAGCCGAAGGATAGCTAGTTACCTGTCTACTCCCTACCTCCTCGTCCCACTCTCTCGGCATAACAACCGGAGGGTATTTGAAGTGGTAGAGTTTACTACTATATGGGTTAACCACCACGACGGGTCGCTTCAGTAGAGTCCCCCAGTATGCTCCATGATAGGCAGTCGTCACGACTACCCGTCCTGATCCGAGGAAGTCGAGAATCTCTCCCATGTCCCGAGTTGTGTTCAACATCCTCGGCTCATACCCCGCTAGGGGGCCGTCAGGCCAACGATCGAAGAACACGTATGGACGCTCTATTCTCCTATGCACGTCAAATAGTTCTGACATACACGACACACATGGGAGGTATTCCCCGACACATCCCCAGTCTCGATGTCCATACATGATGAACTTTCGAGAGAGCTTAACGTGCGCCTTCGGAGGGAGGAGAGAGATGGACTTCTTCTTCGTCCATCCGATTCCCCAACCGATCTTTGGAACATCGGCGAAGAACTCTGCCCACACCTCTGCCCGCTTAGGCCAACTGGCCCCACCGAAGATCACAAGATCAGGCTCATAGTTACGGATGATCTCCGTCTCGTCTATATCGAGCATGTCTATCTCCCCAGAGAACTTGAAGTACTGCAATGGGGAGCAGTTCGCATCTCCCACATTCAGTTTCCCGCAGAGATTCAGCCCGAGGATCTTCATCTCACAACACCATCGTTGTTCTTGTGTAGGGGAGTTTGCCAGTCCCCGTAACGCCAATCGAGAAGTTTCTCCCACTCTGCCGGCACCTGCAACATCAACTCACCGAAGGGAAGCTCGACGAAGGGTTCGAGCCACTCCCGAGGGAACTCTCTCCCTTTGAACCGATCACACGCCGCATATGTCTTACGGTAGAGTGTCCCATCGGGACGTTCCCGCCAGAGGAATACATCTACGTTCGTATGGTTTAACTGAGAGAGACGCACTTTCATGCGCTCCCGACGTGTCCAATACGTGGCGAAATAGCCTCGGTCATTCAGGGCATCCCGCGCCAAGAGTATCCGATCGAGGTCGGCGTGAAGGGCACCGAGATCGCCGTCCTTATCCCACGGGATGATGGCCTGATGACGAGCAGCGCCGAGCAGCGTGCCGTAGTCTCCCCACCAACATATGCCGAGGTCGGCGAATACCTCGAGGATCGCCGCCGTCATCTCGTATATGTGGGAGAGGCAACACTCCCGGGTCATCCGCTTCATGTTACTCGCATCACTACATCGAGAAGAAGTGCGGGTGCAAGGGCCTTCGCTGCGCCTCGGCCTGCCGAGAACGTCGCGATTCACAAGCGGGGAGGAGATGCGAGCTAGTGACACGATTCCTCCACATAGGCTTCAATCGCCGCGATCAACCCGCTCAACACAGGGCGAACCCAGAACTTCCATCCGCCAGAGTTATATCGGATGCTCCGGAGCACCGGGAGAACGAGGCGGAATGCAGTGCATAACGCCGAGTGGTCGAGCCGGCTGGTGGTGACCGCGGTGGATATGTCTCTTGATGTTATCATCACCCTCTCTATTTATGACCAAGACGTCATTAGCCTAGTGAGAATATCTGCAATACCTTTATCTAAATGCCCCAACAATTTGGTGAGCCATTCTGGATCTATATTAGGCTTGTGAAGATTCTGACCGACTAAACTCCTGAGCTTGTCCGATTGTAATGCCGAGATAATTTCTTTATCTCCTGCCAGTACTCGTTGAACTACTGCACGTTGGAGATATGTTTGATATAGGAGTTTAAAATCTGTCTCCGAAGGTATTCCCTCAGGAAACCGAAGACTTTGGCTCTTCTTATGTAGTCCTAATATATCATCTACAGACGCCTTAGTCAAGGCGTGAGGAAGCCGGAGAGCATTGTTGACAGCTAACTCTATACTTGCTTCAGTTTTGAAAGTTCTCACATGATCGAGCAAAGCGTCAAAGTTTTTTACTGTGGCTCCAGTTCCTTTGACAGATTCAATCTTCGACGGCGAAGGCGCCGACGGCCCAAGCCGTCCGGCGGCGATCATCTCCTTCCCCTTCAATCCCGCCATCTTCTCAACTGACCCTCGGGGGGCCATCGTGGGAGGATTGACCGTGGGTACGCCTGGGGAGAACAGCCGAGCTAGGTCCTCTGCGGGAGGCGTCATCGTCTCCCCCAGCCGCATCCCTTTATGCACGGTGGCAGCCAACTCATCACCGGCGCCAGCCCGTTTCGCCAATTCCTCTCCGAGGCCTTTGCGCATCACAAGCGAGGCGGTCCAGTCTGTCGCCTCCGCCCCCTTGGCCCCGGTCTTGTCGACCTGCCGTAGGAGCGAAACTATATCCTCGGTGGTGGCGGTCTTCATCCCCGTCCAGAAGTCCTTCGAGCCAGGTCCGGCGGCGAAGTGCGTCGGGCGGAACCTCCCACCCCGCATGAAGTTCGCGATGAACTTGAACTGAGCTGGGCTGAGATAGTCCGGAACCTCCCCTCGGGTGACGGGCATACCGATCTCCGCTTCAACGTCGGCGCCCCGAAGCAGATCCATCAGACCTGCCATATCCGGGGTGCCCGCTGTCGGACCGGCGGCGAACCTCTGCCCCTCATCCAACATGCCCAAGATGGCCATAATATCAGGAGGGGTGGCCTGAGAGGGACCGGCGGCATACTTCTGCGCCCCGGTCAACGCCGCTATGAGACGGCGAAGAGGATTCGGATCATCGTTCATTTCAACCCGTACCCGGTGTGAGTGAACCTCCGCAGAAACTTCTCCTCATCCCACTCTCTATCTGGCTTCGCAAACCGATCTCCCGCCACCTGAGCCAACCAACGGTCCTCACTGGAGATCCTCGCACTCCTCGCCTCTGCATCCTCAACGTAGGGCCAATAATCCAGACCTTGCGCCAGAGCATCAAGACCATCATCCCATCGCACATTCGGATAGTATCCGATCTGCTCGATGAGCTCTAGTTGCTCCTCTTGCACCCACAACATATGTCTCTTGACGATGGGTTGGAGACCGCGAATATGCTCTTTCTTCGCCCAGTTCCCCTTCATCGCCCCTTCCGGGGGCCACTCGATTAACGGGAGTGAGGGGAGCCCTCGGGCCTCAGATATCTCCTCGAGGGCATACTTCACCCATCCCTGGAAGCCTCGGCTCTCGATAGATATGAACGCCGGCATGAAACGCTCGTTGAGATCGTATAGGAGGTCGATGGCATCCGTCGGGGAGAAATGCCCGATGAGGGCTTCGAGGATGAATCTGCGAGGATCACTTCCCTTGGCGGCGACTATAATCGCCTGTTGGGAGGAGCTAGTCTTCTCAGCCACCGACGGATCATATAGGATGATCCTCTCCAAATCCCATATGGAGATACGCTCCCCTTCCGGGGTTACTATGTGACTATCTTCATCCAATCTGAAGTAGCGGAGATCCTGGTCGTTGAAGTAATTCAACCCCGATGCCTTCGGATCGTTCGCCAACTGTGCGTGATAGCGCTCGGGGTCATTCTTCATCATCCGCCGAATAAACTTCCAACCGAACCGCTCGGGGAATATCGGGGCGTTGTTCTCTACGATTGAACGGGAGAAGACGGCGATATCTCCTCGAAGTTCCGCGTAGGGCCCGAGCGCCACCCGAGTACCATCTCCCTCGTAGAACTTGAGGATGTGTTCGTAGGTATCCCCTTTACGCTTCCTCGAGCCAATGAAGTCGATCTGATCTTCCTCCTTGATGAGGAGAGGCTCGAGACCCCCGACCCACTTATTCAGCTTATCCAACTCGGTGTTCGAGTGGATATGCTTCTCGACTACAAGGTCATCGGCTTTGATAACGTCATAATGCTTGGACTCGACGCCTCCGAAAGCGCCCGCCGCCGTCACGGTAGCCTCCTTCCATCGCCGGGTCCTAACCACCTCGATCTCCTCTACATTCCACCGCACTTTATTGAAATTATCGGGGATAAGCTCGGGGAATAACCATTGGAGGAGTTCATTATACTTGAAATGGGAGGAGATCTCCCCTAACGTCAGTTGGGTGTTCTTCTCATTATCCCCCACTATCAGAATGCGGATATTCGGATTCTCGAGGATAAGTTGAATCGAATGAGCGACGATAGCGAGAGTTGTCTTGAAGTGGGTCCGCGGCATGAGGATCATACGCCGGGCATATCGGGCTTGCGTCAGGAAGCGACAGAGCGCCCCATGTGTATGTGGGGTGAGGTCTTCATACCCCAGGACAACCGTGGCGAGGTAAAAGAGATCCTTCTTGGCGGACGCACGCATCCGTTGCCGAAGTTTCTCATCTGCCCCTGCAGGTACGCTGGGGCTAGGAATGGGATTGGCCGCTGTCTCCATTCGTATCTGCCTCTACCACCAGGTACTCGGCGTCAATAGCCTCTAGTTTGGCTTGCGCCGCTTCCATCCTCTTGGCGACCACCTCCGATATAGATGCCCCGATTATGACTTGCTTATGCACCGGGGTGTACCCTGCCCGGTCGAGAAGACCGAAGGCGGCTTTCTGCTTAACCCTCTCATCTCTCGAATGCCGGAGTTCATTCACGATCTCATCGAGGGCCTCGACGGCATGTATCTTAAGGCGGGTGTGGAGATCGGTGATATTCCCCGAGATACTCGCGAGCGTATCCTGTATGATCTCCCTCGCCCGCGGATCGTTGATGATGATCGAGACGCGATTCTCGGTATACCCCGTAATTAGGGCTATCTCTTTATTCGTATGTCCGAGGGCGTGGAGTTGAACTGCGAGGTTATGCCGAGGCATCCACGCGTCTGGCTGCCACGATCTCTCCTTCTCCTCGGGGAGCGGGAGCAAGCTCAAGTTCTCTCTACTTGGCATCCCGACCTCTATCGCATCCCCGACCTCCGACGGATTTCCACCGAGTCTCGGTGAGCATCTGAATTATCTCCTCGGGCGGCGCGGTCGCATGAAACACCAGTGCATCATCCTCTCCCGGCCCCCAAAGGAGGAGGAAATACTCGAGACGGCTATCTTCGCGCTCGATGCGATCAGCGGCGAGAGCTGCAATACGCTCAGGTATCTCTGCAGGGATTCTCATACCACGTCGGCCGCCTATCTCGTTCAATAAATGAACAACAGTCCCCCGATCTACCTGGAATATAACATGAACAGTGGTCCGTTGTCAAGGTTAGGAGTACATGAGGTATACTCGATGTAATTTCACCCATGTTCTCCCGCGAACAGTCCATGTTCTCCCGCGGCCTGATATAATATATACCGTGCTGGTGCAAATGCATGGCTATTTTGACCTCCTCCGAAAAATTTTCTCTAGAGTCTCAAGACGGTAAATTTGTGTGAGGATCATAGGGCGCCCCCCTTCGCCTGATGGGGGGCTGCCCGGGGTCGAATTCAATTGTCACGAAGCCATTTCAATTGGCGGTCGTAGGTGAGAATGAGAATCAAACACGGCGCCACGACACAAGGCCACCCATTGGCGTCCGCCGTTAAGTAAATCACGATTTACTTGTGTAGGTTTGGCATGATTCTTGAATTCGGAAAAGATTGCATAGGGAAGGTATGTTTCCACCATTGAAACGCGCCTCGAAGCCTTGCGCCCCAATGGGTTTCGTGGGGTGTGTAAACATTGCCGGCTCACGGCAATTTTTGCATGGTCAATGCAAGGTTCATGCCGCAAGCGCTTTCGCAAGGCGCACATGGGTTTCCTTCACTTTTTGGCATTGTGGCATGAGTCGTGCAATGGATTGTGGGTGAGCTTGACACCAAAGCTCCATAGGCTGTTTCACAATTTGGGTTGGGGCGCGCGGCACACGAGCCATACTTGTGTCAACGAAACAAGGTCTTTCACATGTGAGGTTCGTATGCCAATGGATCTGAAATTCAAGTGCTCGAAGGACGAACATTCGCCCGAAGTGGAGATAAGCATAACCTATCCCACTTACGACGAAGCACTCGAAGCAAGGAAGCGCACATGCTACTACAAGGCTTTCGCCGGGTCGACCCTGCGTGTAGACGTACAGGGCGATCTACGGAAGGCCATGAAGGCCGGCCTACAGGGCAAGGCGTTGAAGGAGCACGCGCAGGACTGTCTGATGAAGCGGCTGGATAACAAGCCTGTCGCGGAACCGCATCTGCCGGTCGATACGAAGGTTATAGCGTTCAGTGACGAACAGATCGCGTATCTCAAGTCGCTGGGAAATACAGTCATCTAGTCGTAACGTGAGCCGCGCGTCCTGATCTACATGCCCGCCGCCGCCGGGGTAGTAATGGGGTTCGAATCCCTACGGGCATCGTTAGATGTTTGACAACTTGGGTCAGGTGGGAGCTAGACTAGGAGGATAGTTATGGCTAAGTACGAGTGTAAGCAGTGTGGAGACACTGCCTTGTCGAAGTGTGCGCGTCGGAGGAGTGTGTTTCCGGATGACGGAGAGGCGACACTACTGCGTCGAATGATAAGAGCGTACGTAGGCCGACCGAAGGCCACTGGCATCGACGGTGCGAAGATGTATACAGTAGTGATCCATGTAGATCGCTACCCACTCGATGACGACGATGAGACATCGTTGGGTCTGATCCTCGGTGCAATCGAGAGACTCCGCAAGCACGATGTGGAGACAGTGAAGCGCGCCGTCTGTGTGCACGAGTGGGAGATCGTCGAAGGTGAGTGCGACTTCGGCTGCTGCCGCAGTCAGAGTCAGGCTGAGAGTTAAATTAACTACTGCTCCCCCTGGTCCGAGTTGAGAAGCGCCCCGGGTTTGACTCGTGGGCGCTTCTTCGTCTCGCCTCCCCTCGTCTCGCCTTCGTGTTCCAACGACAACTACTACTACTACTAATGGACCCCCCGGGTATACGGGTTTTGGCATTTGGGTTTCGAGATGTGTAGGCAGAGAGGGCGGAGAAGATAGAGGTATAGTTATATATATACTATATATATATCTTATATATATTCTATATATATAGTATATATTTATCTATATACATATCTAAGCCCCCCTCTATGCCCACCCCCCTGTCTTTCCAATTGCCAATACCCGCATCCCGGGGACATGCGTTAGTAGTAGTAGTATATGTAGTTGATTGGTGGTTGGTGGTTGGAAATTCAGACTCCAACCACGGCACACCGACGTTGTCAACCCGTGGGAAAGTATAGGGGTTGACCGTACGCCTCGTGGCGTATGGTGTACGGTCTATATAAGTATGACTTAACTCCGATGGTTGACAACGGAGGTTGACACATGGTATATTGGTTGTAGTGGGCAATTGGGATTTATCTGTGTCAAAGGAGAGAGCTATGAGATGCCATAGGTGTGGGAAAGTGTGGTCGGATAACGATGCGCGGAAGAACTATCACTTCTCCTCGTCATCCCAGAAGAAGGGCTCCTATGTTAGTCCGAAGATTATCTACGATCTCGGCGAACATATATCGACGTGCCCGGCTGATCCGATGCCGGAGCTCGATGCAGCCATACACGCGTCAGTTGGCGGCGATCCACGCACTGGGCCGGATGACCGTGATGAGCGGGAGCCAAGCACGCCTCGCGGTACGCCGACCTCCACGCATAAACCGAAGATATAATCATGGCGTATAGTCTGAGTGTCGATACGGTGAGGACGAATCGGGAGATACTCGAGGCCATCCTCCTGGTGGTGGTGGAGAAGGGAGAAGAGCTCCACATCGATGTGGCACCGGAGAGGCTGACCAACGAGCAGTATAAGATGTTTCAACTTCTGAAGTCGGCCGAGGTATTCATCGAGGAGTTCGATGGGAGGTTTGCTGAGTTGAGAGGGCAGGTCCGAGTGACGTTGGAGAAAGATCATCTTCTGATTCGGCCGAAGAGTGGGAGAGTTAGTGCGCCTCGCAGGAGGAATGAAGTGATGGCACTCGCCGACCTCGGTAAGTATCGAGGGAATATGGCTATCCTCGAGTTCTTCCCCTCCGCCGGGTTTGACCTCGAGAAGTTTAAACAGAGTTGCCTCGACCTCGGATGGCGGGCCTACGTTGATATGAAGGAGGATCGGCAGGCGGATGGATCGTTGCGCTTCCCGGTGGATAGGGTCGAGAGTGGAGAGGATGTGATGAAGAAGTTAGGCTTCGGCGACTTTGGGTAGACCCCTTGCATAGTGGGTGCAGATGGGTTATATTGGGGTATATTCAGACTTACGCTCCACCACCGATGTTCAATTGTTGAACGTCGGTATACACCAGAACCGGGAGGTAGAAAATGCCAAAGCTCACCATTCTGAACAAGCTCGAACCCGGCGATGAGTTTAGGTTCGAGTACGCAGGGTCTGAACTCACCATTCGCCTCGGTCCGGGATACTCCGAGCCTCATGCGGCGGCGTTCGAGATCGAGGTTGAGAACGGTATGGGTGGGTTCACTCAGTACGCGGCAGACGGTGAGGCGATGCCTCATCCCGACGTTCCATCGGACCTTGAGGTGATAGACGGTCCGGTGCAGTTCATCGCGTGGTAGACAGTACACTAACCGGGAGGAAGACATGAACAAAACAGTGCCACTCGCGCCGTTCCTCACCCGCATTCAGGGGCCTATCTTCAAGAGGAACACAGGTAGACATCGCGCCGCGCACAAGACGCGCGGTCTGCCATTCACACCCATCACTGACGAGCAGTATCTGGATATCGTCCGGGCGGGGTTCCGAGTTACCTCCCCGTCACGGCGGTCGTGGGTGAGGAGCTAGCCACCGAGGGGAGCCGGTCACGGTGGCTGGCTCCCGTCATTACACCCGTGGATCAGGAGTACTAGGATGGCCTACGTCGACGACATACCCAAGAAAGAGTTCGCCAAGTTGGCTAAGGAGTTCAACGGGGAGACACTCGAAGCAGTGCGAAACCTGGAGGCGCTTCTCGACGCTATCGAGACTGACCTAGTCACCGCCTCTCGGGATATGACCGACATCATCGCAACCGTTAGGAGGAACTACCCATCGACGTCCGAGATATTCGAAGCGTTTATCATTGACATCTGTAGTGGGACGACTGCCCTTCTCCTTCTCCTTCGCTTCATTATGATCGAGCATGGACTCGAGATAACACACGAGGATGCGGTGAGGAGTGTGCAGGGTAAGCTCGACGCGGATGAGAAGATGTGGGGATCGCGGAACGTACGGCATTAGTCATCAGGTGTCGGAGAAGGGTGTGTGGTCCGGGATGCCGCCCCTCCCCGCCCCGGCGGTGGAATGACGGCGATCCGTTGTGAGTCTAACTAGGAGGAGAAGATGAAACGCAAGACATACTATAGGTCTATCGCGATGGGCGTTGAAGCGTTGCGCGCAATATTCGAGCATGATGAGACCGAAGTGCTATCGAACATAGGTAGGGCTGATCTGACTACCTTTCTACTCTGCACCATAAATGACCACGTGTGGGGACTTCTGAGGCACATCAACATGGCGAAGGAGGAGGAATCCGATGGCGAGGTATAGTTGCGGCGATCTCGATACGATAAGGTCGGCAGCCCGGCGTGTCGAAGAGATCGCAAATCAGGTGGCAGACCTACAGGATAAGCTCGTCAGAGAATCCTGCGACATAATGGATCTCGTCGAAGATGTTCGGCAGGTCAACACTGATCTGCGGGATGAAGTACAGGAGAGAGACGAGGAGATCGTCGCGTTGAAGGACGAGATTGAAACTCTGAATCGCGAGATCTTCGGACTACAGACACAACTTGATGAGAGGGGTTGACAACTGACCTCCGACATGGTATATTGATAATCCACGGTGGGCGCCGGGGAGACGCCCAATTTTCTCCCCATATTAGAACAAGGAGGGCCTGATGGCCAAGCAGGACAGCTTCACCGTATCGTCTCGAACCCGCCCCGAGTTGGGGAAAGTCACAGTCACCACGAAGCGGAAGCCGGAGACGCTCGAAGAGTTCGCCGCGCTCGACCTCGTAGCGAACTTCCCCGCTGATGTGATTGACCTGGCGTGGCAGACCTGGGTCGTCAAGGTACAGGGTGGGTGTCGGGACAGGCTCGAAGAGGGAGCCGAGGAAGTGCAGGCGTATGCAGACACCTATACGTACGCCGGCGGCCGTGGTGGTGGTCGGGTGCGTGCGCGGCCGAAGATGGCGAAGGAAAAGGTCGCCGCGCTCAAGTTCACCCCCGCTCAGCTCCAGGCGCTTCGGGAGGTCGGGATCGTTGTCGAGGAGTAGCCTCGAGATGTACCTCGTGGGGGCCAAACGGCCCCCACACTTGGGCACGCATAGGGCTGACGTACTCCCGGTCGTCTGTGGGTTCGACTCCCACCGTGTCCACTCTCTCCTCACATCCGAGGAGAGTCACCGGGAGCCTCCAGAAATGGGAGGAAGACATGGATGTGCAGAGAGTCATGGCCCTGCTCCTGCCGCAAGTAGCAGAGCGGCATGGAGAGAAGTTCACTCGCACTGTGGAGGTCACTCACAAGGGAGTCGGCGGCGATGTGAAGGTCAGCCGCGACCGAGTAGTGATCGACACATTCTTCGCCATCTCCGGCAATCCCATTGAGACAGCCATCCGCATTATCCAGCTCTGCCGGGACTATGACGAGCGTCCGGCATTAGAGCGAGAGCGATGTGCGGTGGAGGTTCTCGATGGACTTCGGGGATCACTTCAGTTCGCCCTCCGCATAGCGGGGGAAGAGAGAGTCAGAGCACTCCTAAAGGAGGAAGGTATGGGATGAGTTGCAAGAAGATTGGCCATCAGATTCTGGTGGTCGATGACTACACTCCGGTGGGAGTGCTGGTCGAGTGCCTGTCGTGCAGGAAGAGCCTGCATCTGACAGGACAGGACGTTGAGGAGAACTACACCCCCTTCGAGCACACCAGTCCGAAGGGACCAGATGGGGACATCGTGATCCTCGTTCACGATCATACTCTCAGAGGGGTCTGGGGAATATGTTGAGCCTGAGTACGGGCACCTCGGAGACTCGGGGAGGGTTGGAGAAGTATGTATTCCGTACGCCACTGTTCGGTGTCATGGCCGTGGTGGAGAGAGGAGAGGAACTGTTGAATGCGTTGTTCTGCGGTCTATACACTCTCTCCCCACGACCAGATCCGAGAGACATTCTCTCCTCGACTCTTAGAGTTGAAGGGGAGGAGGTCGAAGTGGAGTTGATTATCCGTCGGGGACACTATGAGATCGCCAGGATTCTGGATGAACACGAGGGAGAGGTCAGGATCGAGGCGAGCGGGAGAGTCACGTGCTCTTGCCATCCGGAGGAAGTAGAGTGGGTGGTGAGAGAGAGTTTACCTAAGTACGGGAGGGAGATATGTCAAAGGCGTTCGAGGGATTGAAGTACTTCCATCCAGACGAGGAAGTCGTGGTGAGTGGGAGAATGAAGAAGTCCTTTCCATATCCAGAGCTAATGGAGACGCGATTCATGCGGCGGCTGGATATGACGAGAGAGCAGGCAGGCGTAGCATTCATTGTGACTGACAGCTATCGTCCGGGTGATGCTGGATTCCATGGGCAGGGGAGAGCGGTGGACATCCGGTGTCATTGGCGCAGTCATGCGTTCAAGATCGTCGAGGCAGCTATTCGGATGGGGTTCAGAGGCATCGGGGTATACGATAGTCATGTGCATCTGGATGACCGGGAAGTACCTACGATGTGGGTCGGCACGTCCTCGGAGGAAGAAGAGTGATGCGGCGCCGTCGTCGAGAAATACCGGAGCCGGAGCGGCCGGCGGACGAGGAACTCGATCCAGATTGGACGTGTGAATGTGAAGTGTGTGGAGCACGTCCTATCGTACCGATCACCGGGATGTGCGGGCCATGCACGTTCGGCGAGGCGGACACCGCCGGCGGGAATTGGTAGACGTTCAATTATTGAACGAGAGGGGGAGGAAGTAAATTGAAACACTGGAAGATCATCGTTGGTTTGGCTCTCCTCGGACAAGCAGTGTGCTTCGGATGGCTTGCCTCGCTCGCTGTGATCGGTGCGAGGCAGAAGACCGAAGTCATCGTCGAGCGGAGTGCGCCATTCAATGAGTTGATGGAGACGCTTCGAGATGTCATCGAGCTTGAGAATGAAATCTACGAGATGCTCATCGAGGCAGCAGGTTACCTTGGTGAGCCGACGGAGGGAGAGTGGGATGCCATTACTACAAAAGACCATTGATTGTCCGTGCTGCGGACAGCCGTTCGAGATAGAGTTCGATCCGAAAGATCCGCGGACGACCCTCGATTGGGCGTACCAATGCAAGTGCGAGGAGTTCTTGCAGAGTCTACCGAGTGAGCTGGCGCCGTATGACTACTATCTCGATGCGCTATGCGAGCAGATCGAAGGGATGGAGGACTGACATGAACGACTACATCGAGCATCCCGCCTACGACGGAGGCACCTACACCGCACACCGCACTGCGTGGATCGGGCGAGGTGCGGTGATCGAGCGAGGTGCATGGATCGAGCAGGGTGCGCGGATCGAGCGAGGTGCATGGATCGAGCAGGGTGCGGTGATCGAGCGAGGTGCATGGATCGAGCAGGGTGCGCGGATCGAGCGAGGTGCATGGATCGAGCAGGGTGCGCGGATCGGGCAGGGTGCGCAGATCAGGCAGGGTGCGTGGATCGGGCCGCGCTCCCGAGGCTACTGCGTCGGCCAGGTGCTGCAATATGTCGCCTGCGCCCACTGGCTGCGAGACGGGCGGCTCTGGGTGCGGATTGGCTGCGTGGAGGGTGAGATTGGTGAGGTGCGCCGCGATCTGGCGGAGCACTGCCGAGGGTACGAACCCAACCACGCCACTGAGTATGAGCAGCACGCCCGGCTGTGGCTCGACTACGCCGAGCAGGTGGTGCGGCTCTGGACACCGGAGGGATGAACCGATGGACATAACTCTTGATGGACTCATGCTAGGATTCAGCGCAGGGGTGGCGGTGACCTGCCTCGTCATCGCAGTGTTCCTGATAGTAGACATTCGGAACTTGAGCAGGCAGAGCAAGGAACTAACGAAGCTGTACGATGAACTGAGAGAGAAGGAGAAGAGAGAGGAAGGACGGGGCGTGGTCGTTGAAGCACCATTCCTTGACCGTATTCGACCTGACCTTGAACGTATGAAGGAGAAGTGAGATGTACAAGAATGAGGAACTGATGGCGGTAGCACGGGGTGCGATAGGTACTGTAGAAGATGGTGAATCATATCTGATTTTCCTATTGCAGAAGTTCATCAATGCACTTGAGCTTGCAGATAGGAGAATCAAAGTGCTGGAGAAAGACATCGCAGATTTGGAAGCCAGAAACAAAGAACTAGAAGCACACAACGAGATGCTGGAAGAGGAACTCTGATGCTAAGGCGATCAATCGTGCTGCGTGGCTTGGCGGTGGACGAGGTAGTGGACGAGCACATCCTCGACATAATCGACCGCTACGTCAAGGAAAGGGTTCCGACTGGTGGCTTCTTGGAGGCAGTGCTGTGTAACGACCTGAGGGAGGCGTACAATAGGGCTGACGATCAGAACTTCATAGCATTACCGTGGATCGTGTTCTATCTCTACAACGAGGTTCCGGGTGACTGTTGGGGTTCGCTCAGGGCAGTGAAGAATTGGTTGGCTGGTCCTGATGAGGACGAAAACGAGGAGGAGAGATGACTGAGAACAAGCCCCACATCGATGATCTGATAGATAGGTTGAGGAAGCTCTGCCGAGCAAATGTACCTCATACATATACCGCCGTTCTCGCTCCAGTGATAGACAGGATCGAGGCCAGGATCAAGGCGCTTGAAGGTGAGATCGAAAGGATTCGGAGAGAGTGGCGAGAACAGCACGAAGAAACTGTCGAACAATTCCATAAGTACCGCGATGAGCGGTGGGAAACAGAACAACAACTGAGACGGAAGATTACGAAGTTGACGGACGAAATCGAAAATGCTCACGCATGGTGGCGAGGGGAACTCGATTCAACCATCGAGCGTCGCAATCGAGAGTACGGTGTGCTGCGGGATGAGAACCAAGTACTACGCAGGGACATCAGGCGGCTCAGCGGGCAACGAGTCTGGTGCGAGCGCTGCGGACTGACGAGGATTGATGACGGAAACAACTCGCCGGACTGTCCCTACTGTGAGTTGACGGAGCTGCGACGAGAACGAGATGAGCTTCTGAGGGTACTATCAATAAGCGATAGGATAAATACAGAGCTGCTGCGAAGGGAGAGTGAGCTAGACAGCCACTTTAGAGAAGTAAATGCTGATTGTGAGCGGTTGCGGGAGTCGTTGACTAAATCTGAAACTGGCTGTTGGCGTATAACCCAGGAGAACGAGCGACTGCGGAAGGACATCGAGATGCGGAAGGCCAATCTCAAAATGGCTCATGAGGATTGTAAGGAACAGCTAGATGAAACTATGAAACATACCAAGAAGGAACTCGATGAGTTGTGGGAGGAGAATGAGGACTTGAAGATGGAGAACGAACGGCTGCGAGGCGATAATCACAGACTGCGAGCAACAATGCGTGGTCGATTCGGCTTTGTCTGTGCCAATCCTCGATGCGTATCGTGGCACTGCGCGAAGCACGACACAGAGGATGAGGCGAAGGGAGGCGGCGATGACTACGGCATCACCGTGTTCGACGTAAGCGTCCCACCTGATGCAACCGAAGTCAGACTGTCTATCCCAAGAGAACAACCTGAAACCGAGGGTTGACAACATAGACCAGAATGGTTATATTCCATGCAACACTGGGGAGGTTATGGAGATACCAACAATCTGGGTTGCGAACGACGCCGGGCATCCGGGGTATGAGAAGGCCAAAGACATTGTCGGCCCGGATGCCGTAGTACGTCCGCTGACTGTGGGGAACGTAAACACATACCAGGTTGATCGCCTGATATGGAACCTGGCGAGGGGGATAGTACGCTACGTCCGACCGGACGACTATCTCATTCTCAGTGGGACTATCTTGATCCCGGCCGCTGCCTTGCTCCTCTGGCTCACCATGCACGGGAAGTGCAACATACTCCAATGGAGCACTAAGGGAGAGTACCGGCATTATACTCTAACAAAGGAGCATATCGAAAACATCATCGAGAGTGAGATGGCAAGACGATGAAACGACACGTGCAGGCCAGGGTAGACGAAGAACTCCTGGAGTGGTTCGAAGAACATTGCCACTGGATGAGCAAGCAAGGATTCATTGAGGGATGTTTCTACTACCTCCGACTAGCTGTGGAGAAGGGGCGTCTACCCATGCCTGACACCTACATCGCTGAACCTATCAGGAGGATATTAGACGAATGAATCTGAAAGACTATGGGCTGACTCCGACATTCCCCCCGGTGCTCGACGCGACGATGGTGAAGGACTTTATGTTCTGCCCATCGTACTTCTACCTCCGGAGAGTGTTAGGATTGGTGAAGAAGAAGTATGATCTGATCGAGGACGCTGGGAGAGACTGGGGTTCCATGTGGCATAAGCTCCTAGAAACCTATAACGGGAGTATAGCCAATGGGATGAGTGTGGCTGAGGCTACTGATGCCGCCCTCGTACATCTCTCTCCTTGGCCGAACAGTCTGGTCGGAGAGACCGATCGTCACGGCCGCACGCAGATGCGGATGGCGGAGATATTCTTCAATTACATCGAGACGTTCGGCGTACAGGATTTGAAGGTCTACACCCCGGTGGCGGCGGAGCACTTCTTCGACACGTTCGACGAGGAGTTCGGCATTCGTTGGGCAGGAAGGATAGACCGAGTAGTCCGCAAGGGGCAGAAGATAATCCTCTGGGACTACAAAACTACCGCATGGATGACGAAGTACTACTTCGAGCAGCACGAGTTCTCATTTCAAATTCCGGGGTATGTTCGGGCGGTCGCAGGCATGTTGACCGAGCCGGTGAACGATGTGATTGTGGATGTGCTCTATACCTTGAAGAACAAACACGAGTTCTTCCGTAGATCCATCCCCATATCTCCGCAGAGGTTGACCGAGTGGGGGACAAACGTCAGGAATATCCTGAACTATATGTACTACCTCCGCGACAACCACCTTGAGGAGCCTGAGGCGTGGGTGAAGAACTGGAATCATTGTACTATGTGGAACCGGGCGTGCACCTTCGCTGACATACACTGGATCGACCCGCAACCTACAACTCGGCTTCGCATCCTAGCTGAGGACTACATCGTTGACCGTTGGGACCCATCAAGAGAGGCGGAAGAGGAATGACAACTACATTGGCGAAGAGCGGACTCTCCTCGGCTGAGCGCACTCATCCAAAGCGACTCCAGGTACTCCTTGTCGGCGCACCGGGATCGAGGAAGACAGTCATCTCTCACTCCATGCCGCGCACTCGAACTATAGACTTCGACGACGGGATGCAGAGCGTGGAGTGGGCAGTGTTGGCAGGCGTGTTGGGGAAGAGTCTGGAAGAGATAGTGTATGAAACTGTCCTGCCTAATTCGATCAATGAAGAGGGTATGGCAGAGATGCTCAACCATGCGTGTGACGTGGTGGATGAGTGGATTCGCGACGAGGACATCCCACCGGAGGAATGGGATCGAGCGTACCCACAGTTCTGGGACACTCTCGTGATCGACAGTGCCTCGTTCATGATGGATGGTGCTCTCGGCCTCGCGTTGACCGAGAATCAGCGGGTGGAACTGTCGAAGTCTCTGAGCGTCGGGCGTGCGGGGCTGTCGAAAGCACGGCGGGAGCGGGGTCTGTATATCGTCCCGATGAGGATACAGGATTGGGGTAGTGCGGGGAATCTGTTCCTGAAGTGTATCCGACAGTGGAAGAAGCTCGGGAAGAATCTGATCATCACCGCGCATGAGTATTATAATTTCGACGACGCCGGTACACTGCTCGGCATCCAACCGAATGTAGTTGGACAGCTTCGGCAGAAACTCCCGGCGGCATTCGACGAGGTTTGGTACACCAAGATCAAGGCGACGGCGAAGGACGTGGATGTAGTTCTTCGTGT
>Ga0209498_1000087_pt1 | contig 49943 bp, 30 predicted proteins | sample WalLakDeSediment_FD_184131 | JGI IMG/M metagenome (GOLD analysis project Ga0209498, IMG submission 184131) | Lake sediment microbial communities from Walker lake, Nevada to study Microbial Dark Matter (Phase II) - Walker Lake 11/02/13 Deep... | ecosystem: Environmental > Aquatic > Freshwater >... | reverse complement strand
CCAGTATGCCATTCGGCATGGTGCAGGTAAGTCCCGATACACGATTGAGCGGATGGGACGGTGCATCGGGCTATCACTACAGTGACTCTATAATATACGGTATATCGCATACCGCCCTGAGCGGTACAGGGGTCGGCGATTACAACGATATCCTGGTAATACCCGGTGTCGGAGATCCCGTCTTCGTCAATACCGAATACCGTTCTCCCTTCCGGAAAGAAAACGAACACGCCGAAGCGGGCTACTATCGGGTTTTTCTGGATAAACCCGGTGTTGATGTTGAACTGACGGCAACAACACGCGTCGGTTATCATCGCTATACCTTCCCAGAAACAAATGATGCACACTTTATTATCGATTTAGAGCATCGCGACCGGGTAGTAGAGTCGTGGATCGAGTTTGTAAGCGATACCGAAATACGGGGATTGCGCCGATCTACCAATTGGGCAAAAGACCTTATCTGGTATTTTCATATGGAATTCTCCAGGCCGTTCGAGCGCAAAGGAATTGCCGTTGACAACACTCTTATAGACAATATCGACTATGCAGACGGCAGAAATATAAAAGCTTTTGTGGGTTTCAATACAAAAGAAGGAGAACAGATCGAGGTGAAAGTAGCTCTCTCCGCCGTGGATACGGATGGAGCGTATAAAAACCTGAAATCGGAAATTCCGGACTGGAACTTCGATGAAATCCACGGCCGGGCATTCGATGCCTGGAATAACGAGTTGAGTAAGATCCGGGTGATCGGCGGTACGGAAGAACAACGTATTACCTTTTACACGGCGATGTATCATGCATTTCTCCAGCCGAATACATTCATGGATGTTGACCGTCGCTACCGGGGCATAGACCGCGAAATACACGTCGCGGAAGATTTCGACAACTACACCGTCTTTTCGCTATGGGACACGTATCGTACCTGGCACCCGCTCATGACTATAATAGATACAAAACGTACTCTCGATTACATAAAAGTAATGCTCAATATGTATGAACAAGGCGGATTGCTGCCGGTATGGGAATTAGCCGCGAACGAGACGTATACGATGATCGGTTATCACTCCGTTTCGGTCATTGCCGATGCGTATATGAAGGGTATCCGCGGCTTCGACGACCGGAAAGCGCTGGAGGCAATGATCCACAGCGCAACACAGGATCATTTCGGATTGAGATATTATAGAAAGTACGGTTACATTCCCGGGGACAAGGAACACGAATCGATTTCCAAAACGCTTGAATATGCATACAACGACTGGTGTATTGCGCAGATGGCGAAGGAAATGGGACAAGACGACATTTACAGGGAGTATATAAAAAGAGCTCAATATTATAAAAATATTTTCGATCCTTCAACCGGATTCATGCGTCCCAAGCTCAACGGCGGATGGCTCACGCCGTTCGATCCGACGAAAGTCGACTGGCACTTCACTGAAGCAAATTCCTGGCACTACAGTTTTTATGTACCACAGGATTTGACGGGATTCTATGAGCTTCACGGTGGAAAAGAAAACCTTGCCCGGAAAATCGATGAACTGTTCGAAACGGACGATCCGATCACCGGTCGCGATATGAAGGATATTACCGGACTTATCGGACAATACGCGCAGGGAAACGAGCCGAGTCATCATATGGCTTATCTTTACAATTTTGTCAATCAACCCTGGAAAACACAATACCGGGCGAGACAAATTATGGATGAATTATATTCCCATCTTCCCGACGGTCTGAGTGGAAACGAGGATTGCGGCCAAATGTCTGCCTGGCTTATTATGAGTGCGATGGGTTTCTACCCGGTCACTCCCGGTTTACCGGAATACGTAATCGGGACACCATGGTTCCCCGAAATTGAGATACACCTTGAAAACGGAAATATTTTCAGGATCACGGCACATAATGTTTCTGAAGAGAACCCGTATATCCAATCGGCAAAACTGAACGGCGAAGCGTATTCAAAATCCTGGATTTCACATAAGGCGATAATGCAGGGCGGGCATCTTGAGTTTGAAATGGGAAGCAGTCCCAATACAAACTGGGGCGGCGGCGATGCCGACGTTCCGGTAACACACATTACCGACGAACTGATCCTGCCCGTGCCTTTTATCGAAGCAGAAGACAACAGAATCAGAGATAGTCTGGAAGTTACCATCGATACGATAGTCCCCGGAGTTGACGTGTATTACACACTCGACGGAACCCGGCCTGATCGCAATGCAATCCGGTACGATCGTCCGATATGGATCAGGGAAGCAGCAACCCTCAAAGCCGTTGCGTATAATGACGCTTTGGGTTACAGTTTTCCCGTAAAAGCCGATTTTGTAAAAATCGATATCGACAGGAAAATTGAAATCAAAACGCCATATCATCCGAATTATCATGCGGGTGGACCCGAAGCGCTGATCGACAACGTGCGGGGTCCGGACAACTGGCGGCTCGGCGGCTGGCACGGATATCAGGGAACCGACTTTGAGGCAGTCATCGATCTCGGCAATGTACAGGATATCCACTATCTGGCTGCCGGTTTCCTTCAGGACATACGTTCATGGATATGGATGCCGGTTGATGTGACATTTTATGTTTCCGAAGACGGAGAACTTTTTGAAGAGGTACTTCATATTGTCAACACCGTGCCGTACGATGATTACGATGAATATCGTGAAGACCTCGGGGGCGAAGTCGATGCAACGGCACGTTTTATAAAAGTTAAAGCCAACAATTTCGGGATTATACCCGACTGGCACCTCGGGGCGGGTGGTGATGCTTATATATTTGTAGATGAGATCATTATCAGATGAGGTAACGTAAAATGAAACTATCCGTAATCATTCTATCCATTATATTGGCAATGCATTTCCAGGCGCAGGATCATCAGATCAAGGTGATGTCCTTCAACGTTCGCTTCGATAATCCGGCCGACGGAAAAAACGAATGGAAATACCGTTTGCCGATTATCAATGACTATATGGAACAGGAAGCTCCGGACATTATCGGTATGCAGGAAAATCTCCATCACCAGAATCTTGATCTAATAAAAATAATGCCGTCGTATCAATACGTCGGCACGGGACGCGACGACGGCAAAGAGAGCGGAGAATTCTCCCCGATATTTTTCCGGACAGACCGGTTTACGTTGATCGACCATTCCCAATTCTGGTTGTCCGATAAACCCAACGTACCCGGGAGTATCGGCTGGGAAGCACTCTTCCCGAGGATTGTCACCTGGGTAAAACTCAGGCACAACGAATCCGGGAAGGAACTGTACATTTTCAACACGCATTTCAGTCACGTCAGCGATCTTGCGAGGAGAAAAAGTATGGAGTTTATGTCGGAACAGATGAAGATCTTCGCCGGGGATGCGAGAATTATCGTGACCGGAGATTTCAATATCACGAAGGGGTCTCAGTTATATTACGATATGCTGGAACGTTTCCGGGAATACAACGATCTTCAAAACACCGAACTGATCTCCGGGGAACCGGTTGCCGGTGCAGAATCGACGTTCAATGCATTCCGGCAGGATACCGAACCGCGGGTCATCGATTATATTTTTGCGGACAGTCATTTCGATGTGATCTCATACGGAGTCGATAAAGTCAAACGCAACGGCGTATTTATTTCGGATCACTGGCCGGTGAAGGCGATGTTGGTGCTGGATAAATAATAAGTAGATGATGCGAGTCATTCACTCCATTTGAATCAACCGCTGTTTTTATAAAAATATTTACTTATAAAAAAACGATCTATTGTGCTCAGCGACTCCAGAACATGATCTGCAATGATAAATCGCCTGTCAAAATCCGGAAACTGCTCCGGGATTGCAATGCAATCCATCAGGGCCGCCTTCGCTGCCAGCACTCCATAATAAGAATCTTCTATTGCTATGCATTGTTGCGGGGACACATTCATTTTTCTTGTCGTCGATAAATACACGCCGGGGTGCGGTTTCCCAAATTGTTCCTCTTCCGCCGAATGGACCGTCTCAAAATAGTCAAATATGTCCAGCTTCTCTAGTACACTGTGTATAATGCTGTAATCAGAGGAGCTTGCGAGTGCCAGCCGAAATGATTCCGATACAAACAATTCAACAGACTCATGGAACCCTTTCATTGCGGTACCGTGTGATATGATTAATTCTCTCATTTTTTCCTTAATCATATCTGATATCACATGTGGAGATGGCTCGTGCAACCGATATCGATTACACAAAAACGATACTTCATCGTCTACTCTGAGACCTTTCGATTGTTTCATCTGGTCATCGGTGAGAGTAATACCAAAATTCCCGAATACTTTGATATATGCTATTCGCCACAATGGTTCGGAATCGATGATCACTCCGTCCATATCATAAATAACTACTTTATACATTATGTTTTCTTTCTCGGTGTTATTTGTTCCCTGCGATCTGAACCGTAAAAAATGTTTACCAGCGTGTACGTCTAATCTCATCCGGATCGGTTTTGACGATTGTTTCGATTCTATTGTAGATACCGATTACAATGGCGACACTTTCAGCAGAAGATAGCCATCAAAACTTACTTCGATTTTCGCTCTAGGCCCCATCACCGATGCAACTACCGTATCGTTCACATAATCGTACACGAGGTAGGATTTTGCCTCCAAACCTCTCAGTTCGATCATACCATTCCAGGATATTTGATCGATCTCTTCCCGTCCCGAATTTTGATTGGAAAAAACTGCATAGTACATATTGCCGTCTTTTTCTATTGCATGCATCTCGGGGTGATCGAAGCCGATATCATACAACTCTCCTCTGTACTCTCCTTCGGCAAGCCGGTGCGTCCTATAGATATCAGACCATGCGGACCAAAGATTCTCCTTTTCCGCCGTCAGTTTCTCCGGTCCGCCGGGCCAGGTAAATTTCGTACCGATAACGGCACCGACACCGACCTGCGATGCAAAGTCGTCACCGCCGGTAGTCAGCTCCACGTGATCTCCGAAATACGGTGTCGACCCGCCCATGAGAGCTTTTAATGTCTTACCTTTCAATCGGACCTGCCACGAGCTGGTCGGATCGGATGCAACTCCCTGAGTCATATACGGCATATTAAAGAAGCTGAACATTGCACCGCATGGGCAGAGTTCGATTAAGGGGTCCTCAATTATTTCATTCGCGGTTTCCCAGATTAATCTGAAAAATTCCGGAATTTTTTCGAAGGATTCCTCCGGATATGCGTGATTGTGAGCCGGATTATAACAAGGAGGTGCCGCGTTAATATGCATTCCGTCTATCTTCAATCCTTCATATCCCCAAATTTTTAAAAATCTCGTAACGAGTTCACGTGTAAACTCCTGTACAGGTGGATACGCGGGACAGAGATAGTACGAATTCCAAAAACTGATATTTTGTGTAGTTCCGTCCTTGTTGAGCAAGACATACTCAGGATTATTTTTATATAAATCGGACCCGGGGTCAACCATCAGCGGCGTCCACCATAATTTCGCACGTAATCCACGTTCCTTTACCGCATTGACAAATGCAATCATATCTTCGTCACCCCGGGGAAATTTTTCCGGATTCAAATCCCAGTCGCCGACGTTTGTTTCCCACCCATAGTCTGGCACAACCCAATGATATCCCAGTTCCTCGATCATGGGGAGTGTACCGTATAATTCATCCATCGTAAAATCCCTTTCGTATCCCCACCCGCACCATTGCGGTTCATATGCTTTTGGGGGATGGCCGGCCGGTATTTTCAAGCCCTTCCGTTCCATGAATCTCCTGTACTCGCTTAGTGTCAGAAAAAAATCTCTTTTATGAACAGAAACAAATGTCCGGAACGTGGTGAATGTTTCTTCCGGTGCGAGTATCCGGTCCATTTTAAACTTCACCCCGAGAAATGCACCGCGTTCGTCCGGAAAGTATACCGGCAACGATACGAGTCTCGGAACGGTTTCCAGATGCCCGACGGCTAATCCCGCATCGGGATGCCAGATATCGACGATGGGGGTTCCGCTTCCGTAATCGGTATCGTTCATTCCCATAAAATTCTGCTGGGAAAATCCCGGTTGAATAGGTAACACCCAGTCGGGTCGACGGCTGTAAGAGCCGCCCTGGAAGGTCCAGAACGGAACCTTACTGTTATTTGCAGCGGAAGTTACTATTTGATAATTATTATTGGTCCACCCTTGTATAATCAGGTTTTCACTTCCGGTGTTTGTATAAGCTACTGAAAAGACAGCCATATCCGGAAAATCATTATACAATGTCACAGTCACTTCTTTTCGTAAACCATCTCTGTAGCCCGTGTATGTGTATGATTTTCCCGTTCCGATCTCATCGTTCAGTGATGTTACCGTCCGTTGAGCAAATGCGAAATCATGTATATCGATTTCCGGCACGGTTAAATACTCCGAAGGTGCGAATTCTCCAATTATACGTTCGTTGCCGTCGAACAATGCAACTACTCTGGAATACAATTGATCTGTGAACTCAATACGAATATTTTCTCCTTCGACGATCATGTCATCCGTAGCGGAACATGCAGGGAAGAGGAGTACCGGAAAGAGCAGTACGCAGATAAAGTTCATTAATTTATATTTCGGGATGATCATAGTATCACCTCATCTTACTATTGTGCCGTATTATTTTTTTCATTTAGTATCTCTTCCGGAGGAGCTTCGGCCTCTTCGTTCGACATCAGAAAAGCAGCTGCGAGAGCGAGAACCAATCCCGTTGCTATGGCAGGGTGCGGAATATATGCATAGATCAGGAGCGAGATAACAACAGTGATAACCGGTGCCAGGGCATTAATCATCGGGCTTACGATAATCGCTTTGCCATGTCTGAAAGCGTACACGAGAAACAGTGCACCGACTGCATTGAGGATCTGTATCATTGCGGCAAGATACGGTCCTTTAAAACCCCAGTTTATTTCTTTAGAGAAATCGGTTAAATAAAGAGCTATGGGGATCAGCAATAGACCGGCGATCATCATATACACGAAAATCGATTCTGCCTTCATAGTTCTGTTAGCTAATCTTAATACATACGACTGCACGCCCCAGGCAAGAAACACAATGAGAGCACCTATAAGCCATATATACCCGTGTATATCGGAATTTCCGGATGGTTGATATGAAAGTAACGGCATTGCTATCAGTGCGAGCGCGATTCCGATCCAGCCAGTTTTTGATGCACGCTCTTTCAGGAACACCATCGAAAGAATTATGGTCACGACGGGAGAAAGCGATATGATCGGGAATACAAGATATGCCGGTTCCCTGGCCAGTGTTTGAAATAATATCAATTGTCCCCCTGTTCCGGTAAACCCGCATATCAATCCGAGGGTAACGGACCGGAGGTTATGATCGAGTTTCCATCGTATTATAGAGAGTGCGACGATTGCAGGCGGAATCATCATAATCGCCCAAACAACATATCCCAGCGTTGCCGGAAATCCCGCCTTTTCGGTTGTCTCGATCAGCGCACCCCACACTCCGAAAAACAACATCGTGATTAATGCATACAAAAGCCAGAGTTTAGATTTCACTGTTTCCTCCTGGAAATACATAATGATTTAATAATTTTCACGGAAATATCCCGGATACAGGATATCAGATTCCCTGAATCTCCGTATATGCTTTTTTTACCGCCGGATAGAGTTTTAGATATTGATCAAACTTTTCGCTATAGATTTTCGATCTTTCCCGGTCCGGGTCTATCCGATCTCCGTAGACAACCCATCTTTCTATCAAACCCGGAAGAGATTCTCCGGTATCGGCTGCACACGCAAGCAACGCACCTCCAAGACAACCCGCTTCTTTTATCTTTACTGTCGTTATCGGTTTTTCGAGTATATCTGCTTTCAATTGTGTCCACGCCCTGCTTTTTGCACCCCCGCCTATTGCGATGAGCTCATCTATATAAATACCTGATCGCTCGAGGATGTGAAGATTGAGCTTCATCTCGAATATTACTCCTTCAAGGAGCGATTTAAGGACTTCTGATCTTTTTGTTGTCAACCGGAGTCCGATAATTGCCCCCGGCGTTTCAACATCGAAATATGGAGTACCCGAGGGTGTAAAATACGGGAGTGTCATGACCGAGGCCGGTTTCGTATCCATACTCCGAAGGATCACATCATACACATCAAGCCCCGATGTACGTGCATCATCGATTTCACGATGTGCCCATTCGTTTTTGAACCATTTCAGAAGATTACCTCCGGTCAGACTGAACGCTACGGTCGTATACAGATCCCGGATCGCGTGATCATACGTACAGAGATTACTCTCAAAGAGATTATCATTCAGCATGCATTCTGAAAAAGCCGGGGTAATGCAGTCGACCGATCCGGTCGCATACATAGCTTTTCCTTTGTTTATAATACCGGCACCGAGCGCCCCACAGACCTGATCGTGACCTCCGCATACAACAATCGGTTCTCCGTTGAGCCCTATATTCCGGGCTATTCCCGCGGGGATTATTCCGGCGACTGTTCCGGAAGGCAGCGGACGCGCGAGATGAAATTCGTCAAGACCTACTTCGTCGAGAATGGATTTATCCCATATATGTTTCCTCACATCGAACAACATGGTACGACCTGCCAGCGACCATCCGATAGCAGGATCGATTCCAAGACGATACTGTATAAAATCTTCGAAGCAGAGGAACTTCTCTGTACGCTTCCATACATCCGTTTCATGCTCCCGAAGCCAGAGGAGCTTGAACAATGAGAACATTGTATGAGCTGTATGCCCCGTTATTTCGTATAACCGTTTCTTTCCAAACGAGTTACAAAATATATCGAGGTTGCTTTTGCTGCGCACGTCCGAGGAAACCATTGCATTTGCAAGTACATCACCGTTTTTACCGATCGGTGTAAACGCTTCTCCCTGACTTGAAATTCCGATTCCCTTGATATGACCTCCCGAAATCCGATTCGCGGCGTCGTTTATTGTATCGAAAACCTTGCGGCATACCTCATCGGGATCGAGCTCCATCCTTCCGGGTGCGGGGTTACCAACCTGATACTCGCGATATGCAAACGCTTGCAATGTTCCGTTCGTATCGAACACCGCCGCTTTGCATCCGCCGGTACCTATATCGATTCCCATATAACTCATAGTAAGTCTCTTATTCTCTTACGTTGTACCAGAGTGATACATATCCGGTTACGATATTTTTCATCTCGCGAAAAATAATCCGTTGCCGGTAATGCGTTGTAAAATAGTCGATCGAAGCCGGGTGTCCGGTACCGGCTTGTGTCCCAAGCAAATCTTCATCGTGAAGAGCACGGGCATTTCCCCGCCCCACAACCTTTGATGCATTACACAACATATCGCGAAAGAGTACCGGTACAGAATCGCGTTCGAGAGCGGTCCAGATATTTACTTTGCAAATCCCGTCATTGAATAAATTGCCGACCCGATGAACCGGAACGGAGGACGTACCGTGCAGGACGAGTTTTGTTCCGATAGCAGTTTTAATTTCGCGGGCTCTTTCATCTCTGTACGAGAGTGATTGCTCTTTCGCGCGATGCTCCGTACCGAGATTTGCAACGATCAGATCGACACCCGTTTCACGAAGGTATCGTACTGCTTTATCGGCGGTTGTTACGGTATTGTCTTCATCCGTGCCGGCCGGCGATATTTCATCGCAGGCACCTTCAACGACGATGTTTTCACGGTTTTCATCGACAAATAACCGTGTTCGCCGGATGTTTTCTTCAAATGGTAACGCCGATGCATCGAACATAATCGACGAAAACCTGAGAAAGTCGCCACCGAGTATGTCATCCTCATCGGGTTGAATATGATCCAGATGAACCATAACGCGAAGATTTTCGAACGGTGCCTTCCTGCGGGTCAGAATATCGAGCTCCGAGAGAAATAACGATAGTCCGACCTCAGGTATGCCGGTGTTTGTATAATTCGACGTTTGGCTTCTGTATGTATAACGGTTCGTAATGCCGATCGTCACGGGCAGGTTGTCGATTGAATGCAGTCTTCCGTATTCACTGACGGCGGCGAGTATTGCTTCTGTCGTGGTCAGATTTTCAGTGCAGAAACAGGGAATCACCCATCCCCGTTCCGCTGCTTCGGCATATATTTTAAGCACCGACAATCTTTCGGTAACAAGTGCCACTAAAATATTCCTCGGAAAATAATTCCGGCTATTTATGTCCGACTTTCTTTCTGAGCATCCCGACGATCATCTCAGAGAAATTATTTATTTCTTCGAATCCATCAAGAATGCCTATTTCGACAATGAACGTCTTTGATTCACCCGCTTTCAGATATTGAATATTGCCATGTTCTCTGAGAGTCGAACGTGATTCGATTTTCTGACTCACAGGTTCCATCCCGACAACATAATCATTCTCTCCCAGCATTTTCCACATTGAAAGAAACGGCAAATGGGTAATATCAAACCTTATATATAAACCAATTCCACCGAGTAGCGAGCGGTTGATCAGAGCCGCATATCCAAATCCGTCGGTATTGGGAACTATCCGATAAAGAAAATTCTCTTCCTGGAAACGGGAGACCGGCTTGCCGAACCTCCCTGCTTTACTCATATTCATACGCGATTTCTGATCGTACGGTTTACATTCGATCGCGCTCACTATGAATTCCGAGTTTTCGTCGAGCAGCGGAAAACCCGGGTTAATATGATATAAAATAACAAAAGGAGCATCCTCAGAACCGAAATTCTCCACGACATCGGATATAACAAGTTTTCTCTCACCGATTGCCGATCCGATTTTTCTCGTCATACGTATTTTTTCACCGAACAATACTGCATCCTCAACTATACCGGTTAACTCGATAGTATACCGGTTATCTTGCCAACCGGAAGTATCAGCGAAGCGTTTTGCAGGTATGCCGGAATGCCTGCCGTGGAGACCGAGGGGTTCACCGTTATCGATACAAGGGCTTCCGAAATATGTCAATCCGCACGTTGTGAGAAGTCCTCCGAAGAAAGTTCTGAGCCATTCGTTTCCCACCGGATTATAATATGCGGGGTTGACTTCGGCGTGCGGAGATAAATATACGAGATTTCTCCCTTTATATGTTGCACGGGATATATCCATTCCCCGGTCGGGTATGACGGTAAAAGTGAATCCGGCTCCCGTATCAACATCGATTGCATAGGTCCCCTTTGCACTTCCCTCTTTGAATTCGTAATGTTTGGTACCTCCGAGCTGTGACAGATTACCGGTGTACCGGAGAGTATCTTTTGTATAGAATTTTCCTATCGTAGCTTTTTGTATCTCGCTCATATAACCACCGGTTGCACTCCCGTTAATTCACAAAAATCGACAAGCGTTTCCAGAAGGTCGGACCCGTATCCGAGACATGCATACTCATTGTTCCATGATTCAACCAGTTTGTTCATATCTCCTTCCACCCTGATAAAACCGTGAGGCCAGAACGGGATCCCGCATTCTTCAAGCCGCGACTTTATACTTTCAGCCGGGGGCTCAAAGATCGAACAACGAGCAAGAACCATCTCAAACCGTCCGTTGTTTCTGCCAAGACGCGCAAGTATTCCATCTCCTACTTTGCAGATGGCTTTCACCGATAATCCACCGGCCTCACCCTCGGTCGGAATACCATGTTCGGCAAATCCGGCCGGACCAAGTTTTCCGGCGAGCGAGGGAGGTATTGCGCCGTCGCCGATTATTTTTATCTCCTTGTTTTTCTTATCGATGTGCTGAAGATCTCCGTAATATACCCGCTCCGTACTGAGTTTCGTAAGGAGGTTTACGGTAAAAGCAGTGTTAAAATCGCCCAAGGTAGATGTACCGACTCCATCTTCAAGCATCATGCTCTGTGCGAAACAGGAAGCAGAGTAATCATCGCCGAGTCCGGGAAATGATTGTATCGTATAAAAATCGAATTTTTCCCTCTCTACTATTTTTTTTATCGCAAGGTATAAACGGATTGACCGTTCGTTCACCGGATTCATATCCGGCATCCCGTTGAACAAACTTTTAATCCGAGGTGTGACTTTTTTTATTTCCGCCTCGGAAATGTTCATTGCAGTTTCAATAAGTTCGGTTGTATCCCTGGAATCTATATCGATACCGAACATTTTCATCCATTGTGACGGATCGGCTACACCGCATGTCTGACCCATTCCCCGGCCTCCGAAGGTACCAATGGTAGAACAGTTAAGCATATTCTTCAGATGGGATGCTTTGCAATAACTGACGATCCGATCGACTTCGGCTTCATCCATACTATCGCCGTACACAAATTTATGATTGAGTCCGATCTCTTTAAGCGCACCATGCATCACCAGCCCGCCCACGGTACGCCAACCCTGAGACCCGGGATGTGTCCATAGCAGCATCCCCTTTCCGGTACCTGAGAAATCCCGTATAGCACCGATAAGATGTGCCGCCCATACCCACGTTCCGGAGAATAGTATAACAGCATCGATACTTTCGTCGTGTTTCATCCGCAATAAGGCGGTTCTGGCCTCTTCTTTCGTTGCAATAACCGTATCATACCCGACGAGCGAAATACCCCTGGCTTGCAGTGCCTGTTTCGAGCGACTTATTATTGCTTCATCGATAAACGGAGTCCCCATCGGATCTTTAAGACCGTCTTTATGGACTCCATAAACGATAAAACCTATTTTTGGCTGAATCATATGTAATCTCCTTTAGTTTTCATTGAGCTTGATTTTTCTTATTTCAATAAGATCATCGAGTTAACCAACATTTCATTGTTGACTGTTATCCGGTACATATATACGCCGCCGGCGAGCCCTTCGGCGTTGAATAGAACATCGTATTGGCCGGATTCCTGCTCGGTATTTACAAGACTTGCCACCTCTTGTCCGAGTATGTTATACACGGTCAAACACACATGCCCCCGACCGGCCAATTGATATCGAATTGTTGTCACGGGATTAAAAGGATTCGGGAAGTTACCCAGCAAGCCGAGATTATCGGGTATGGGTAGGGGATCTTCTTCCACGGAGACGACATCCGGGTCCCAGGGTGAAAAGAATAAATCACCTTCGTAGGGATCTTCAGCGACAGTCGTCTCAATATAAATAGAATGCAATAATTTATTAAATCCGGTATTAGATTCCCAGACATCCTGGTTTGCCAGGCGGATGGAATATTCAGGCCGGCCATAGAGACGTTCTTCGGGGTCGGGGAAATGAACAAGTATTTCATAGTAGCCGGGTGAGATCGACAGCGGAATACCCAGATCCTGTATTACCCTTACCGTATCGCCGCCGAGCCAGAAACGCGGATCCTCCGGTAACTGAACGTAGTATATACCTCCGTTTTCCTGATTCCGGAGCATCACCTCAAATCGACGCGGATTATAAGGGGATGCCCAGCCGTAATTATATAAATTCAATTTAAAACTCACGGTTCCTCCCCGAGGCACCGAGTTGCTGTAGATTCCGTTCAACAAAACAAACCTGTAACCGAGGCGTTGTTCAACCTCTTCCATACATCCGTCGGTGCGCCAGCTCTGCAGCGTGGGCCCATACCAGCCGCTGTTTAATTGCGACCAACGCATCCGTTTCATTTCATTCAGGGCATTGGCACAACGGTAGTATTCACCGGAACTGACTCCCCCCGTTTCGCCGCCCATTGGGACAAAACGGGTATCAAGACTGAGGTAATTTTTTTCCCATACAACATTATGATAGGTTCCGAGGTCCGTAGCACTTCCTAAAAACCCGTCGTTATGATGACCCGTACGTGCAATGTTCGTTTGATTAAATGCCTGTTCAGGAGTCAACGCATTTGCCGTCGCATAAATATTCATCTTATATGTCGGTGTGCGGACACTTACCATTCTTTCTTTCGGCAGAACCTCGAGAATCTTGGAAAGTACTTCGCGCATATTCGCGGTAGTCGTCAGATTATTCGTAGAACTATGCCATTCTCCCCACGCACCGATAAATCCGGCATCCAGCGATGATATAACATCGTAATTTTCCCGGAATACCGGTTCCAGTTGATCAAGATGAAGCTTTACGATATCAAGCGGAGCATCTGGTTGACCGATTGCAGTACTATACCTGTACCGGATTATTCCTTTGACGCCGGCGGTGCGCATCGCAGAAAAATCCTGCCGCATCGCATCAAGCCAACTCTCGGGTATTTCCTTATCTCTGAAATTGGAAAGAGTATAATTTCTCTGCACCAGAGACCGTTTGTTATGGTTTCTCCACCCGATGAGTTGATCTACCGTCAGTGGCGACGAACCTGAACGGTATTCCGTAAATGTAAAGAAACCCCGCTCCGGATTTGGGAAAATTTCATCCGTGGGATTATAATTAATTTCTACGCGAGGATCGTCTCCATACCATAATCCCACCGCCATGGAAATAACAATGAGTTGCATACAGATCACCTGTATCGCGACCGTTAACGCTATTTTCATTTTCGAACCTCTTTCATTATAACTACATATCTTTTAATGCAAATTTCTCATCACACGATTATTCTGTACTGATAAACACCGGCAGGAGATCGAGCGGAGCCGGGAAATCGTTTAGCATCTGCGGTCCTCTGTACTCTGTTCTGCTCCAGAAATCGATCCAGGTACCCTTTGGCAGATAAAGATTCCTCGAAACGGCACCCTTTTCCAGTACCGGAGCTACCAAATACCTATCGCCCAGCATAAACTGATCCTGAATGGTATACGTTATCGGGTCATCGGGATTCCTGAAAAACAGAGGGCGTATAATCGGAGTCCCGGTTCGATGTGCCTCCTGTACGCAGTCGTAGATATAATCACCGAGATCGTGATGCAATGCGATATACCGTTTCACTATTTCAAGCGATTCCTCATCGAGGTGCCATGGAGCGTATGAGAATTGCATCATCGGCATAAGCGTACTCGCCTGGGTCCAACGGATAAACAACTCGGGATCCATACCTCTGAACTCTTCATTCCGGAAGCCACCGTCGAGTCCCCCTCCGATCATATCGGGGCAAAAGTACGGATATCCGATTAATCCGACCGCAAGTCCATGCGGGATAAGCGAGTTTAACCCATCTTCCTTACTCCAGTTCGGTCCCTTGTCTCTCAGACGCTGTATGAGACCAAGGGGCTGGGTAAGCCAGCTTACTCTGAATTCATTGATCTCAAAATGCGAGCCGACGCTCGCGAACAGGTCGGTGTACATATTCGGGGATATCGAACCGTAACTTGTATACGGTTTGGACAAATACTCTGCATCCCCACCGTCGAGTTTAAATCCTGCCAGGCCGTATTGTTCGACGAGACCTTTCAAGTTAGCAACGAACCAGTCATATGCTTCGGGATTCGAGAAGTCGATGAGCGCTGCATCACCGTTCCACCAAGTTGTGATATACGAATGCATTCCCGATTCGTCCAACAAAAGATAACCTTGTTGAGCGGCATACCTGAAGTTTTCGGATGCTTTTTCGATAAACGGAGTGAGCCACAACGCTACTTTAAATCCCATTGCATCTAACTCTGACATCATCGATGCGGGATCGGGAAATTTATTTTTGTCGAAAGAAAAATCCCCGTATGCCGCAGCCCAGCCATCATCAATCATGAGAATCGCATATGGTATATCCATGCGTTGTATGGTTTTCGCATAATCGGTTACACTCTGTTGATTTACATCTGTAAAAAATTCGATCCAGGTATTGAAAATCGGTTTGTAAAAAAAGTCTTTCGGCGGAATCATTCCGGGAAGACCGATGAAATCGATCATACTATAATATGCTTCGACGATATTCTCACCGATTATTATCTCAACTTCTGCAACCGAGGTATCCAGCATGTAGAGTGAAAACAAGCCGGAATCATTTTCATTGATCGAAAAACCCATTTCCCGATGAGTGTTCATCAAGAGCCCCCCTCCCGACGATGTCAGCCAGACAGGGGCTGCCTGGTTACTGGTTGCATAAAACGGTTCAAGGACGATGCTCCCTGTCTCCAGCGGCCAGATGTGTGCCGACGTCACGTTGCCTCCGTACCAGTGACCGGCAGCTGCAAGCTCTACATTGAATCCGGTTTTTTCGTTCGGTAATTCCCCGACCGCCTCAAACCTCACCCGAATATTTGTACCGGAGAAGGTTAAGGTCAGGGTAACCGGAACATTATCGGGGGATGTTGAAGCAGTTACGACCAGTTCAGTATCGGTTACAATAGATGATACGATCCGGTCGGCTGTGTATGTAGACCCGTTGTTTTGAAAGAAAAAGCCACTATGTTCGTCCGTCCTGAAAATATCGGTACCCGTACGGGAAATTGTGAGCATGAAAGGGTATTTTCGGACTTCTACTTCATACCGTTCGGTAGAGATAATGACCGACCCGGAAGTTTCGCGGAGAGTAATATCAGCGGACAGTAGAACCGTATTACATAAGATGGTAAACAGAATCGCACTATATATTATTTTCCTAAGAGAGATCCTTCCCGTTACAATATTCATAAAATTCATCATATCCTTTTTTGCGATGAATAAAATTAGTTCAGCCGTTGGTAAAGTAGTGATGTATCCCCGGCCAGGTCATCGAACAGGGCCGAGTCTAACACGACGGATTGGACATCGGCGAGGATACCTATTCGCCCGACAGGATGTCTTCCTCCGGCAAAATAATTCGTATTCGCGAACCGTAATGCCGGAACATTTCCGGCGGGATCAAGAACGGAAAAGAACAGGATATATTCCCCGGATGGGAGACTTCGGGGGAGAACAAACCGCCCTTCGATTCTGTGTTTTGCGGGTGCAATAGCGTATCTTCGATCCGTCCGGTTCCACCGGTCACCCGGAAGCCATGTCCGTATATCAACATCCCGTATCGTTTCCTTCCAGACAGGTACATGACTTTTTTGATCAATCAGACCGACTTCGAGGGGTAGATTATAATAGACGGGAGAAGAACCGATGTTCCGCACGGTAAAAGAGACAAATAATTGTCTGTCGGACTCGATTTTCTTAGAATACTGTACCGTATCGATAACAAACCGGTACCCCAGGGTTTTCTGTATTTCTCCTGCATTCTCCCGCGCAACCGCATTAGCAGGATCGTAGTCGCTTACCCAACCCAGATGGTTCCAGTGTAGTGTGCGTATCAGATCGATTATTTCTTCATAATGATTGACCATCGCATCGGTCGGGTTTGCGCCGAGCGGTATTCCCCAATTGAAAGCCATCTCACCCCCCATGACCGCAGTTTTCCATCGATCTTTCAGGCGAGGCGAGAGGAACTCTGCTATGTGATCTTCCTGACCGGGGTGTGCAAATGAATCCCAGTGAAACCCGAATAAATAATCCCGGAAGTCGTCCGGGTACCGAACCATAACAAGTTTTTTCGTAAAATTGTTCTGAAATGCATCACCGAGCAGTCTCTGCATGTCGGTGGGCATGCGAGGTTGCTGACCGAACCCGCCGAATGCTTCGTGATGATGTTCTCCCCATAAACCCCATATTCCCATTTCGATAAATGCAACGCGGGGATCGTTATCCCACGCTGTCCCTAATTTTTGAATAAGTGACACAACACGCTTTCGGAAGATATCGCTTTCGTAATCGCCGGATAGCATATCATCCGGCCAATATGTATCCTTATTCGGCCAATGCAGATAAACACGGGGAATAACTTTTGTGTTCGTATGTTCGACCCCTCTCCAGTGCGTATCGCAATATGCGATAAGCTTATCGATGCCGTCGAGTTCATGATTCTCGATTTCGTTCCATGGTATATAGGTTCTCGTAAGTGTTCCGTATTTTCCGGTTTGCATATCGTCAAACTTCCCTCGTAACCCTTTGAACGGATTTCGAAAGGCTTTGGTATATTCGGGTAACGCGACGATTGCCAGTTCACCTTCCGGTTGATTCTTTATGAGATTATTGTCACCGTCGATCGAAAATACCGATGACATAACCCACACTACCAGCGGCAGTAATACACCTCTCATATGATTGAATACAGTCAGCAAATGTTATAGATATGTATACTTATTACCGCAATATATAAAAAAGACTCCGGTTTTTAGATCCGGAGTCTTTCCTTCCGGATAACCTGCCTATATCAGCGGGGGATCGCTTCAACGAGCAGGTAATCTGTAAATTGAACATCGATTTTTGCCACCGGTCCATTTACGGTCGCCAGCTCGATATTGTTCACATAATCGACGATTGTATACGTCTTTTTTTCAAGGCCGCGTAATTCGACAGCTCCCTGCCAGTCCGAGGGGCCTTCGGACCTCCTGGCGGGATTCTGATCGGCATAGAATGCGTAGTACATCTTTCCGTCTTTTTGTATAGCATGCGTTTCCGGGCGATAGAAACCTATATCATACAATTCGCCCATATAGGTACCTTCGGGCAGTCGTGTCTTGGCGTAAATTTCAGACCATTTAGCCCACTTCTTCTCCCGTTCCGGAGTGAGCTCAGCAGACGAACCGGGCTTTGCACCGACCGGCCAGGTAAATTTCGTACCGATAACCGCGCCAATTCCGACCTGTGAGGCAAAGTCCTCTCCCGTGCTCGTGAGCTCGACATGATCTCCGAAATACGGTGTCGAAGTGCCCATTAATGCTTTCAGGGTTCTACCCTTATGCCGCACCTGCCATGAACTCGTCGGGTCGGACGCAACACCCTGGGTCATATACGGCATAATAAAGAAACTGTACGCGGTTCCACAGGGACAAATTTCGATTAGAGCATCGGGAACAATTTCGAGAGCCGTTTCATAAATTACTTTGAAAAAGTCAGCCATCGCTTCAACCGATTCTTCAGGTCGTGCATGATTATGTGTAGGATTATAACACGGCGGAGCTCCGTTCAGGTGTTGACCGTCGATCTTCAATCCCTGGTAGCCCCATGTTTTCATGAATGTAATAACCTGCTCGCGTGTATAATCCTGAACCGGTTTATAGGCAGGACAGAAATAGTAAGAATTCCACCAGCTTATATTGACCGGTTTGCCGTTTTCATCCAGTAGTACATACTCGGGATTAGTTCTATAAACACGGGCACTGGGATGTACCGCAAGGGGTGCCCACCAGAGTTTCGAGCGTAACCCCCGGTCATGAATATGCTGAACAAAACGCTGCATATCACTATCGCCACGCGGATACTTGTTACGATCAAGCATCCAATCACCTACGTTATTTTGCCATCCGTCATCGAGAACTGCCCAATGATAACCGAGATCCTTCACCATCGGAAGCGTTCCATATACCTGTTCCATGGTAAAATTTCGCTCGTACCCCCATGCACACCACTGTGTTTCGTACGCATCGGGAGGTTGTTCAAGCCGGATCGGAATTCCCTTACGGATCATAAAATCGCGGTACTGAACAAGCGTTCCGAAGTAATCCCCTTTATGAACCATGACAAATGTATCGTACGTATTGAATGAGAAACCGGGATCCAGGATTATTTCCTTCTGATACGTTACTCCGAGAAATGCCGCACTTTCATCGGGCATTGAAACCGGGATCGAAACCAGCTTTGCGGTGGTTTCCACGTGACCGACCGCAATTCCAATATCCGGACGCCACACATCACTTACCGGAGTACCTCCGCCGTAGTCTGAGTTATTCATTCCCATATAATTTCTTTGATCGAATCCTTCGTTCACGGGAAGAACCCAATCCGCTCTCCTGCTTGTCGATTCACTTTGGTATGACCAGAATGAGTTACCGTACTTCGCGGGCGTCGTATTTTGAATCGAATATCGGTTATTTGTCCAGGAGGTTACAGTTAACGGTGTATCACCACTATTAGTATACTTGACATTGAAAACAGCAAGCGATGGGAACTCATTATAGACAGACACGGTAACTTCCTTCGTCAATGAAAGTCCGTCACCGATGATAGTATACCGTTTACCCGAACCGATCTCATCTGTAAAATCCGCGGAGTGATGTTCGATATACACAAAATCTTCGACTCTTACTCCGTTTGTAGTAAGGTATTCAGAAGGCATATAATCGCCGAGAAGAATACTTTTCCCATAAAGGCCGGTAACGCGGCTGTGCAAGGAAGTATTAAATTCAATCCGGATATTTTTGCCCTCAATCCGCACTACCGAATCGGATGGAGTACAGGAATATATTAGTAATATCGGTATCAGAATAACCGCGGTCAATAAGATGTACGTCCTGATGTGTTTATTCATATTGGTCTCCTTACGTAATGGATCAAAAAAAATACCGTTTAATAACAGCTCATGTTTGGGAGATTTAAAAAAGTAGTATCCTAAACACCCGTTTCCTGTCGTGATTAATCAAACCTGATATTTGAAACCGGATCATTGTAATAAAATCATCGACCGGGTCTCGACAAAACTTCCGGTTGATAATCTATACAGGTACAATCCACTCGATAGTCCGGAAGCTTTAAAATTTATTTTATATTCTCCAGCATCCTGCACCGCATCAACAAGCTTCACCACTTTTTGTCCTAAAACATTATACACCGATAACCGGATATAAGCCTGTTCGGAAAGTTCATACTGGATTGTTGTCGACGGATTGAAAGGATTGGGATAATTGCCGATCAAATGAGTTCTTGATGGTAAATCGGATCCGAATTCATTTACCGATACAACATCTTTGCTCCACTCACGAAAAATCAACTCTCCTTGATACGGTTCACCGCTTTGTTCCGGTTTTATCTCGACCACGTGCAACAATGTATTAAATCCTGTTTCCGGTTCCCAGACTTGCTCATTTCCCAACCTGATCGAATATTCCGGTCTTCCGTAAAGTCGTTTTGCCGGATCGGGGAAGTGAACGAGCAACTCATAATCCCCCGGTGTCATTTCAGCCGGAATTCCCAGTTCAGCCGAGATTGCAACGGTATCACCGCCAAGCCACAACCGCGGATCATCGGGTAGTTGAACATAGTAAACATTTCCGTTTTCCTGACTGCGTAACAGAACTTCGAAACGGCGTGGATTAAACGGAGCAGCCCATCCGTAATTATATACAGACAATTCAACATTCATACTTCCGCCGGGATGTGCGGATCTGTTATACTTTCCGTGTATCAATTCAAACCTGTAACCGAGGCGCATCTTAACCTCATCCATACACCCTTCGGAAGTCCAGGTATCCAAAATCCCGCGATAATAAGCGCTATTCAAATATGACCATCGCATCTGGGCAAGTTCGACCAATGCGGATTCGCATTTATACCGATCGCCCTCCCGAACCCTGCACGTCTCACCTCCCATCGGAACATACCGGGTATCGAGATTCAGATAATTTTTTTCGTAGACCGGTGAAATTCTATACGTACCGACATCTGTGTTACTGGCAAGGAAACAATCATTATGATGTCCGGTTCGGGAAATATCGGATCCATCGAATGCCTGTTCGGTAGTTAACGGCTGGTTGGTGGAGAAAATATTCATTTTATCGCTGGGATACCTCAGTTGTGTCATCCGGTTTTCTGGTACTATTTCCAATATTTTATTCAAGACGGCTTTTTTATTGGCCAGAGTTGTCAGATTATTCGAAGAAGCATGCCACTCACCCCATGCACCGATAAATCCTGCCTGCATGACCGCAATGACATCATAATTTTCATGTAAACTCGGACGAAGTTGATCAAGATGTCGTTCAACAATTTCTAACGGTGCATCTTGTTCGGTCTCACTTTTGCTGTAACGAAATCTCAGAATTGCTTTCAGCCCGGCTTCCCTTAATCTGTCAAAATCGGTCTGCATCAGATCAAGCATACTCTGACTCAGGTCTTTATCGCGAAATTCCGGAAGATAATATAATCTGATAATTAATGAATGACCTAAGTTGTTACGAATACTCCGCAAATCGGAAATGCCTAACGGCGTTGTGTTCACCCTCCCTTCTCTCCAACTGTAAAAACCGCGTTCGGGGTTAACAAATATTTCATCACTTGGGTAATATGTGACTTCGACGAACTCACTTTCACCCGCATAAAGACCTGTTACCGTTGATAATACGCTAAAGCATATACAGTACCAGATTAGTTTCAGATACATTACATCACCTTTATTACCTGAGTAAAAACGGATTGGATTGTAACTTCTGTGTTATTCAGGAAAATACGCCGGTATCCTCACTCCGATACCGGCGTATCTTCATATTATTAAGATAAAATTTCTCGCCCTCTGACCGGGGGAAAAATTTCCTTATTTCAAAAGAACCATCTTCTTTGTTTGAATCATTTCACCGGTCTGCAAGGTATAGAAATATATACCGCTTGGCAGATTACGTGCGTTGAAAGTAACCGCATGTTGTCCGGCAGTGAGTTCCCGATCAATCAGTCTTTCGACTTCCTGGCCTAACATGTTATACACGACCAGAGTTACTTTCTGCATCGAACCCAATGCAAATTCGATTGTCGTCGAAGGATTGAACGGATTAGGATAATTCTGACTTAGATAAAATGCACCCGGAAGCTCTCTGTCGTTCCTGACGCTTGTAGGAGGCAGATGTTCTATGTCGAGTAAATAACCCTGCCGTCCGGGCAGCGACCATTGTTCCTGCCACCACGGACTATCCTTCTCCGTCGCACCGGAAGTCACCATGACCGCTATCACGTCGTGCGGTTCATATCCGGGCAGGTTCTTCGGATTGAATAAAATAGATTTATGAACGGCAGCTTCGGCTTTGTTATATTCATCATTCCAGGCAACCTTGATACCTTTGGTCAGATCGCCCTGCCACTGTTCATAAAACCAGCCGGGTCCTTCCTGTGTATGTTCCCACATTATCGTCTGATAATCCGTCTCTTCCATAAACGTCGTATCGAACGGGAACAAACGGAATCTGAAATCGTATCCGCTTGCATACCATCCCCACGTGATGCCGGTCGTGTCCTGGAAATCATTATCGGGATCGGGATCGACCGATACAAATAATTCAATTCGCTGATTGCCGAGATACATCTCGGTATCGGTAAAGAGACGGCGTACATCGGCGAGAGGGTTCATGTCAACACGGAAGTAGACATAATTTTCGTCTTCCATGAAATAAAAGTCCGAAACATCCGCATCAATGAAATACAACGGATTAGTCTCGGCATTCCAGGGTCCGGGTGCAAAGGTACTTCCCTCCTGGAATGTAAGTATCGGCGGGTTCGGCGGTACGTCTACCTGACTTTCCTCTGGCCAATCATCAAAATTACCGTCGATAACGACCTGAGCTTGTGCAGGCAGAATTAATATAACAAGCGATAATACTGCCAGCAGTCGAAGAAGCATTAAAAATTTCATATTTCCTCCTCCTCTTTTGGGAGATATAAGTGAATAAGTATACATGTTAGTTAGTGTGGATTTATTGGTATTGTTGCAGCTCCTTTCATTTGAAAAGTTTCAATGCGTTATCCCGGTATATTTTCTTAAGCACTATATCCGGTAGTCCAAAACCGTGCAAACTCCAATGATACGAAAAGAGAATGTGGTCGTAAAAATGTTCATCTTCCGTTTCGAGAATTCTTAATGTAGTTCGATACATTTCGGTATTATATCCCATATCCGTACCATAGAGAAGCCGGTCCTGATATTTTTCATAAAAAGATTTCACGAAACGGGGTATAACCGAAGTTTCGGCATACCTTGCGGAGATATCGGCGTATAAATTCGGATATGTATCCAGCAGTTTACCGAGCCGGGTTAAATCATAGCTAAGATTGGCGAAGTGACAGGCAATGAATGTTGTGCCCGGATGTTTCCGTACCGCGCGCTCGAGAATATCTATCATGCCGCTATGTCCGACAATACCTTCCTGATTATCGAGACGCCATTTCAACGCGTTCATCATTCCGTCGTTGGTCGAATCCATCGGTTCGTACATCCATATCGGATCGGCAACATGTATGTTAATAGGAATATTTAATTCGCCGGCACGTCGTAAAACCTTGTCGAGCCGGGGATCGTCGAGGTGCAGACCATGGGCAAACTGATTACCGAACCTGAGCCCGCGTCCTTTATCCGATAACTCACCGATCCCTTTTGCACCGGTTCGGACCGAACGTTCAAGCTCGGCGGTTACTTTTTCCGAAAATCCCGGTTCGTCGTATCCGCCCAGATCAAGTCCGCACCAAAGATCAAACCGTTCCGGATATCTCATATACTCCGTGTATATCGAATCGAACTGTTCACCCACCGCTCCGGTCAGAATTATGGTTCGCTCTATACCGACCTCGTTTTTGTTCCGGATCCATTGATCGATTTGATCGGCAGTCCGTGCGTACGCGTGAGAGTGTACATCGATGATGGGATACCGTGCTTTTTCAATAACCGTCACGGGCACTTTGTGAATCGTCACCGGTTTGAAATTCCGTAACAAAATATCCGCCGGATCATCCTGAGCAGATATGATCGGGGTACTATGTAACAGGACAAATTTCAACACTGTAAATAGTATAAATCTGATTATGACGGGGGAGTTCATATATTTCATCCTCTTTATTTTAATTCGAGAATTCCAAGACCGTATATATCGACCCGATCGGCTTCGAATTCTATCACTCGATGTTTACCCGTCCCGATAGTATTATATTCGACCGGTTGCATCCGATCCAGGGTTCCGCTGAAAGTCAGTGCGCCGGGTCGCTTCCCGTCGGGGATTGCTACACGTACTCTGGTATTTCTTGCGGGGGTTATCACCCCATCGATAGTTACGTCATAATTGACAAGGTGAATCAGCAGCCGGTTTTTCTTTTTATTCTGCATCACCGATAATTCGACAAAAGGTGTATTATTATACAATTGAGAAATCCTGCCGTCGAGTAGCGCGGTAATTTTTTCCGAAACCTCAGTCAGAACATTATGTAATCCCGGATCGATTTTACCTCGGGTATAACCTTCGGGTATATCCGCGAAAACATCGGCCATCGACGGACCGAACGTTGTGAATTCACTTGCTTCTTTAGCGTCAACGAGAAATTTCGATTCCGGTAACACGAGCGGAATAAAACTGGCAACACCTTTCTTTACCTGTACATCGAGGTTATGTCCGGGATATGCACCACCGGGGAATAACGATTCCAGGATGACGGTATTATGAGGAACGTTAAACTCATCCTTGATACCACTTCTGCCGAGAATTAACAACGTCCCGCCCTCTTCGACATATTTAACAAGTGCGGTTTGTTTAACCGCACTAAGAAGCGGGATATATGGCATCACAATAAGATCGAAATTCTTTATCCGACCGTTGAGGATATCATCCTCGATGAATAGTACGTGTGCTGTCCCCTGATCGGCAAGTACCCGCGAAAGACTGAAGGTATAGCTTTGTTCTCTGGCAAAATACTGGTTCATCGATGCAAGGATTGCCGCGTTTCCCGTCTTGTGAGCTCCTACCAGAGCCGACTCATTTTGATGAAGAAAATTATATATTGCCGTCGCTTCGGGGGGTGTTTCACGTTTTTCACGGAATATTGCCTGATTTGCCACACTTTCGGCAATATTAATCTGGGCCATTGCTCCCAGACATTCCGGAGTCGGGTTCGGAAATATAGGCGGAGTGATCTCCGTTGCATATATGATGACCGGTTTTCCGTGTGCCGCTGCAGTAAGAAATTTAAGGGACGGACTATTTGAGACTTTTACGCCTTCTTCATTTTTACTCGGTGCAGTATCGAGGTATTCCTGTATTTCGGAATAGAGAAAATCATGATAGCCATCACGTCCGAATAACTCCATATTACCGGCAGCATCATATGCAATAGCGCCGTATCCGAATCCTCCGTAAACATTCCCGGATATCATAAAATGGGGGTTATACTCACGGGCAACCGACCGAAGACGTTTATGGAATTCAGCAAGTGTATGTCCTCTGAAAACAACCCATTCCATCCAGTACGGATCGGTATGTATAACCGGTAATAGTATATTTTTATAATCACTCTCTCCATACTTGTATTGTGCAGCGACAGGCGGGAGATTCTCCTCCAGGTACTCTTTAAAGCTCTTTTCACAATAAGGGCAGTAGCATGTTCTCCCGGCTACCTGGGTCCAGTCGATATATACGCCGTCGATTCCTGTTTCAGCCTGCGACCGCACACGTCCTTCCATAAGACGTGAAAAGTAAGGGTTGTTCGCACATCCCCACGTCTCAAACCTTCCCGTACGTTCCTGACCATAGGGGGCATACCGATAATGAGGAAATGTGCCGTCGGGCCGGATAGTAATCCATGTATCAGGTCTTTCGGCTTCCGGAGGTTTTGGGCCGATGTAATCCTCAAAATCTTCCCATTTCTCGTTATAAAACTGAACTAGATCGAGTTGGTGTTTTTGCGGTACGTCCCTGCTCGTCGGTGTTCTGCCGTGGATCGAAGCTGTCATATACCTGAGCACGATATAGTCACGGTCGTGAAATACTTTATTCGACTCGATCGATTGTTGCACTGCAGCATCGAACTCCTGCCGGGTAACCGCCTCAAAATTAGGAGCACCGCTGCCGAAGGTGACTGTGAATTTGTTCGATTCAAGGAACTCAAAATCCGGACGATGACCGAGCCGCCAATGTCCCCATTCGGTTTCCGGTTTCCATCCTGAAACAAGTGCAGAATCCCTGTGCTCGCACGAAGAAAATGCGAATGTTAAAAAGATTATTAACGATACGAGAAGTCTTGATAGTCTTAAGATCATTATGAGCTATTCTCCGTAATATTAGAAATTGATTTTTATAGTTGAGAGAAATTCGGTTGCCGGAATCTTCACGGAAGTTTGATTGCCTCTGACCTCAAAATTAATCTCTTTGTTATTATATAAAATGCTTAATGGCCTTTTTTCCGATGTAAAACGTATCAGCGGATCGGGGATTGCGTTTGATTCAACCTGTAATTCAATACTGTTCTTTGCTTCGTGCATACCTGAAATTAAAATGTTTGAATACATTACTCCGAATGCATACAAATCACTATGTTTCAGAATCACCGTTCTCGATGAACCAAGTTCACAATGTAGTCCATTGTCGCCTTTTCCGTTCCATTGTTGCCAGTCGACGTTTAAAAGGACTGCTGGCGATTTCGTATAAAAAGCGAGGCGTGCTTTTGTTTTTGAATCTACCGATACATATAGATCTTGATTAATTTGAACGGATTCTGAGATCTTTTTTGACGAATAGGTAAGTCTTGAAACCGCAGAGGGACGATCTGCCAATTCGATGCGTATGGTATTTTTCTCCTTCCTGAGATTCGGAAGAACAATCATTCTATCACCGAATGAAAAATATGGCAGACCATTTATGGTAACCCGATGAATATATTTTCGGGTGTTATCGACACGTAATCCCATACCGCCTGTGTTTTCGGCTATCTCGTCGAGCAATATATCCGAAAGATCAAGGACAAATTCTATCAGGTTACCGTCTCCCGTCCAGGAATAATTCCATTGCTTCATAGCGCGGATCTTATGACCGAGTTCTTCAATTTCGGGGGCATAAATATCGGTTGAAGCAAACTTCGCTTTCATTGCATCATACATCGCAATATTGCTTTCATTTATTATCCGGCTCTTCGGCGATTGCGGCAATGTCGTTATTGCGTAATCGTGCCACATTTGATTATACACCAGTCCCCTGCCGACGGAGCTGTACAAATGGTCGTAGATAGCTTCCTGATAAGCGGTAATCTGAGCTGTCGTATAGCTCCAGGTCGGATCGTTGAACCATTGATAGTCCGGCGAGGGGGTATTGTTGACGACAACAAAATTCTTTTCATCTCCCGTAAACCATGTCATGTTTCCGAATCCGACCGGCATATCCTGTTCAAATCCATGGGTCATAAAAAATGACATACGTCGGGAAACCTCATCGTAATCCTTCATCCTGATTGTATTTCCCGGATTGATCATATATTCTACACCCAGGACCGGATACCCGTAATCTGCGGTATTGAATTCGATTTCTTCAATCGAACCATCAAGCTCTTCAACCCAACGCTCCGGTGTCATGTTTGCATCAATCCGGTGATATTTGCTATGTGTTCCTATTCTACCTCCTACTTCTTCAATCTTGCGTCCGAGCGGGGCGAGTTCCTGCCAACCTGCCCGTGTTGCGCTGCTTGAGACCCATGCATACAACGGCACGACACCCGTTTCCCGCGCAATATCAACCAGATAATTAATAGTACGAATCTGAGCGTCGAGATTACCGCTCACATCCGCATCGAGGCGAATAACAGAGGTTAGATTTGCATTTGATAATTGCGGAACGGGAATCGGATTTTCCGTATTTCCGTAGATGATCCACTGCAATCCGCGAATGAGCAGATTAAACACCTCATTCTTATAAAATACTTGCGGATCGACGTTGCGGAATAATGACGATGCGCCGGAGTACGATGCGAAATCACCGACCAGCATAACCCGGGAACCGTGGCTTTCACGAACCGAAAGATACGGGTAGCTGCGTGTTCCGTCGGTAAAACGGATGAGTTCGTAACCCTCTCCGCCGAAAGAAAGAATGTTTAATCCGTTGGCGAGATGCTGGGAAACAAACATTTGTCGTTCATATGGATACGTAATGAAATGAATATCGTTTGCCACCTGGAGCCGGAATGCACTGTTCCCGTAGAATCCTGCATAGTGTATCCCGGGGAGCATCTCGCCTTCGGAATCTGTTATGACCGCACCGTTTTCGTCATAAACTGTGAATGGACCGTCGACAATTATATTACCTCCCTGAGCCATATACGTTTCGATCGATTCGGTGATCTCGCCCTTTTCAGATCGCTGCACATAACTGCATTGCGTCAGAATGAGTGCGTCGTATTGCGACAGGTCGATTGTTGTTATCTCTTCGAGCAACAGACAATCGTATGGAATACCGGCGAGATGAGCGATTCCCGTCCATCCATGCGCCGACATTTGCGTTATACTCCAACGATGTTCATAGGATGTACTGCTTATGACAATACCGATCCTCGGACTGAATTCACCGGCTTTAACCGGCAATAATGTAAACCATATCAGTGTTAAAAGGAATGCCTTTATTATTGTTATTATGTCAGGTCGAACCATAGAAATCAGATTTATCCCCGTATCAATTTTTTAAAATTTCAATATAATCGTACCCCGCTCTCCTTGTATATTCCTCCCGTTTAGTGACAGTAATACCGTCCCGCGCCCATAATCGTATTTTTCGGATTCAATTCTGAGGTGTTCGTTCATACTTATAACATATTTCGGTTTGCCGGTCCGAATCTCTACGACCTGCCGGCCGTACATTTTAAGATCAATCCTGATTTCGGAGCCCTGATCAAGAAACGAATAAACGTTATACGTACCCGAGTTGTTGACAAAACGCTCTATCTGTTTCTTTCCGGTTTTATATTCGAAGCGGAATATCGATCGTTCAAGCGGAGGCAAATAGATATATCCAAATCCTCCGTCTTCGAAATATGCTGCAACCGGTTTACCATCGATGGCTGCAAACGATACGCTCTCACCTTCGTTTAGTGGAACGGCAAGTACCAGGTTACTGACCTTTTCCAGGGTATACGCTTCCCCGGGCATCTGTCTGTTATCTATGATGACGACGCCCGGATCGGTTTCTTCGATGAGGGTATGTTTTTTGTAAAGCCATTGCGAATATAACTGTTCGGTATTCTTTGCAAGGTAGTGGTTCGGATGAGCCTGAACATTCCTTAAAAAGCGGATCCACTCCTCGTTAACGGCCGGCTGGAGAAAATCGTCGGCAGCAAGAAGGTTCGGCCAGTGTGTTTCTATGATGTCTGTTTCAAACGATTCCAACGGTTCGGTCGGAAGAGAAGCAAGTTCATACCATGGATTTCCGTAGTTTATCCGGTCGAGTACAAGAACTCCATTATCGAAACCACCGCTCGCTCTCGGAGGCGGATTTAATTCCTCGATATAACTAAAAAGTGTGTTTACATATTTTACCCCGAAATCGGACATTATTTTACCGGTGCTGTACGATGCCGACGGATTCCAGTAATACCCGTAAGCACAGGGTACAAAGCTTTCGGGATTTGAATGACCGTTCGCGGCCGTCAAACCGTACTGTGCCATAATATCCTCAAAACACTCAAGGGTTTTACGCATGATATTTTCATCCCGCGGAGCATTGTTATCGAGGTCGTACCATTCTGCTCTTGTTCGTTTTCCTTCGACCCAGTACTCATGCCCTACTCCATGCAGACCAAACTCAAGATGTGCCGCATTCGCTTTTACATAATCCATTATTTCAATTTGGCGTGGCCCTATATTCGGCGAATTATCGACCGCCGTTCCGAATTGCGAAGTCGTCGGACATTTCTTTGCGACAACTCCGAGGCGATCCAGTTCACCCATTATAAATAACCCCTGAAACCGTACTCCCACCGCCTGTCCTATTTCCACAACCGGTTTATAATCGCGTACATCAAAGGAACGCCGGACACCGGCCCGCCAGGGTCCGCCGGTATCACCTAGTGAACTACCCTCCATCCACCCAAGGTCATCGATTGCAATCGCAAATGCACGCGGAAATAATATTTGTTTCCCGTGATAAGAATCTTCCTGTGCACATAGATGCATACAGTGAGTAACGGTAAAAAGAAGGATGAGAACCGTCAATATCACAGTATTTTTTTGCAGAGTTTTCATATTCCCGGTTTCAGTAAATACAATTTATTGATACTCTATTATAATAGTGCCACGCTCACCCTGTATATTTCTTCCGCTCACTGTCAGGTTAATTATTCCCCTCGATGCGTCATAGCTGTTTTTTTCAATGCGAAGATGTTGGTTGTCTGTCGATATCCCGTAAGGTTTCGGTGATCGGATCTCCAATTTCTGGTGACCGTACATTTTTATGTCTATCTCAAACCTGTTTCCGGTTTCCGAAACAGAGTAGACGTTATACGTACCAGTGTTCAGTACGTACTTTTCTTTCATCGGGAGACCCATTTTGTATTCGAACGTATACATCTTTTTTTCCAGCGGGGGAAGATACATATATGTATATTCACCATCTTCATAGTATGCGGCAACCGGTAAACCATCGAGCTTTGCATATTCGATGTGACTACCATCCTTACGCTGAATTGCAAGTACCATATTCGATGATAGATCATAATCGAACATTTCATCGGGTAAATTTCTGGCATCAATAGTTACGGTTCCACGACTTTTCTCTTCGACCGTTACGTATTTTTTATACAACCACTGAGCGTATAGTTGCTCCGTGTTTTTTGCAAGGTAATAATCGGGATGATCCTGTATTTTTTTTATGTATTCTATCCAACGGCGGTTAAGCTCGGGCTGCAGAAAATCATCCTGTGCAAGCCAGTTTGCCCAGTGAGTCTCGACTACTACCGTTTCAATTTCCCCGGGCATAACCGGCGGCAGCGAAGCGAATTCATACCATGGATTTCCGTGATTAACCCTGTCGAGAACGAGCACTCCATGATCGAAGCCGCCGCTCCTGCGGGGCGGAGGATTAAGATGTTCTATCGTTGTAAAATGTGTGTTGGCATACTTTACACCATGTTCACCGAGTACTTTACCGAGGCTGTAAGTTCCTTCGGGGTTCCAATAAAACGCATAAGCGATGAAACTTTCCGGGAACGAATGTCCCATATCAGGAGTAATATCGTATTGTGCCATTATCTCCTTCATCAATTCTATTTGATTCCGCACGATGCGTTCATCTCTTGGCTTTTTATTCTCCGCATCATACCACTCGGCACGAGTTCTCACTCCGTCTTCCCAATATTCATGCATAACACCGGTAATTCCAAACTCTATATACGCTGCACTGGCTTTTACATAATTCATGATTTCGATCTGATCCGGACCCACGTAACGGGAATTATCGAAATGTGTTCCGGCAGGCGTGCTTGTCGGGTACCGGGCGGGAGCATTGAGCCGATCGAGTTCTCCGAGTATAAAAAGCGACATAAACCGAACACCGAGACTCTGTCCGATTTCCACCAACGGAGTATAATCGCGAACGTCGAAACGCCTTCGTATGCCGGCCCGCCAGGGTCCACCTGTATCTCCCAGTGAACTCCCGTCCATCCATCCGACCTGACCCACGGTAAAACCGATAGCGGTAGGAAACCGAATTCCGCCGGTTCCCAGTTCTTGCGCATTCGCAGATATGTAACCCGGCAATGCAATTACCAGCAGGAAACCAAACCGCAGAGACAACAATCTGCTCCTTAGTATAGTTTTAGTTATTATTCTCATTAGAGTTTCTTCGTTATGCATCTATGTATAAAATCGCGGTTTGGTCCTGCTGTATTTGAAAACCGCAATTATTGAACACCGTAATTCGGTGCTTGTTTTACACTGATATACGCACGCCAGACTTTACCCGGAGTACCGGCAGTCGCCGATGGATTAACAATGTATACTGAGCGATCAATATATACGAGTGATCTCAAACCGGTGGGGAATCTGCCGGGATACCATTCAGTCGGTTCATCGTTAAGATCGATTTCAAGGAAATGATCACGTTGAGGCATTGTAATATATATATGACCGTTTTCATCGAAATCGAGCCCGTGGAGAACCGTTGTATACAATAATCTCGTTTCAGCCGTACCCACGCCAGAGGGTGTAATAGGATATTTCCAAACCCTGCGTCTGCTTCCCTCGGTTACATAAACAGCTTCTTCGAAGACACGAAGAGAGGTAAAGCGTGTGTTTGAGACCAGCAGAGTTGAACCCCCGGCGGAGGTCCTCTTATACAGACCGGTTGCGTTAATTACATACATATCACCGTTCGCATCCCAGTCAAAATCCATAGCATTTGTTACACCGGTAACATATGATTCCACATCCGATGCAGTAGTCGAAACCCGGCTCACACCGGATGCAGTCGCTGCATAGATGAAATTCTGTGCACCCATACGGAGTGTCCCGGTAACAGGGAGATTTGCATGGACCGATTTTTGTCCATCGAACGTGATACGATATATAGCCTTGTCGGCTGAGGAGGAAATATAGGTATTCATATCATCATCCAGGGTGACACCCGTCGGATCGACGATTTCATCGTCTATAACCGATATTACATCGTAAAAAATGAACGGGACATCATTGCTGAAGAATTCGGATCCCCAGACCGCAACCCTGACCATCACCGTATCGTCCACGATATCGGGAGTCATTACAACAATTTCATTTTCCGTCAACGATAATTTTGTAACGTAGTGGTTTCCGATTGCAACGAGTGTTTTCTGAGGGTTGGTATCAAAATTGCTTCCGCGGATAGTAATTTCCTGGAATCTGAATCCCGCAACGGGATCCAGCTCGTTGATAACGGCAGCCTGTCTGCCCGCAGGATTCGGGTCGGGATTATCCGGACCGTAGGTCGGATGATTCGGCGGATCGCATGCGATAATTAGAAGGATCGCACACATCAGCAATACCGTCGCAATTAAGTAAAGAATCTTTCTGTTATTCATTGTCTCAATCTCCAAAAAAGAAAAATCTGATGCCGTGAAGAATCGTTAATTGCTCAAAAGGCAAAATCGAAAGAGAACATATGCACTGCATCGAAATTACCGAAATCCTGATACGAATAATCGAGCCGTAGTGCGAGATTATTTATGAGCGAGAAGTTTAATCCCGCACCGAATGTCATCGTTTCTTCATCGTAATTAAACTTATATCCGCCCCGCAAATAAACTATATCAGAGAAACCATATTCGAGACCGACTTGAATTCTCTCGGTATAGTCGCGAGGGTGCATGAAATCGGTTGCAACCGTTAATGAATGCTGCGATGATTCTGTCCAGAGCGACATCACATTCATTGCCGCTCCGAATTTGAAAGTCAGTGGCAACGGAAACGTCTCGGTACGGTATTGTTTTTCATTTGAGAAATTCTGCAGTGACATACCGATACGAAGGTCTCTGAAACCGACATAATAAATCGTACCGATATCGAAAGCGACAAGATTCATTTTTGCCGTATAGGTAACCGGCGCATCCCAGGAACCCTCTAGTTGGCTGCCGAGTTTTTCCGATATATATTTAAAATGCAATCCGAATGCGAATGCTTCTGATAATCGCAATCCGTAATTTATACCTGCCATCAGGCTGGTCGGTGAAAACGTTCCGGTTTCAATATATCCCGGACCGCTGTCAACCCGACGCGTACCGTTAAACACCCCCCAGTCAACCGACATCAGGGTGAAACCGAACACACCCAATCTACCGGTGTTGTAGGAGACTGCAGCCGAATTCATTTTGATATCGGCAATCCAACGGGTTTGATTAAGAAATACATGACCGCCTTCGGTGAATGCGGATCCGGCAGGATTCCAGAATACCGAACTAATATCATCTGCCACGGAGGTATATGCTCCGCCCATCGAAGCCGCGCGGGCACCGACCGGAATGGATAACCATTTCATACCGCTCTGGCCGACCTTTGGTACATCCTGACCGAATGCTAAGTAAGGGCACAGGAGTATCAGAACCAGGACGAAACGGAAAATAAATTTATGATTTTGCATTGTACGTTCTCCTTATGCGCGATTTAGCGAATAATAACAAATTTCTCTATAGTACCGGGTATCGGATCACCATCTATATTTTTTGCGTCACCGATATGAAGGATATAAACTCCGCTCGCAACGAGTTGGTTATAATCTGTTACCTGATCCCAAATTCTGTCGGCACGACCCGTTTGGTGATTAATTGTTTTAATGAGATCACCCGTAACGGTATAGATCCTGATCGTGCAATATGGAGGCAAATTGACAAAGAGTAGCTGATTATCCTCCGCGAAATTGAAATCACCTGCCCGGGAGATATAAGGATTCGGAACAACCCGTACATTTGCAGCCGTCGGTTCACCCGGTTCAAATGTAATCGCCGGGATAGTTGTACGGTTTGTATACTTTGAACTTTCCAGGAGTTGGCCCGGGAACAAAGGATCGTTATTTGTCGAACCATCATCAACAACGGTCACACCATAGTAGTAGGGTTCGCCTCTGACGACGTCAGAATCTTCATAGCTTGTCAGATTACCCGCAACTTCGGCGATCATTTCCCAGCGGCGACGGGTTCCATCCGCACGAAGTTCCTCATGCGTATCGTTGAAGAATGTACCCCGTTTTCGGTACACCCTATATTTACTCACGTGTGGATGCCTTTTTTTGAGGTCATCCCATTCAAGAAGTATTCTGGTGGGGAACGGAGTTACGGTCAGATCGGGTGAGGGTAAAGGTTTGGGAATATCAAGTTTCCTACTCCATGCAAAATTTGCCCGATCGAGTGTCTGGAATAACGAATCCCGGCCCGTCGCAATTAATGCATTCTTTGCCGCATCGTCGTACGTTGCACCGGCTTCGCCGCGGTACCATTGCAACCACTCACGCCCCTTCTCCTCCGCCAGTTGACGCGAGATACCTCCCGCTCCGACGGCATATACAATATTAATAGTGTCGCCATATGCAAGATTATACGGACCGAATGCCTGCCAGGTAAGTTTGCCCTGATGAGCCGATGGATCGTTCGGCCAGCCGGCACCGTCTTCCGCTCTTTCTTTCGAACCGGATGACGCCCATTCCCAGAAGCCTGCGAAACCCGGCAGCCTGCGCAACCATACGTGATCTATCCGTGAATTGGATTTAACGGTGTGCGGTTGTAAAACATTATCGCCTTTATTATCCGGAGAGGTATCGACATGCAGAGCTGCCCAACCACCGTACGCAGATGAAACGAATTCACCGGACGGCATAGGCGTTGTTCCGCCTATGCCGTACGCAAATCGCGGATTGCCCGTATTGTCGAAAGCTTTTCCACCGGGTTCAAACTCTGTAATATCCGGATGGTTCCCGTTCCATCCGTATGAAACGAAAAGGGGTCTGCCCCCGGGAACGGTTTGCGAAGGAACAACCTGGAATGTCGACCAATCACCTTTTGACTCACTGTACCAACGTGTTTGCATGAAGTTTGTTCCTTCTTCGGTCTGGAATGCATAGCCGATAAATATATAGACATCCTCCATTATTTGATTTATATCGGTATCAGGTTCGGGATCTTCGTCCCAGTCGAATGTACAAACATATTGATTATGGTAGATCACAAAATCATTGTAATTATGATTTGCAAACGAATATGTTCGTTTGGTCACCTCAAGTCCGGGAGGTGTTTTATATTTTAATTCTATCATCTGATCCGACGGCAAATCGGGATCGATAAGACCATCGTATCGTCGGGAAGACGGGCGAAGCTCACCGTCGACAACAACGAATACATGCGGTGGCTCAACTCTGCGATACTCCTTCATTCCATAATCGGGTGGTTGCCGGTAACCGCTATTCGACGGCCAAACATTTACATATGATCGATGTTCCACACCGAGAGTATCAACGTATTTACCGACCGCTTGTCCGGTCCAGTAAAACACAACCGTTGCATGTTTGTAATAATCCTGCGGCCAGGTCCCGGTTGGTGAAAATTCAGGTTGGCTACTTAAATTAAGCATATCCTGAATATCCATCATATAAAGATAGTCGCCCATATTATGGGTTCTTCGCTGAGCAAATATTTCCCCCGCAGCCGTTGTAAGAAGAATGCCGATCAATAACACCCACATATATCCCCTCTTGTGAGATATGACGTGTATCATAGATGTAACCTCCTTATTGGTTATCATTTTAAAAAATCTCATAATTGGACTCTTAAACCGAACGATATATGTCTCGGATTGATCCATTGATTCCATGTATGGTAACCCAGGTCGATATAATCTTTCTTGTATTCCCCTATCTTATCATTCCCTTGTCGATCACCGCTCAACCAGGGAAACTTGAGTGAATCGATATAACGGAACCAGTATTGCGGATTCGGAATGCCTTTGTAATTAAAGAGATTAGTCATCTGCATATAAAAACCGATACGTGTTGTTCCGACATTCATATCTTTGCTTAGATTTATATCGGTGTTTATAAAATCGATAACCTCGGCATAATTGTGTTGTCTGAAATTATCGAGCGGGTTCATTAACATTTTACCACCGTCACGCCATTGCTGCCAGATATTCAACCGCCACCCTCCGAGGATCCGGAATCCCATTATACTTGGACCGAAGTCCTCCGGTGTTCTAAAGGTAAGGTTTGCCGAAATTGCGGGGACTGGATCGGAACGGTTTTGTGCAATCGACTCGCGCTGCTCGCGTGCCCTCAAAGGATCTTCATAAATATACCTGAAACCCGTATAGCCAACACTGCGGGCGCTATACTCAAGCGCAACCCAGCCGAACCACCAGTCACCATACAGTTTTTGCAGACGAAGCTCGATACCGCGGATATCGGCATAACTGTTATTCGCCCAGGACGTGACGTTGTTATCCTGGTCCCAGGATACGATATTTTGAATACTCAGCTGATTTGTCACATCCTTATAATATCCGGTGAACGTAACAAGATAGGATGAAGCAGGGCTTATCTCGAATCCAGCTTCATAGGATATCGTTCTTGGCCATTCAAGTGCTATATTCGGGATGGTAGCTCCGCGAGTCGCAGGTTTGATATTATACAGCTGATCGATTACAGGTGGCTGATAAAAATGTCCGTAATTGAAAAAGACCTTACTTTGCCGCGTCAGTGGATGAGAAATACCGAGGCGTGGACTTACATATAATTTATAGACTTTCTTGGATATAGCTAAGTCGTCATATGATAATCCGTATTCCCTGAATTGAGCGAGAGTATACGGGAGATGTTCAAATATAAATTCCGGATCGAGATTTAGCGCATTGGTCTGCGGATGCATATAATCCACGCGAATCCCGAAATTGGCTATCATATCTCTGTAATCGAGCCGGTTTTGTATATATGCCGATGCGTTTATCGGGTTTGCATTGTAATAGGTCCAATAATGAGGACGCTCTTCATAAGGATGACTTGTCGCTTCGTGATTGATTTCCCGTCGTTCGCGATGTTCGGAGTATTCAATATCGATACCCGCCTGAAATTGATTATACCTGTTTAATTGCGACACGATAAAGGTACTGAGACCAAGTCCCCAGTATTTTGAATTGTCCTGACCGCGTCCGCCTCCTGACATCAAGAACTCACCAAGTACATCCCATTGTTCAGAAATCCGCCCGATATCACTGCTTACATATCCGAACGGTGCTTCATCATAACACCGGGTTCCGATAACTTTGACACATGATGTATCCCGGAGTGCTATGGGAACCTGTTTGGTCCCATAGTTGGTATACTCAACCATAACTTCGTAGAATGTGCTCGGGCTGAGTACGTGATTGAGCGCAACACCGCCACGATATTGCCTTGTTTCGATCGGGTTGTAGGCGGCATCGTTCCAGAGGTGTGTCCAATAATAGGTATTTCTTGCAAACTGTGTTCCCTGCCTCGTTCCGGAAATCATACCGTAGCTCGTTGAATATATACCGGAGCTCACACCTTTTTGCAGGTTGTATGCACCATTTATGTTAAGCTTCATAGAATCGCTCGGGCGGGATGTAACTTTCACCAACGAGGAACTAGCAATTGAGTTATTCCTGCTAAACGGATATGCAATTTGAAGATCCTCATATCGTTGCGACGCCATAAAAGCGATCGATGTCATCGGGATTTTACCGCTCAGAGTGGCATCGAATACATAATCTGGTTTATCGGCATAGGGGCGATTTCGATGCTGCCATTTCCACAGCTCTAACAATTCCTGCGGTGTCATATCCGTTTCAGGATTTCCGTCGGCTAGCCGTTGGCGTGAAATTTCATTCCATCCGACGAACGTAAACGGATATTGTCCTGACCGGACCATTTGTTCTGTTACGCCGGTCATTGCATCGGAGCCGGCATACACTGTCCAGAAGGGTCCGTCGATACTATACGGACTGGGTCCGAAATGTTTCTGCTGAGGGGGACTGACACGCATATCCATAGCGATTGTGTATCGATCTAACCGTCCTTCCTTTGTTACAACGTTAATCATACCCGATCTGATATTACCATGCTCTGCATTAAAACCACCGCTTAATATCTCGACTTCATTAATGGCGGTCAGATTAATCGTTGTATTTGGCTGTTGAGTTCTGCGGTCGCGTGTAGATAACCCGTCGATGACAATGTCGGTTTCATTCAACTCACCCCCGCGAATAATTATCCCACTTCCGTCAGCACCTGCACTCAGACTGATACCCGGAAGCATCTGAAGAATCTCTTCGAAGCTATTAACCGCACTGGCCTCAACAGTCTCCACGGTAAGTACATTTCGACTGGATGACACATCAAGCTTGACAGCTGGACGTTCCGCAATAACAATAACCTCCTCACCCATAATTGCCTCAGTAACCATGTTAAAATCGAGCGTCATGGTTTCATTTATATGAACACGCGCATTTTCAACAATCTGAGTGGAATATCCAATCATCGAGGCACGGATGGTATACATACCCGGGGGGATATTGATAATGTAGTAATATCCTTGCAGATCAGATGCCGCACCCGACATCGTACCCTCCAGCAAAACGTTCACGCCGACAAGCGGCTGGTTCGTCTCCTGATCCATAATTCTTCCCGTAATTCGTCCTACTCCCTGTCCGGAAACATTTTCCGCGAAACTAAAAACCAATACGAGCAAACATATAAAGAGAGTGAGAGTTGACTGGGGTTTCATACTCATCTCCTCCTTCTGAATAAGATCGGTATTCTATTTATCTATTAATTAATTTATGTATACATCGTTTTATACAAACTAACCCTGCGTATCTTTAACGGCCGATATCTCCGCCTCACCAGCATCTTCGCGTGCCATCAGAAACGCTGCGACAAGTGCAAATACGATTCCGGTAGCGATCACCGGATGTGGAATAACGGCATAAATTGCCAGTGATATTATTACGGTCAACACCGGAGCAAGGGCATTTATCATCGGGCTTACGATAATAGCTTTTCCGTACCGGAGTGCGTAAACAAGGCAGAGAGCACCGATAGAATTCAATATCATAATCATAGCAGCCAGATATGGACCTTTAAATCCCCAATTTATTTCCTGCGTAAAATCCGTCATCAAAAGTGCAATGGGGATGAGTGCAATGCCTGTTGCCATCATATAAAAAAAGATACTCTCTGCTTTCATCTTGATATTAGCTACCCTCATTACAAATGCCTGTACGCCCCAGGCACCGAAAACAAGAAACGCAAGTACGAGCCAGAGATATCCCTCTACGATATTTCTCTCTGCCGGTTGATACGAAAGTAGAGGTATTGCAATGAGTGCCAGAATAATGCCTATCCAACCGATGGAAGTTGCCTTTTCCCGGAGGAAGACCATAGCCAGTGTCACGGTAAGGACAGGAGAAAGAGAAATTATCGGGAATACAAGATATGCGGGACCGATTGCCAGGGTTTTAAACAGGATAAGCTGCCCTCCCGCACCGAGGAACCCTATTATTGATCCTTTTAAAATCGATGGCCAGTCATATTCAAGTTTCCAGTTTATTATTCTTAAAGCAACGAGAGCCGGCGGAATCATGGTAAAAGCCCAAACCGTGTATCCAAGGGTTGCCGGAAAACCCGCTTTTTCGGGTATTTCTATAGTGGCTCCCCATACCCCCCAGAAGATAGTGGTCACAACGGCATACAACAGCCAAAGTTTTGATTTCAATGTATTCTCCTACAATAGTGTATCGTTATATTTGAACGGATTACTCACCGATCACCTGTATACTGATCTTTCTTTCCAGTGGACCGTCGAATTCCATGAAATAAATAGTCTGTCGGGATCCCTTCACTATCACCCCATCACTCACCGGGAAAGACGCAGAGCAACCAACCAGCACACTTTTTAAGTGCATTTGAGCGTTAAATCCTATTCTTCCGTCAAAATCGAGATATCGTCGATGAAGATAGTTACCGTCTTCCGGAACCAAGCGGTCAAGAAACGCACCGATATCCTCTTCAAGACAAGGTATTCCTTCCGTAACGAGCAACCCTGCTGAGGTATGTTGATTGTATACATTTACCATACCGTTCTTCATACCTGATTTTTTAACAAAATCTTCCACCAATGGTGTCACATTAATTGCTTCGACTTCTTTTCGGCTTTGAATTATAAACTTCTCTAATTTTATGATCATAATGTGTATCCGTTTAATTATATCACATCTGCATTACCCATCGCCTATCACCCGGCTATGGGAGTCCTAATAAATTTTGTGCATTTGCACTGGCAATCTTTACTCTGCTACTGGGACTTAAATGTAATTTGTTGAAAGCACGCACCATATTCTTGATCTCAACACGGGGATAATTCGAGCCAAACAAAATTTTTGTATTAAGACTTCTGTCGATAAGTGTTATCGGTATTTGATGCGTATAAACCGACTGAAAATATTCTATCGGGCTGTCAAAATAATGCGCCGAGAGATCGAGATAGACATTCGGATATTTAAGCGCGAGTGCGACGGCATCCCATATCCACGGCCAGCCGAACTTGGCTAAAATAATGTTCAGGTTCGAAAATCTTTGAATGATCGGCTCCCATTGAAGCGGATGGTTCGGTGCAAGGGATGTGTTTGGCGCCCAGCACATACCGGTATGTATCATAACCGGTATACGTAGTTCTTCTGCTTTTCCGAGAACCGGGATCAATCGGGGTTCCTCGGAAGTAAAACCCTGAATTTCCGGATGGAGAAAGAGTCCTTTCAACCCGCGTGTTGTGACACACTTTTCTAGTTCTTCATTTGCATTGGTTTCAACCGGATCCACGCTGCAGAAACCAATAAAACGATTTGAAAGTGAACAGAGATATTCGATTTGTTCGTTTGAAACGACATCTACCCCGCGAATCCGTTTACACGCAATCGGAAGGATAACCGATCGGTCAACTCCCTCAAGATCCATTTCAAGATGAAAGGTTTCCAGTGGCTGGAAAGTATTTCCAATGTGGAAGACTGAGCGGGCTGCTATTCTGTATTCTTCATCCTGCTCGGCTAATTCTTTAATAAGAATAGGATACGTATGAAAATCTATCATTATTTCCTCTGTTACTTATATCTATTTCACTGTTTTTGCAACGAAGATTACATTATCAATCCATCCATAATGGATTGAATGGTTGAACGAACCACCTTTGAGTCCTTATAAGCTCCGGTACCGCCGGGTTGCGTTACGGCAAGTGCCCCGCAAGCATTACCGAAATTCACACATTGCATCAAATCTTCTCCCTTCAAATACTTAGAGAGGAAACCGGCATTAAAACTATCCCCGGCGCCTGTCGATTCGATTGCATTCACTGAAAAGCCGTTGACCCGATGTTTTTCTCCTCCGGCGCTGAGAATCGATCCCTCCCGTCCGCATTTGATCGCAAGAATATCCACATAGGAGCTTAGATTGTTAACGGCATCGTCTAAATTTTTTGTACGGGTAATATTCAATGCCTCCGCATCATTCGGAAAGAAGATGTTTGTGTATTTTAACACATCATAAATTTCTTCGCCCCATCGCTCCTCGGGATCCCAATTTGTATCGAGTGAAGTCGTCAGTCCCATTTCCTGTGCCCGTGCAAATACCGAGGGAACCTGTGATTTGATACCGGTTTGCAGGTAATAGCAACCGAGATGAAGATGCCTGAATCGCCCGATGTAATTCCAGTCGATATCCCCGGCAGTAAGATTTGTCATCGCTCCCATATACGTCAGCAGCGCTTTCCGACCGTTTTTCGATAAAACTATCGTAGCCCCGGTTTTCAGATTACTATCCCTGATTATACCGGATACATCCACACCGCCCGAACGAAGTTGCTCTATCATATAGGATCCAAAATAATCGACTCCGGATTTTCCGATAAGTCCTACCCGCGCACCGAGAACAGAAAGATTGTGTGCGGTTATTGCCGAAGAACTACCCATAGTGAATCTCATATCCTGTGCAAGTTTCTCTTTTTCAAATTCCGGGAGCGGAACATCCAGGAAAACGAGATCGATATTCAATTCGCCGATAATGACGGCATCAGCCTTCGAGGGATTCATTAATAACACTCCCTTCGATATAAGGTATTAAGTTTATATTTTTTCATGCTCGCCGTTCTTTTTGACCCATTTCCCGTCAACATTGACTGAAATTATTCCTATATTCATGTTTTTCAGAGATTGAAATATTTGTGAAGGGACATTGGAATCCGTAACTACGATATTTATCATATCCAAATTTGCAATAAAAGAAAGACTGCGGCGGCCGAATTTGCTGGAATCGGTCAGTAATATAATATCCTTTGACACTTCGATCATTTTTCTGTTGAGCCGGGCCTCGAGGATATCGGGAGTCGTTAAACCGTAATCGATATCGAAACCGTCAACGCCAAGAAACAATCTATCTGCATATAGTTGACCGAGAGTTTCTTCAGCCAGAGGACCGACCATCGAATACGACATTTTCCTCAGGGTGCCCCCAAGCATCACGACCTGAATATGGGATTGATGTGAAAGCACCATCGCAACATTCAGAGCATTCGTAATAACGGTCAGGGATTTAAACGGTTTCTCAACGATTTGCTTAGCCAGTTCTACGGTCGTACTTCCCGAATCGATAATTATCGTCTCACCGTCTTTAATAAGTTCCAATGCAGCCTTACCGATAAGATATTTCTCCTCATGATGCCTTGTTTCTTTCACCGACAGGGGGAGATCGAACGAGGATCCGGATATTTTCAAGGCACCGCCATGCGTCCGGATAATTTTACCGTCTTCATGCAACAGCTGAAGATCGGATCGGATCGTAATCTGGGATACGTTAAAATTTTTGCTCAGCTCATCGACGGTCACACTCCCCTTTTTATTGATGAGATTTACAATTTCTCGTTGACGTTCACCTATTAAAATAATTTCACCTCTATTTTATGTATGGACATTACGAAATTATAGTATCTGATAATCTCATAACGTGACTACTTTTGATAGATTGATTGGTGTATCCGGATTAATACCCTTTTCTATTGCACGTTTGTATGCCAGTTGTTGGGTAATAAGCATAAACAAACCAATGCGTGAATACTCGGACAATCCCGAACGAATTTCCATATACGCGTCAACTTTATTTTTAGTATCTTCGGGAATCTCTTCTCCAAGGAGTCCGATCATAGCTCCCTGCTCCTTGAGCTCCAGACCCATTTTAATTTCATGATCCTTTGCTGTGTCGGAGAGCAATACAAAAACCAGCGAAGTTTTGTCGACTATAGATTTAGGACCGTGTCGGAATTCCAACGTATGGAATACTTCAGTCGGCGTTATGGCCATCTCTTTCATTTTCAACATTGATTCCGATGCCAATCCAAAAAACGGACCCTGTCCCAGAAACGTTATCATTGAGATATCATCTCTAGTGACCAATTCATATAACTCTTTCAGAGAATAATTCAACAAATCGGTTCCGAGTTCGGGCAGGTTTTTTAATTCATTCAAGTACCCCACATTATTCCCGTGAAATGCCGAAAGCATCTGAAGCACCAACAGCATCCCCGTAAACGAACGGGTCATAACAACACTCAATTCGTTTGCTTCCTCAATGACATATGAATAATCTGCATATTTTGACAATGAACTATCCCGCTGGCATGTCAGCGCGAGGGTTGGAATTCGTAATTTATTAAGACGCTGAGTTGCACATACCGTCTCTGTTGTTTCTCCCGATCTTGAAATAGTTATCGCCCTAACATTGCCTGAACAATTAATTGACTCCGGGAAAAACATCACATCCGATGATGTTATGGCCCGGGCACAGGCACCGGTTAATCGGGAATAGACTGAAGCTGCAACGAGGGCAAGGTAATAAGAAGTACCGCAACCAATGAAATAAATACTATATTTATCTCTCTGAAATTCCTTATTGCACCACGGAAAACCCTCATCTGATCGCTCAAGGATTTTTTGCCAAATGGACGGTTGACTTACTATCTCCTGATATGTGATAGACATCGATTAGTCCTTTTTATTTTACGGAATGATTTTTGGTTAAGGACCTCTAATCGCTAAGTAATAATAAGAATACGTAATAGAGCGAAGCTTCGTTTACTTATTTTTTATTATAATATATAAAAATTCAAAAGTCAATAGTTAGAATAAGTATTTCGAATAAGCTTTTGAATACTTTCGTTATTTAAAAATTGTTGAAATACAGCAGAATTTCGTGGATAATATGCAACCAACTTAGTTTTGCATTTGAAACCAATCGAAATACAAATCCAAGTAAGTAACGCTTGTCACAGGGTTATTTGATTCTCAATCTGCCATTCAGTACTTTGTATAATCGGCAGCAACAACCACTTTTTTATTATCTCCGAACAAAAATATGAATACATATCTCAAATTATTCTTCTTCCTTTGTCTTGCCGTCACAACACTTCAGGGATTCGCACAGACAAAGATAGATCCCGATGAAATCAACGAAAAAATGCAGTGGTTTGCAGATGCCAAACTCGGTATCTTCATCCACGCGGGAATCTACTCGGTAAACGGTATTTCGGAATCATGGAGTTTTCATAACGGACATATCAGCCATGCCGACTACATGAAGCAACTCAATGGTTTTACCCTGAGCAACTACGATCCTGCGGCATGGGCTGATCTCATAAAAGAAACCGGTGCAGGCTATGCGGTGATCACTACAAAACACCACGACGGGGTCGCTATGTACGATACGCGGATGAACGATCTGAGTTCGGTGAAAGCTACGCCTGCAAAAAAAAATATGATCGCCCCGTTTTTCGATGAACTGAGAAAGCGGGGAATTAAAACCGGAGCGTATTATTCGCTGATAGACTGGACCCATCCCGATTACCCCGGTTTTCTGAGGGATAGTGTAAAATACCGCGTTGAAGATGACTACAGCCGCTGGTACCGGTTCAGGGATTTCTTCCAGGGGCAGATCAATGAACTCCTGACTATGTTCAACCCCGACCTGTGGTGGTTCGACGGCGACTGGGAACATAGCGCCGAACGATGGGAAGCGGAAAAAATCCGTCACACAATCCTGACGCATAATCCCGATGCTATCATCAATGGCCGGCTGCGGGGATACGGCGATTATGAAACCCCGGAACAGAATATTCCCGTTACACGTCCGGAATACAACTGGTGGGAACTTTGTATGACCATCAACGACAGCTGGGGTTATCAGGTTAACGACAAAAACTGGAAGACACCGTACGAAATTATCACCATATTTGCCGATGTGATTTCAAATGGCGGGAATCTATTGCTCGACTTCGGTCCGAAAGAGGACGGGACCATCCCTCACGAACAAGTGCATGTGCTGAAAGAATTAGGTGGGTGGAATAAAAAACATGCTGACGCCATCTTCGGTACCATTCCGGGTCTGCCGCAGGGACATTTCTACGGTCCGACAACTCTTTCGAAAGACAGCACCGGCCTTTACCTCTTCCTCTCCGGAAATCCGAACAACCCGGTTGTCATAAGAGGATTAATCGATGAAATCGAAAGCGTTTCGGTTGTGGGGACGGATGTTCCGCTTGACTGGAAGATCGTCGGTAAAATCTCATGGAGTCCCGTACCCGGACTGGTTTTCATCGACGTTCCGGAAGAGCATCATGATACATATATGACCGTACTGCGCATCAAGCTTAAGAGTCCGGTCAGACTATATCGCGGCCACGGCGGACTCAGCATGTAGTCAGTTTTAACATAATGGTATGTGGCATTCTCATACTTTTCCCCTTATTAAAGTAATCTCACAAATTTAAAATACCATGGATAACCTGAAAAAATCTTTCCTCATCATCTGTCTCATAGTATCAAACTTATTATCGATTCACACTTCGGTCGCAGACACAATAAGCGTTATCACGCATGACCGGGAAGTGATTGTAACCGATCCTTCGAGAGGAGCGAATCCATATCCGCGCTGGGGTGTATTCCCGGGTAAGGATATACCCATCCGGAAACTCACGATGTACCTTCACTTCGCCTGCCCCGACACACTGCGCTGTGCCGACTGGGATTATGCCGACCCGATAATGATCGGGCGTGCCGGTGGAATCAACGGTGAAAACCTGAACTGGGAAATCGGCCGAATCATTACTCCCTACGGGGGCTTTTACGGCAGCGACTGGCAATTCAGGTGGGAGGCGGATGTCACTGACTTCAGTCTTGTATTACGCGACAGCGTCGAAATTATTTTTATCCACACCGGGTATGAACCTAATCACGATCGCGGATGGCAGGTATCCGTAGAGTTTGAAATCATTCCCGGTACTCCGTCGGCCAATCCAATTTCCATTACGGAAATCTACAACGACCGTTTTCCTTACGGCGATAAAGAAAATCCGATTGAAGAAATACTCAGGCCGGTCCGGTTCACCGCGGCAGAAAACGCGTCGTTCGCAAGACTCAGTGTTATCCAAACCGGGCACGGTATGGATCCGCCCGATAATTGTGCCGAGTTTTGCGATAAATATCGTGAATTCTGGTTTGACGGCGAGCTCATGCAAAAGAGGCAGATGTGGATGGAATGCGGTCTTAATCCGGTCTATCCTCAGGCAGGAACATGGATTTTCGACCGGGCCAACTGGTGTCCGGGCTACCTGATGCAACCCGAAATCTTCGATCTGTCTGTCAAACCGAATGAATCCCACACCATTTATTTTGTTATGGAGCCTTTCACGGCAACCGAATATAATTACTCCGCGCAAATTATCAGCGCCTATCTTATCCAATATGAAAAACCCGCGTTCTCAAATGATGTATCGGTAGCGGATATAATCGTACCTTCGAATAAGGATATTCACTCCCGGAAAAACCCGTCGGGTGCGAACGCACAAATTCTCGTGAAAAACTCCGGCAGTGATGAGATCGTATCAATGACGATACACTATGGCACGCAAGGATCTCCACAAAAAACCTACCGCTGGAGAGGCTCTCTCGCTTTCAATGAAAGTGAAACCATTATGTTACCCGGAATCATCGACAGCAGAGCGGGCGAAAATATCTTTACCGTGACAATAAGCGAGCCAAACGGAAAACCGGACGAATATCCTGCCGACAATACATTAACCGCAACATTTCATCCAGTACCTGTGCATGATTCAATGCTTATCTTTTATCTCCACACCAACAATCAGCCCGAACACAATGCATGGCAGTTGGTCGACAGTAAAGGCGTGATCATTAAAGAGAGAGAATCGGGCAGTCTTTCCGCGCAAACTGCCTATCGGGATACTTTCCGGCTTGAGCCGGGGGCGTACAGCCTGACGTTGATCGACACCGCAGGTGACGGACTGGAATTCTGGTTCAACGAAAAAGGAGGACGCGGCGAAGCACTCCTGATGGATGGGGACAACAACCTGATAAAAGCGTTCGAATCGGATTGCGGTTCAGGATGGACATACAATTTCGTTGTGGATCATGATTACGATAAACCGGATCCCTACAACCGGGCGATCAGTATTTATCCGGCAAGGACATCGGATTTTACGGAGCTTTCATATTTCTCCAATACTCCCGAAGACGTTTTCGTGCGGCTTGTGCATGATCCGGGCGGCGATATCGCCGAAGAACACCGTTACATACAATTGAAGGAGGGTGTTTTCACGCATGACCTGCGCCGTTTTCCTTACGGCCGTTTTTATGTAAAGGTAATAGTCGATGAAAAAGAAATCTTCAATAAACGCGTCCGCTATATTGAACCCGCACCGGAAGAAGAAGAACCACCCTACATCCCGCCGGCCGATCCTGAAGTTATGGAAAAACTGAATCGATGGCAGGACTGGAAGTTTGGTGTGATCATCCACTGGGGGCCATACAGTCAGTGGGGCGTGGTTGAAAGCTGGAGTCTCTGCCCCGAGGATGAACCCTGGTGCATAAGACGCGGTCCCTTTGCCGACGATTATTATACATACGTAAAAGAGTATGAGAAAATAAGAGGGGTGTTTAATCCCGTGAAGTTTGATCCGGAGAAATGGGCAAAAGCCTGCAGCGACGCCGGGATGAAATATCTGGTATTTACCACCAAGCACCATGACGGATTTTGTATGTTCGATTCAAAATATACGGATTATACAATCAACGACCCGGGGAGTATCTTCTCCCAAAATCCGAGAAGCAACATTACCGAAGAGGTTTTCAATGCTTTCAGGGAGCGTGGAATGGGAATCGGCGTTTACTTCAGCAAGCCCGACTGGCACAGCAATGATTACTGGTGGCGTTACTTTCCAGTATTCGACCGTAATGTAAATTACGATCCCGAAAAGTACCCTGAAAGGTGGCAGCGTTTTCAGGAGTTCACATACAATCAGATTGAAGAACTGATGACAGAATACGGGACTGTCGATATTCTCTGGCTCGACGGCGGCTGGGTACGTCCCGGGGGAACGCTCACCGAAGAGACCAAACCCTGGCTTGGTAAAAACCAGTGGGTGCAGGATGTGAACATGCCCGCAATTGCCGCTATGGCCAGAGAGCATCAACCCGGATTGCTCATAGTAGACCGTACAGTCCATGGAGAATTTGAAAACTACCGTACACCCGAACAGCATGTGCCCGAGACCATTCCCGGCTATCCGTGGGAAAGTTGTATTACTTTAGGGGATGGCTGGTACTCGGCCGGCCCCGATGAGCAGTATAAATCGGCAACCTGGGTCATTCACACGCTCATCAAAATTGTTGCAAAAGGGGGAAACTTCCTGTTGGGTATCGGTCCGGATAAAACCGGTGAACTGGTTCCGGAAGTTTACAACAGACTCGCGGAGATCGGTACCTGGATGGATGTAAATTCATCGGCCATATATAACACCAAACCGCTTGCACCTCACCAATCCGGGAAATATTGCTACACCCAATCGAAGGATGAGAAAACAAAATATTTATTTTATCTGATAGATGAGACCGAAAAGCTGCCGATTGAAGTGGAAATTCCGGCAGAGTTTAACGGCAGTATCAGTAAGGTGACGTTGCTTGGTATTACAGATCCACTGAATATTCAGATGAGAGGGGGATTACAGTATGTGACAATACCGGAGGAGTACCTGAAGTTGTACGCGAATTCGCCGG
>Ga0209498_1000086_pt1 | contig 50268 bp, 56 predicted proteins | sample WalLakDeSediment_FD_184131 | JGI IMG/M metagenome (GOLD analysis project Ga0209498, IMG submission 184131) | Lake sediment microbial communities from Walker lake, Nevada to study Microbial Dark Matter (Phase II) - Walker Lake 11/02/13 Deep... | ecosystem: Environmental > Aquatic > Freshwater >... | reverse complement strand
AGCTGGTCGCCTCCGGCATTCCGAACAACCCGCCGCGCTGGCCCGAGGCCACGGCCATCGTCAAGCGCATCCTGAAGGTCTACCAGGAAGACGGGCAGGACTGGGAACGCATCAACGACTGGATCGAACGCATTGGCTGGCCCGCCTTCTTCGAGAAGACCGGTCTCCCGTTCACCCGCTACCACATCGAGAACTGGAGAGGCGCACGCAACACCCTGAACGCCTCGACCCACATCCGGTTCTGATCGCGGGTCACCGGCCCGGCAGAGGATCAACCGGCGGCCCCTGGGCCGCCGGTTCGTAACCAGCCTCAACAGGAACTCAGTTCATGAAATACGGAATTCTGGTCAACGAGGGCCCCTACCAGCACCAGGCCTCGGATACCGCCTATCAGTTCGCCAAGGCCGTCCTGGACAAGGGCCACGAGCTCTACCGCGTGTTCTTCTATCACGACGGCGTGAACAACGGCACCCGCTTTGCTGTGCCGCCGCAGGACGACCGCAAGATCGCCGAACTCTGGAGCCAGATGGCAGAAGCGCATGGAACCGACCTCGTGATCTGCATCGCCGCCGCCCAGCGCCGCGGCCTGCTGGACGAGGGTGAGGCCAAGCGGCAGGGCAAGGATGGCAACAACATCGCCCCCGGCTTCCGGATCTCCGGCCTCGGCCAGCTGATCGAGGCCGGCATCCAGTGCGACCGCCTGGTCGTGTTCGGCGACTGACCCCGTAGCGGGCACGCGTTGCCCGCCGAATCCCGCCCCCGCATCCCGTCCGGATGCCGGGACGGGCAACCATCAACACTGAAGGTAGAAGCAAATGTCAGAACCTTGGGAAGAAGAAGGTCCAGGCACGATCAAGAAGTTCATGTACGTGAACCGCAAGGCACCCTACGGCACCATCTACGCGCTGGAGTCACTGGAGGTTGTCCTGATCGCCGCCGCCTTCGAGCAGGACGTCAGCATGGCCTTTCTGGATGACGGGGTGTACCAGCTCAAGAAGGGCCAGGACACCAAGGGCATCGGCCAGAAGAATTTCTCCCCGACCTACCGCGCCCTCGAGGGCTACGACGTGGAAAAGCTCTATGTCGAAGCCGAAGCGCTGGCCGAACGCGGCCTGAGCGAGGATGATCTGCTGGTTCCGGTGGAGGTCATGAGCCGCGAGGCCCTGGCCGAACTGATGAACGAGCAGGACGTGATTCTGAGTTTCTGAGGGGAGTCGTCATGAGCATGCTGCATACCGTCAACAAATCGCCATTCGAGCGAAACACCCTCGTTTCCTGCCTGGGTCACGCAACGGCCGGCTCGGCCATTCTGCTGATCGAGGATGGCGTCTACGGCGCCCTGGAGGGAACTGCCCATTCCGATCTTCTTCGCGGGGCACTCGCCGAGCACAGCGTCTACGTCCTGGGTCCGGACCTGAACGCCCGAGGCATGACCGACGACCAGATCATCGAGGGCGTCTCGGTCGTGGACTACGGCGGCTTTGTCGACCTGACCGAGAAGCACGACAAGGTTCAGGCCTGGCTCTGACCACCGGACCTCTACCCATACCAACCCGAACCGCAATCAAGAGGAGCATCCCATGCCCATCGAAGCGAATGGCAAAATGTATGAAACCGACGAAGAAGGCTACCTGGCCGATCTGAACGACTGGAACCCCGATCTGGCGGCCGCCATGGCCAAGGCCGACGGCGCCGATCTGGACGAGAACCACTGGGAGGTCATCAACTTCCTGCGTGAGTACTACGAGGAATACCAGATCGCCCCGGCCGTCCGCGTGCTGACCAAGGCCATCGGCAAGAAGCTCGGCCCGGACAAAGGCAACAGCAAGTACCTGTACGAGCTGTTCCCCTACGGCCCCGCGAAGCAGGCGTGCAAATACGCCGGCCTGCCGAAGCCGACCGGCTGCGTCTGACCCGTCTGCACGACCCTTCCGGGTGAGGGCTTCCTCACCCGGAATTTCTGATCCGGAGGATTGCCCGTGTTCGTCACCGTGCTCTTTGCCCTGCTCTTCTACGTGGCCACCGCCATTTTCCTGGTCGGCCTCGGCATGCGCATTGCACAGTATGCACGGGCCCCCGCACCCCTGAAGATTCCGACCACGCCGGCGCCGACGACCCGCGGCGGAGTGGTCCTGCGCATGGGCACCGAGGTGTTCCTGTTCAACAGCCTGTTCAAGGCCAACAAGTGGATCTGGCTCTTCGGCATCGTCTTCCATGTCGCCCTGGCGCTGGTCCTGCTGCGTCACCTGCGTTACTTCCTCGATCCGGTTCCGACCTGGGTCGTGCTGATCCAGCCCTTCGGCATGTACGCCGCCTTTGCAATGGTGCTGGGCCTGGCCGGCCTGTGGGTGCGCCGCATCTTCGTGGAACGCATCCGCTATATCTCGTCGCCGTCGGACCACCTGATGCTGGCGCTGCTGCTGGGTATCGCGCTGACCGGCCTGAGCATGACCTATCTGTGGCATACCGACATCACTGCGGTGAAGCTGTTCTTCACCGGGCTGATGCGCTTCGAGTTCAACCCCCTGCCGTTGCAGCCGATGCTCCTGCTGCACCTGCTGCTGGTGGCCGGACTGATGATCATCTTCCCCTTCAGCAAGCTGCTGCACGCCCCCGGGGTCTTCTTCAGCCCCACGCGCAACCAGGTCGACAACCCGCGCGAGAAGCGGCACGTGACCAAGGTGAAGTGGATGATCGCGAGTGAACGCCCCGCCACCGGCGGCGACAAGTAACCGCGGCTGAGCCCGGCAACCAGGAAACTGCGACATGGCCAAATTCGAGACCCCAGAAATCAAGGACGAAACCGTGGAGATCCCCGCTCTGCAGTCCGGGGTGATGTCCCACAGCAAGCCCTACGTCTCTCAGGAGAAGTTCCAGGCTCCGCTCGGGTTCCCCGGTGAACTGGTCGACAACTGGAAGGATGTTGCGATCAACAAGCTCGGCGAGCTGCTGCAGACCAACCGTGCCCTGCAGGTCTTCATGGATTCCTGCGTCAAGTGCGGCGCCTGTACCGACAAGTGCCATTACTTTCTCGGCACCGCCGATCCGCGCAACATGCCGGTCGCGCGCCAGGATCTGCTGCGCGGTGTCTATCGCCGGTACTTCACCCTGCCCGGCAAGTATTTTCCCAAACTGGTCGGCGCGACTGACCTGACCGAGGAAGTCCTCGACGACTGGTACAGTTACTTCCACCAGTGTTCCGAGTGCCGCCGTTGCTCTGTGTACTGCCCCTACGGCATCGACACCGCCGAGATCACCATGGCCACCCGCGACATCATGAACGCGGTGGGCAAGGGTCAGAAATACAGCAACGAGATCATTGGCAAGGTCTTCAAGATCGGCAACAACCTGGGACTGCCCCAGCCCGCGCTGGCAGACACCCTCCTGGGTCTTGAAGAGGATGTGAAAGAAGAAACCGGCGTCGATGTGCGCTACCCGCTGGACGAAAAGGGCGCCGAGGTCCTGCTGGTCACGCCCTCCGCCGACTTCTTCGCCGAACCCCACGTCGACGGCCTGATCGGCTACGGCAAGGTCTTCCACGCGGCAGGGATCTCCTGGACCCTGTCCTCGCATGCCTCGGAGGCCGCGAACTTCGGCCTGTTCATCGGTTCCGCCGAGAACATGAAGCAGATCGCGTTGCGCATCCGCGAGGCGGCGCTCGACCTCGGGGTCAAGCGCATCATCTTCGGTGAATGCGGCCACGCCTGGCGGGTCGCGTACAGCTTCCTGAATACCCTGGCGGGCCCCTTCGACTTCCTGGATCCGCGCTACCCGGTGCCGCAGCACATCTGCGAGTTCACCTACGACCTGATCCAGCGTCGCGCCCTGACCCTGGACAAGAGCGCCAACGATCACCGCCGGGTGACCTTCCACGATTCCTGCAACGTGGCCCGTGCCTCGCGCATGGGCGACATGCCCGGCGGCCAGTTCGTGATCCCGCGCGAGATCCTCAAGGCCGTCTGCAACAACTTCTACGACATGGCCCCGGAGACCATCGGCGAGGCGACCTTCTGCTGCGGTGGCGGCGGCGGCCTGCTGACCGACGACCTGATGGAGCTGCGGGTCAAGGGTGCGCTGCCGCGCATGTCCGCCCTGAAGGCGGTGGTCGAGGAGCACGGTGTCACGCACATGGCGGCCATCTGCGCCATCTGCAAGAGCCAGTTCGCCAAGGTACTACCCTATTACGGATTCGAGATGGACCAGATCGTGAGTGTTCACCAGCTGGTGAGCGACGCCATCGTCCTCGACGCCAAACAATAACCACGAACCGATGCAAAGCCGGGCCACCAGGCCCGACTCCACAGGAGACACGGCATGGCAACCTCAAGCGATGACATGAAACTGACCTTCCGCAAATTCCGCGACGGCGACCACGAGCAGCGGGACTGGCAAAGTGCCATTTTCGAGGGCGATCATTCCCACAAGTGCCCGGTCTACGTGCACCGGACGCCGCCCTGCCAGGGCTCCTGCCCGGCCGGTGAGGATATCCGCGGCTGGCTGCAGATCGTGCGGGGCATCGAAAAGCCGAGCGGCGACATGAGCTGGCAGGAATACGCCTTCCGTCGCGCCACCGACGCCAACCCCTTCCCCTCGGTGATGGGCCGTGTCTGCCCCGCCCCCTGTGAGTCGGGCTGCAACCGCAACGAGGTCGAGGACTTCGTCGGCATCAACTCGGTGGAACAGTTCATCGGCGATACCGCCCTGACCGAAGGTTTCCGCTACGATCCCGCTCCCGCCCTCTCCGGCAAGCGCGTCGCGATCATCGGTGGCGGTCCTGGCGGCATGTCCGCGGCCTACCACCTGCGCCGCAAGGGACACGCCTCGACCATCTTCGACGATCACGAAGAACTGGGCGGCATGATGATGTACGGCATCCCGGAGTACCGGGTTCCGCGCCCGATGCTGCGCGGCGAGATGGAACGTGTCCTTTCGCTGGGCGACATCGACTTGCGCCTGAACACCCGCGTCGGCAAGGACGTGAGCGTCGAGGACATCGAGAAGGAGTTCGACGCGGTCGTATGGGCCGTGGGCTGCCAGACCGGCCGCAACCTGCCGGTACCGGGCGGCGATGCTCCGAACTGCATCGCTGGCGTCCAGTTCCTGTCCGCCTTCAACACCGGCCGACTGAAGGTCCTGCCGACCGACAAGATCGTCTGCGTCGGGGGTGGCGACACCTCCATCGACGTCGTGTCGGTGGCCAGGCGTCTGGGCAAGATCGAGGCCGAGAACCCGGTGGACAACCCTGAGGACGCGATCCACGGCTACGTGGCACACGATTCGGCGACCGCCGCCGTCCGTACCGGCGCCGACGTGACGCTGACCTCGCTGTTCACCAAGGAAAAGATGACCGCGACCGAGCATGAGGTGCAGGATGCGCTGCGCGAAGGCGTCAAGATCATGGACGGCGTGATTCCGATCGAGGTCGTCCTGAACGACAAGGGCCGCGCCATCGGTCTGAAGATGGCCCAGTGCCAGTTCGAAGGCAACGCGCCGAAGCCGGTCGAAGGCACAGAGTTCGTGCTTGAAGCCAACCTGATCATCACCGCCATCGGTCAGGGCGGTGACCTCACGGGCATCGAGTTCATGGACAACGGCCGCGGCTTCATCGACAGCGACAAGTTCTATCAGGTACCCGGAAAGAGCGGTCACTTCGTGATCGGGGACATCATCCGCCCACACCTGCTGACCACCGCCATCGGCCACGGCCGGATTGCCGCAGACAGCATCGACTACTTCCTGCACCAGCAGGAACCGATCAAGCGTCCTCGTGTCGACGTTCATCATTTCAAACTGTTGGGCAAACTCAAGGAAACCGGGCTTGAGCCGGAAGAATATTCGGGTGATCAGGTTCGTGGCACGTCCGAAGCCAAGTTCGCGGTGCACAACTTCGAGGACCGTTCCGCGCAGGAGATCATTTCCCACGAGAAGCTGTTCAAGGGTCATTTCCCCTACGTGGCACGTAACCTGCGCGAGGAGCACGGCCCGAGCGCCGACGAAGTAATCGGACACTTCGAAGAACGCATGCGGTCGCTGACCGAAGAAAAGGCGGTTGAGGAGGCCAAGCGGTGCATGAGTTGCGGCATGTGCTTCGAGTGCGACAACTGCGTGATCTACTGCCCGCAGACGGCCGTCTTCCGGGTGAACAAGAAAGAAAGCGCCACCGGCCGCTACGTCGACACGGACTACAACAAGTGCATCGGCTGCCACATTTGCGCCGAGGTCTGCCCGACGGGTTACATCGACATGGCCATGGGTGACTGAGCATGCGCCCTGGATTTGCCCAGTTCGGCCTTGCCCTGCCAGCACTGTTGCTGGCAGGGCTGGCCCTGATGTTGACCGGTTGTGGGAAGGTGGAGGCCCCCGCTCCCCACCTGGTGCTGGAAGCGCGTGGCGACCAGTGCGTGGAACCCACCGACGTGATTCGCCGGAACCACATGGAGATCCTGATGCACGAGCGTGACGAGGCCAAGCTGTACGGCCGGCGCAATCCGGATCACAGTTTCGTCGGCTGCGTCGACTGCCATGTCTCGCCCACGGCGAGCCGCGACGATCCCGCAACCCACTTCTGTATGGCCTGTCACCAGTTCAATGCCGTACGCATGGACTGTTTCCAGTGCCACACCGACCGACCGTCGGATGATGCGCCGACCAAGCGCAGTGCTGACCTGGAAGAGTCCATCGAAAGGCACCTTGCGCTTCAGGCTGACGGGATCGAGACCGTCCAGGAGATTTCGACACCATGAGTACCGAGAACAGCGCGAACGTCTCACGTCGGCAATTCATCACCGGGGCAGCCACTGCCGTGGCGGGACTCACCGTCGCGCCCGGGGTCTTCCTGCTGAAGACCGCCGGTGCGGCGAACGGGGCCGACCCCGCCACGCGCTGGGGACTCCTGATCGATACCAGCAAGTGCGCCGACGGCTGCACCGCCTGCGTACGCGCGTGCCACGAGGAGAACGGCGTCCGCAGTCTGGGCCGGCCGAAGACCGATGCGCAGTGGATCCGCAAGGTCACCCTGACCGAACGCGAGACCGGGCACCAACACTCCCTGCCCGTGATGTGCCAGCACTGTGAGAAACCGCCCTGCGTCGACGTATGCCCGACCAAGGCCTCCTTCATCCGCCCGGATGGCATCGTGCTGGTCAACAAGCACACCTGCATCGGTTGCCGCTACTGCATGATGGCCTGTCCCTACAAGGCGCGTTCCTTCATTCACGAGCCGCTGACCGACCAGAAGCCGCATGCACCGAGGGGCAAGGGCACGGTGGAAAGCTGCACCCTGTGCGTGCACAAGGTCGATCGTGGCGAGGGCACCACCGCCTGCGTCGAGGCCTGTAACAAGGATGGGCACCGGGCGATGGTCTTCGGAGATCTGAACGACCCTTCCAGCGAGATTTCGCGGCGTCTGAGGCAGGAGGGCAGCAGCGCTATCCGTGCCGACCTGCGCCTGAACCCTGCGGTACGCTACCAGGGCATCTGACCGAGACATGACAAAGATGACAGTCAAGACACACTTCAGGGAAATCGAGGGCCGCAGCCCCGGTTACCTCGCCCTCCTCGCCGGACTGCTCGTGCTGGTCGGCCTTGGGCTGCTAGCCGCGGTGCTGAAGGGCACCTATGGCCATCACATCACCGGCATGAACAACCAGGTGGTCTGGGGGCTGCCTCACATCTTCGCCATCTTCCTGATCGTCGCGGCCTCGGGGGCACTGAACGCGGCCTCCTTCGCCTCGGTCTTCGGTCGCGTCGCCTACAAGCCAATGGCCCGACTCTCGGGCCTGCTGGCGATGACACTGCTGATCGGCGGCCTCGTCATCCTGGTGCTCGACCTGGGCCGCCCCGACCGCCTGGTCGTGGCGATGACTCACTACAACTTCAAGTCGATCTTCGCCTGGAACATCTTCCTCTACACCGGCTTTCTGGCCGTGGTCGCGGTATACCTGTGGTTCATGATGGAACGGCGTATGAACCGGTACGTCCCCGTGGCGGGCTACACGGCCTTCCTCTGGCGGCTGATCCTGACCACTGGTACCGGCTCCATCTTCGGCTTCCTGGTCGCCCGGGAGGCCTACGACGCCGCCATACTGGCGCCGATGTTCATTGCCATGTCCTTCTCCCTCGGAATGGCGGTCTTCATTCTGGTGGTGATGGCGACCTTCGCGGGCACCGAGCGTCCGCTCGGCGATCTGATTCTGCGGCGGATGAAGAACCTGCTCGGGATCTTCGTCGCGGGTGTGCTCTACTTCGTGCTCGCCTACCACCTCACCAACCTCTATGCGACCCGACTGCATGGCATCGAGGCCTTCGTCCTGCTCAATGGCGGTATCTACACCTTCCTGTTCTGGTTCGTGCAGATGGGCCTCGGCAGCATCCTTCCCCTCGTTCTGCTCTTCCATCCCGTGTGGAGTCAGTCGCGCCGCGTGATCGCGGCGGCCGCCGGCCTGGTGATCGCGGGCGGTCTGGCACAACTCTACGTGATCGTGATCGGCGGACAGGCCTATCCCCTGGACCTCTTCCCGGGGCACGACATGAGCAGCAGCTTCTTCGACGGCGTGGTCGGGACCTATACCCCGTCGCTTCCCGAACTGATGCTGGGTCTGGGCGGCACGGCCTTCGCCTTCCTGCTGCTGGCCGTGGTGATGAAGTTCCTTCGCATCCTGCCGACCAGCCTTGCCGACGACAAGGTCGATCCGCACGTCTCCAGCACCCCCTCCACGGCACAGTCCGCTCCCGCCGGAGCATGACCCTGGCCCGGGCTGCCGCAGCGGCAGCGGCGTAAGAATGTCCCGGCTGCTCGTCTCCGCCGCACACAAGTCGTCCGGCAAGACGACGATCAGCACCGGCCTGTGCGCGGCGCTCGCGGCCAGCGGTTTGCGCACACAGCCGTTCAAGAAGGGTCCCGATTACATCGATCCGCTTTGGCTTGGACGCGCCGCGGGCCGACCCTGCGTCAATCTCGACTTCAACACCATGTCCCCCGCGGAGATCCGCGAGGCGGCCGGTACCCACATGGCTACCGCCGATCTGGCCTTGATCGAGGGGAACAAGGGCCTGTATGACGGCCTGGACCTGGAGGGCTCGAACAGCAACGCGGCGTTGGCGCGGCTTCTCGATACCCCCGTGGTGCTGGTGATCGACAGCCGGGGCATGACCCGCGGCGTCGCACCCCTGCTGCTTGGCTACCAGGCCTTCGAGACCGACCTCAGGATCGCCGGCGTGATCCTGAACCGGGTCGGTGGCGCGCGTCACGGTTCCAAACTGCGCGCGGTGATCGAGCACTACACCGATATCCCGGTACTCGGTCTGGTCTCGGAGAACCCGGCGTTGCAGATCCTGGAACGCCACCTGGGACTGGTGCCGAGCAACGAGCATGCCGCTGCGGACCGACAGATCCGGACACTGGCGGAGGCCGTCGCGGCGGAGGTCGACCTGGCAGCCATCGCCCGGGTGGGCGCCGATGCCCCCGCCCTTCCCGTTCCCTCCCCGCCCGCCAACGATGCACCCGGGCCACCGGTACGGATCGCTGTGGCCCGGGACGCGGCCTTCGGCTTCTACTACGCCACCGATCTGGAGGCCCTGGAGCAGGCCGGCGCGAAGCTCCTGTTCTTCGACACGCTCCACGATGTCCGGCTTCCCGAAGCCGATGCCCTGTTCATCGGCGGCGGTTTCCCGGAGAGCCAGATGCAGGCCCTGGAGGCCAACACGCCGATGCGCGAGGCCATCCGCCAGGCGATCGAATCCGGCATGCCTGCCTATGCGGAGTGCGGCGGCCTGATGTATCTCGCGCGTGGAATCACCTGGAACGGCCGCCGCTGCGAGATGGCCGGCGTGCTCCCTGGGGAAATCACCATGCATGCGCGCCCGCAAGGACGCGGACTGGTACGGCTGCAGGAGACGGGCCACGGCCCCTGGCCGCTGGCCGGACCGGCGGGGGAACCCGGAGCCTTCGGGGCGCACGAATTTCATTACTCGGCCCTGGAACCCCTCGACGAACCGCCCGTGTATGCTTACCGCGTGTTGCGCGGCCACGGCATCGACGGACAGCACGACGGGATCGTGCACCGGAATCTTCTGGCCAGTTACAGCCATCTGCGACATACCGCGCAGAATCCCTGGGCGGCTCGCTTCGTGCGGTTCGCGCGCGCGGTGGCGGCGGGCGCCGGCCGTGCGACCCGCGACGCCCCGACACAAAGCCTTCAAATCTGAGAACAAGGAGCAAGGCATGATCACGATCACCCCCGCGGCCTCGAAACAGATCCAGGCGTCAGCCGCCGAGAGCGGCATGGAGAAGCCCGCCCTGCGTATTGCGGCCAAGCGCATGCCCTCGGGCAACATCGACTACGGCATGGGCTTCGACGACCACGAGCGGGACAATGACCTCGTCTTCAAGACCGGCGGCATCGAGGTCGTAATCGAACCGGTCAGCGTGGACCTTCTGAAGAACGCGGTACTCGATTACGTGGAGATGGAGCCCGGCGAATTCCGGTTCATCTTCATGAATCCCAACGACCCCGACTATCGTCCGCCGGACGGCCTGAGCGCGCCCCCCAACAAGTGATACGGTTGCGGCCGCACGCAGCCACCGGCACCGCCGTGGGCGGCGTCGGCCAGTTCATCCGGCGGTCACACGGCATCCATCCCCGCCTTCTGCTCAGACGTCGGCCCACATGCGCATCAGGTTGGCGCGCGCGCGGCCGGCCTTTCGGGTGATCGGGGCATCCGGGTCGGTACCGCGAAGTTCCTCTTCGATCTGGTAGAGGTCCAGCAGCAGTCGCCGTCGCTCCGGCTCTCGGACCATGGACTCCGCCCAGGCGACTGCCACCAGCCGTTCGCCCCGGCTCACCGGATCCACGCGGTGCAGGCTGGAGGAGGGGTAGATCACCGCGTCTCCGGCCTCGAGCTTCACGCGCTGCTCGCCGTACTCGGTCTCCACCACCAGTTCGCCACCGTCATAGGCCGCGGCCGGGTTCAGAAAGACCGTCATCGACACATCGGAGCGATAGAAGCCGCCCTCTGGCCCCATGACCGGGTCATCCACGTGGGTTCCATAGCTCATTCCTGGCTGGTACCGCGCGAAGAACGCCCCGGAGAGCCGCTTTGGCATGGCCGCGGCCTGGAAGAGTGGGTGCCGGTAGAGGGGCAAAAGAACCAGCCGGTTCAGTGCCTTCATTCGCTGATCCGCGGGATCCGCCTCCTGGTTGTTCTTGACCCGGCGGGCATCGCCACCCGCCGAGGCGCGGCCATCGACGAAGGTCAGTTCGGCCAGCATTGCGTGGACACGCTGCAGGGTGGCGGCATCGAGGACGTTCGGCAGGGTGATCAGCATCGAGGCTCCCGGGCTGGCGCCGCATGGCCCGTGGGTGGGCAAGGCATGGGGGAGATCATCAAGCCTGGAGGCCCATCCCGCAAGGGCGGCACGGACCCCTGTGGGAGGCCAGCCCCTGAGCGATTGGCCCGGCCTTCCGTTCGGATTGCCGAGGGGAACTTGCCCAGGGGCCGCATCGGCCCAATCGCGCCCGGAGGTCGCTACGCGGGGCCTATGGGGCTTCGAAAACGGGCTGCAAGGAGGCCAGGGCATCGTCGTCCACCGGCCAGGACTCTGGGGCTTCTTCCACGAACCGCTTCGCTACCGCAAGCCAGTGCTCGCGCGCGGGCGCAATCTGGGCCTTCAGCACCGCCAGGGGTGCGCCGGCGATCCAGGACTCGTAGGCGGATCTGAGCTGTGGGAACAGCAGCGACCGCATGCCGGTGAGATTGGCGAAGTAGAAATGGATGGCGCCCGGCGATTCCTCCGCCAGCAGTGCCGGCAGGGTCGTCAGGCAGTCGGCCAGGTGATCCCGCACGGCACGGGCGACCAGTTCATGACGGCCGCCGGCGACCGCCAGCACCCGTTCCTTCCAGGCCTCCCCGAGCGTTCTGCCGGCAAGGATCTCTCCAACCTCGTGCCAGACTGCGGATTCCACCTCGCTGTCGGTCATCGCCTCCAGTGTCGCCTCGTCGGCCGCATCATAGCCATAGGCCGCCAGCGCCCGTGCCAGCGCATCGCCCGCCGGTGCACCCCTGATCTGCCAGGCCTCGATCATCTCGAACACGAGGCGGCGCACCGATTCGCGACGCACGAAAATCTGGTCATCCCGCGACATCGCCGGCGGGCTCACGAGGTCACGCGCAGTCTCTGCCCCAACCACATGAACCTGATAGCCGTTGAAATCCTCACGCCGGAGCAGGGTGCCCAGGAAGAAGAGAGGACGCGCGCCCCGCCCCAAACCCGCCCCGTAGACCAGCCCATAGGGATCCAGCGACCGGTTGACCGCCTCCTGGTCGAACGGGTCGTGCTGCACATCACCCAGGCGCAGCACCTCGGGCGACAGTCCCTCGAGTTCCTCCCAGCTGCGCTCGCGCTCACTGACCCAATCACCGACCTCCTGCCGATTCAGTGCCGCGGAGAACGGCAGACCGCGTTCCCAGCGATAGAACTCGCGCATCTTCAGCAGGTAGGTACACAGGGAATAGTTGCCGGCGAACTGGGCGTCGGCGATATCGCAGTTGCGCTGCACGGCGTCGCGGAGGTCGCCGAGAAGATCCCCGGACGCGGGGGTTGGGGAGTTGGCGCTCGCTTGATTCACCGGATGTTCTGCCCAAGATTGCCAGCTGTGATTTCATTCTGCGGGATCGGGGCCGGCGTGCAAACCATTCCATGGCCCCAGTGCGTGTTCCGGACTCGTCGCGATCGCCTGGCGTTCCCGCGGGTCTGTGCGGGTTTGCGGCGAAGGCGACGGGATTCACTACAATGCGAAGCATGAGCCATGCCTCCGGCCAGACCGCCGCATTCACCGCCGGGATCCGCTGCATCACCTTTGATCTCGACGACACGCTGTGGCCCGTGATGCCGGCCATTCACCGTGCCGAGGCGCGTTTCTACGACTGGCTGCGGGTCCACGCCCCGAGTGTCTGCGCTCGCTACACGCCCACGGCGCTGGTCGCGGCCCGGAGCGCGTTCATGCGTGCGGCGCCCGCGTCCGAGCGCCACGACCTGACCCACCTGCGCAAGCGCTGGCTGCGCGGGATCGCGTTGGAGGCCGATACCTGTCCGGAGCGCATGGCCTCCGAGGGGTTCGAGGTCTTCTGGCTGGCGCGCAACGAGGTGGAGCCCGACCCGGAGGCGGCCGCGGTTCTCGAGGTGCTGGGCCGGCATTTCCGACTCGGAGCGATCAGCAACGGCAATGCCGACGTCTTCCGGACCCCGCTGGGGCCATTCTTCGACTTCGCGATCCCTGCGGCGGAAGCCGGTGCCGCCAAGCCCGATCCCGCGATCTTCCGGACGGCGGCGCAGCGGGCCGGGCTACCTGCCGAGGCCATGCTGCACATCGGCGACGACCCCGTCTGCGACGTGCTGGGCGCCCGCAACGCGGGCATGCACGCCGGTTGGTTCAACCCGGGCACCAGCGCCTGGTCCCACGACGCGCCCCACCCTGCCCTGACCTTTGGCCGCCTGGGCCAGATTCCGATCCGACTCGGCCTGGTCAGACCAGCACCGTTGCGGCCATGAGCCGCTCCAGCCGATCGACGTCTTCAGGCGTGTCCACGCCCTGCGGCACTGCCCGATCCACGATGCCAACCTGAATCCAGGCCCCGATGGCCAGGGCCCGCAACTGCTCCAGTTGCTCCATCCGTTCCAGCGCCGCTGGCGGCTCCGCGGTGAGCCGCCGCAGGAAGCCCGCGCGGTAGGCGTAGAGACCCAGATGACGCCGGGCCAGCGCCAGATCGGGCGGCTGCCCGGCCCGCCGCGCCTCGCGATCCCAGGGAATGGGGGCACGGGAGAAATACAGGGCCCGGCCACGCGCATCGGTCACCAGCTTCACCTGATTGGGATCTTCCAGATCGGCTGCGGAACGCATCGGTATACCCAGCGTCGCCATGTCGGCGCCGGGGTGAGACTGCAGTAGGGCCGCCAGGTCATTCAGCAGCGAGCCGGGTGTCAACGGCTCATCGCCCTGCAGGTTGACCACGCAAGTATCGTCCGGCCAGTCCTCTTCCTGTGCGACCGCGGCGATCCGATCCGTGCCCGAAGCCAGGGCAGCGTCGGTCCAGCGTGCCTCTGCACCGCTCTGCAGCGCCACGTCCAGCACACGCTGGTCCTCGCTGGCCACGATCACCCGTTCCGCCGCGCTCTCCCTGGCCCGCGCGATCACATGTGCGATCAGCGGACGCCCGGCGATGGCGATCAGGGGCTTGCCCGGCAGCCGGCTGGAGGCCATGCGCGCCGGGATCACGACGATGAAGGGTTCAGTGCTCATCCGATTTCTCCGCCAACGTCAGCAGGGAGGGGCCGGCTGCCTGTCCACAGCCGAGGAACCTGCCTACTTGTCCCGCCAGCGCTTTTTTTCCTCCTCCGACAGCACGCGGGCCTCATCCTCGAGCATCACCGGGATGTCGTCCCGGATCGGGTAGGCCAGGCCCGCAGAGAGCGAAATCAACTCCTTCGCCTCGCGGTCATAGTGCAGCGGCCCCTTGGTGACCGGGCAGACGAGAATATCGAGCAGGCGCTTGTCCATCGTGTTTTACCCCAGGTATTTGAGCCGTATACAGGTTTCCAGGCGCTGCAACAACGCCTGTTCGAAGGCGGGTTCCGGCTGTGCCGACACCGGCCAGTACCAATGACGCTCATCAGCAAAGTCCCTGCATTTTACGGCATCCTTCTCCGTCATCAGTACCGGAAAGTCATCGTCGAAGCGGATGTCGCGCGCACGGAAGCGGTGATGATCCGGGAAAGGATGCCGCATCACGTCCACGCCTGCATCGTTAAGCGCCAGGAAGAACCGCTCGGGATCGGCAATACCGGCAACCGCATGGGCGGAGCGACCGACGACCTCGCGCAATGGTCGGCCCACGCCCGGACGGGCCACGCTGTGAACGCGATCGGACGCGGCCAGATCCATCGCGTACTCACCTGGCTGCGGCACGCCCCCCATGTTCACCACGAAATCGGCCCGGGCAGCCGCCGAACGCGGCTCCCGCAAGGGGCCGGCGGGCAGGCAGAGGCCGTTGCCAAAGCGACGGCGCCCATCCAGCATCAGGATACTGATGTCCCGCGGCAGCCGGTGATGCTGCAAACCGTCGTCCGAGATCACCACCTCGACCCCCTCCTCCTCCGCCAGGGCCCGTGCCGCACGCACCCGGTCCCGGTCCACCCAGACAGGGACCCCGGTGCGCCGTGCCAGCATCAGCGGCTCGTCGCCCACCACTGCCGGGTCGGCACCGGGCCGGACCAGTAGGCTCGCCTGGCCATGGCGCCGGCCGTAACCGCGGCTGACGATGCCGGGGCGATAGCCGGCCTTGACCAGTCGCTGCGCCAGCCAGGCGGTCATCGGGGTCTTGCCACTGCCACCGACGGTCAGGTTACCGACCACGATCACGGCCTTCACGGGCAGGAACACGGAGCGCTGCTTGCCTTCCAACCGACTGCGCTTCCACGTGGCCAACCCTGCGTAGACCAGCGACAGGGGAAACATCGCCGCGGCGAAAGGCCCGCGACGGCTCCACTGGCGCCAGAGCCACTGCTCTACCATGTCCAGACCCGGTCCATCAACGCCCCGAGATTCGCGTCCACCTGGCGCCGCTCTTCCCAGAAACGCCGGCGTGCCGCATCGCCCAGGCTTCGACGCTGATGGTCGTCGCCCCGAAGCCTGCGCCAGTGTTCGACCACGGCCCCGTTGGCGGAGAGCATCGGGACCGGGAGGGACGTGGCCGCTGCCTCCTTGCCCAGGGTCACCGCGCAGCCGGCGGCCAGGGCCTGCCACAGGACCGCACGGCCCGGATCGGCCAGGTGTACGGCGTCGGCCGCGCTGGCGGCGGCGGCGAACCAGCGTCGGTCGTCGATGTGCAGGATGCTGCCGCCGGCAAGCCCGCTCCGGTCCCAGGTGCTGACCTTCAGAGCAGCCTCCTCGGGAGTCCCGGTATCGGCGTAGCTGGCCATCAGGATGTCATCCGCTGCGGTTGCCATCCCCCGCCAGGCAGTGAGCCATTCCGGCCACTGCTGCGCGCGGCCATGCCACCACCACAGGCGCCGCTCGCCACCGCCCGCCAGTGTGCGCAGCACCACATCCGCCTGTGCCTCGACGAAACGCGCCTGTGGATCGGCCGACGGCAGCAGTTCGCCGGCGCGGCCGCTCGCCTCCCAGTCGCGCCGCATCGGGTCTGAAACAGGCCAGGCTGCGGCGACCGGCACCGAAGCCGCCGCGGTTCCGATCGCTGCCACCGGGGCCAGCGTCCGGGCCAGCAGGTTCGCCGGCGGCTCCGACTCGGCCAGTATGATCCCACAGGGCTGGAAGCGCGCGAGGACCCGAGTGACCACGCGCGGCCGATCGCAGGGTCCATAACCGATCCCGACCCTTTGCCAGGGACGCAGCGCGGCTCTCAGCAACTCGGGGTCGTCCCGTTCGAAGGTCATCACCAGGCGCAGATCCCGGCGCCGGTCACGCACGGCGCCCAGCAGTTCCACGGCCAGGCGCAGTGCATCCGGACTGCCGCCCGCCTTGATCCAGAGGAGACGCCCCCTGCCCTCGGGCGGCGTCAGAAAGCCCAGGCGGGCGCGAGCCCGGTTGCCCTCCCCGGCGCGATAGTCGCGCAGGACGGAACGCCAGACCGGCCCGAAACCCGCACCATATCCGCGATCCGCCACCGGCTAATCAGCCCCGGCGTCACGGAACTGCAACTGGTACAGATGGGTGTAGATGCCGTCGCGGGCCAGCAGGTCGGCATGCCGGCCCACCTCCATCACCCGGCCGGCATCGAGCACCACAATGCGGTCCGCATATTCGATGGTGGACAGTCGGTGGGCGATGATCACCGTGGTACGGGTGTGCATCAGGTTTCTCAATGCCGCCTGCACCATACGCTCGGACTCGTTGTCCAGGGCCGAAGTCGCCTCGTCCAGGATGAGCAGAGGCGCATCGCGCAACAGGGCCCGGGCGATCGCCAGTCGCTGCCGTTGACCACCGGAGAGCAGCACGCCGTTCTCGCCGATCAGGGTGTCGAAACCATCCGGCAACCGTTCGATGAACTCCAGGGCATGGGCCGCCACGGCCGCCTCGCGGACCTCTTCCTCGGTGGACTCGACCCGCCCGTAGGCGATGTTGGCGGCGATGGTATCGGCGAACAGCGTGACGTCCTGGCCGACATAGGCGATCTGGCGCCGCAGGTCACGCAGGCGCAGATCCTCGATGTCGTGCCCGTCCAGCAGGATGCGACCCTGGGTGGGATGGAAGAACCGCGGCAACAGATTCACCAGTGTCGTCTTGCCGCTGCCGGAACGGCCCACCAGCGCCACGCTCTCGCCCGGCTGGATGTCCAGATCGATATCCCGCAGTACGTCCGGCCCCCCCGGCTCATAGCGAAAGCTCACGCTCTCCAGGCGCAGGGCGCCGCGGGCGCGTTCCATCGGAGTATGCCCAGCGTCGCGTTCGGGAACCTCGTCGAGGACCGCGAAGATGCTCTGCCCCGCCGCGATGCCGCGCTGCAGCGTTACGTTGATGTTGCTGAGTCTGCGGATCGGGGTCAGCAGCAGCAGCATCGCGGTCAGAAAGGAGACAAAGGTCCCGGCGGTGATCTCCTCGCCGAGGATGTCGGAGGTCGCCATCCAGATGATCAGGGCCAGGACCAGCGCCACGATGAACTGGATGATCGGGACGTACGCCGCCTTGATGCCCTCCATGCGCATGTGCAGCCGGCGGTTGCCCTCGTTGATGCCCTCGAAGCGTTCCCGCTCGTAGGTCTCCCCACCGAAGATGCGCACGACACGGTGGCCTTCGATCACCTCCTGGGTCACGTGGGTGACGTCGCTCATGTTGCCCTGGATCCGGTGGGACAGGCGCCGGAACTGCTTGCTGACGACATTCACCACCAGGACGACCAGAGGCACGATCACCAGGATGGTCAGGGTCAGCACCACGCTCAGGTAGAACATCCAGGCCAGGAGCACCAGGACGGTCAGGGTGTCCTTGACCAGCACGCTGAAGCCGTCCGTGGCAGCCCCCGCGACCTGCTCGACGTTGTAGGTCAGGCGCGAGATCAGTTCGCCGCTGGACTGGTGCTGAAACCGCTGCACGGGCATCACCAGCAGACGCTCGAACAACTCCCGGCGCAACCGCTTGACGATCTGGCGCCCGACATACCGCATCGAGTAGGTCGCGCCGAACTCGGCCACACCGCGGACCGCAAACAGCAGGATCAGGAGGAGCGGTATCCAGCGGGCGAGATCGCTCTCCGCAGCGCCGAAGGATTCGTCCATCAGCGGCTTCATCAGCGCGGCAAAGCCTGCCTCGGTCCCCGCCATGATCATCATGGTGATCGTGGCGGCCACCAGAATCGGCCAATAGTAAAATGCATAGGACAGCAGCCGCCGGTACACCGACCAGCCAGAGTCGTACTCCGGCAACGGGCCCCTAGTCCTCATCGGGGGCACGGCCGATCGTTGCGATCGAGACCGCTGAAATCCCGAGGCGCCCGACCACATCCAGCGCGGTGACCACGGACTGGTGGGTTGCGTTTGCATCCGCCCGGATCAACACCGGGTCACCCGGCCGCTCGCTGACCGCCTGCTCCAGCGCGCGCTCCAGGGTCTCCGGGCGACGGTTCACGAGTTCCCTGCCATCCACGTAATATTCGCCGGTGGCGTCCACCAGGATGTCGATCCAGGCCCGTTCCGTCGCGACCGGTTCGCGGTCCGCGGCGGGAAGCTGCAGCTGGATATCGGCATGCCGGTCGAACGTCGTGGAGACCATGAAGAAGATCAGCAGCAGAAAGACCACGTCGATCAGAGGCGTGAGATTGATCCCCGCCTCGTCGGCCCTGGGGCGACGAAAGTTCACGCGGCGACCCCGGAGGCGCTGCGCTCGCCGTGAATCACTTCCACCAGCTTCACGGCCTCCATCTCCATCTCGAGCACCAGTTCATCGACCCGACCGCGAAAATAGCGATGAAAGATCAGCGTCGGGATCGCCACACCGATGCCGGCGGCGGTGGTCACGAGGGCCTGGGAGATTCCTCCTGCGAGATCACGGGGGCTGCCCACGCCGATGTCGGTGATCACGTTGAAGACCTCGATCATGCCGACCACGGTGCCCAGCAGACCCAGCAGGGGAGTGATCATCGCGATGGTACCCAGGGTATTCAGGAAGCGCTCGAGTTCGTGCGCGACCCGTCGGCCGGTCTCCTCGATGGTCTCCTTCATCACCTCGCGCGAGTGATCCTGCGCGGCCAGGCCGGCCGCCAGCACCTGGCCGAGCGGAGAGCGGGCACGCAGGCGCTGTAGCTGAACCCCGCCACCGGGACCAGCACCCTGCGCCTGTTCCCATACCGTCAGCAGGAGGCCGCGGGGCACCACCCGCGAGCGCCGCAACGCCCAGATGCGCTCGAGCACGATGGCCACCGCGATCACGGAACAAAGCAGGATCGGCACCATCAACCAACCGCCCGCCTTAACGATTTCCAGCATTCCGTTCTCCCTACTCCGCAAACGGCGGAATCTTCCCGCCAGCAGTCAGTTCTTGATGATACCCGCACCTCGGAAGGCACGAAACACGAGGGCGCCCGGTCCTCCTGGATCTAATCACGCGCGAACAGGGCCATCGACTCCACGTGCGCGGTGTGCGGGAACATGTCCATGATACCGGCCGCATCCAGCCGGTAGCCGAAGTGATGCACGAGACGCTCCGCATCGCGCGCCAACGTGGCGGGATTGCAGGAGACGTAGAGCAGCCGTGGAATCCCACGGGAACCGAGGGCCTCGACCGCGGCCGCAGCGCCAGTGCGCGGCGGATCCAGCAGCACGCGATCGAAGGATTCATCGAGCCAGGGCATGGCCTGCAGTCCCTCGTCCTCCAGGTTGGCGCAGACATAGCGGGTATTGCGGATGCCCTGGCCCTCGGCATTGGCCCGCGCCCGCTCCAGCATCCGGGCGTCGCCCTCGACCCCGACGACCTCCCCGGCCCGACGCGCCAGCGGCAGCGTGAAGTTTCCGAGCCCGCAGAAAAGGTCCAGCACGCGGGAATCGGATGCCGGTTCCAGCAGATCGACGGCCCTTCGCACCATGCGTCGGTTGATCTCCGCATGCACCTGGATGAAGTCCAGCGGTCCAAAGTCCACCGTCACGCCGAAGTCGGGGTGACCGTAGCGGAGTTGTGTCTGCGGTCCCGCAAGCTGATGCACGGTATCCGGGCCACCCGCCTGCAGGTAAACCTGCAGGCCTTCCTCGGCAGCGAATGCGGCGAGGCGGGCACGGTCCGCCTCCGACAGCGGCTGGAGATGGCGGAACACCAGGGCGGCAGTACCGGCATCATCGACCACGGCCTCGATCTGGGGAATCCGCTCCCGCGTGTCCAGCCCGTCGATCAGCTGGCGCAGTTGCCGGATGCGACCCCCGATCGCCGGATGCAGGACCTGGCAATCCCCCATATCGGCGAGATAACGCCCCGCACGTTCACGAAAACCGACCAGCGTGCCACCCTTCTTCGCAACATATTTGACGCCCAGCCGAGCCGTGCGCCGGTACCCCAGGTCATCACCGACCAGGGGCTCCAACCGCCGCCCCACCGTGACGTGACCGATCCGGGCCAGGGCCTCGAACAGATTCCGCTCCTTCAGGCGCCGCTGGAAGTCGACATCTGCATGCATCAGCCGGCAGCCACCGCAGACGCCGAACCATTCGCAGGGGGGTTCCACCCGCTCCGGGGCAGGTTCCAGCACCGCCTCCAGTTGCGCGGTGTCGAAGTTTCGCTTGCGCCCGGTCTGCACCGCGCGTACCCGCTCGCCGGGCAGCGCGCCCGCGACGAAGCAGGCCTTGCCCTCGCGCCGGCCAACGCCCTGCCCGTCCAGGGTCAGGTCGTCGATCTGCAGTTCGAACGGGCTGCGGTCGATGCTCATGCCGACACAGGCGCGGGGCCGGCACCGCGCCATGCGGCCAGGAACTCGTCCAGATGGGCCCTGCCGGCATCGCCGAGGTAGTCCCGAAGCTGCGTCTCGCGCCGCTCCAGCGCCTCGGGGTTCAGACCTCCGCGCATCAGCTCGAAGCGCAGGTACACCAGATAGGTGTTGAGCACGTCGTGTTCCACGTAGTCGTGGATGCTGGCCCGGTCCCCGTCGCGCCATGCGGGCCAGACCTTGCTGCCGTCCATGCCCAGCTTGCCCGGAAGGCCGAGCAGCGAGGCGATCATGTCCAGCCCCGCGGTAGCCCGCATCTGGTAGGCGGCCAGCACATCCATCAGGTCGATGTGCCGCCAGTGAAAGCGGCCGAGGTAATTGTTGTAGCGGAAGCTGCGGTCGTCGTCGCCCTGATCCCAGTACCGTGGCGCGCTTACTCCGTGCAGCAGGGCACGGTAGTGCAGCACCGGCAGATCGAAACCGCCGCCGTTCCAGCTCACCAGGGTCGGTGTCCGTTTCTCGATCACGTCGAAAAACTGCCGCAGCAGTTCCGCCTCGTCCTCACTTTCGCGCCCGAAGGCGGACAGCTTGATCTGCTCACCGCCCTGGTACAGCACGCCAATGGACACGATCCGATGCAGGGGGTGGGCGAGGAACTCGGAACCGGTCCGGATCCGGCGCAGCGCAAACAGGGCCTCGGCGACCTCCGTGTCGGACAGCCCCGCGAAGTCGTGCAGCCGCCGTGCGCCTTCGATGTCGGGAACGGTCTCCAGATCGAAGACCAGCACGGGTCCGCCGGTCACGCGGGGTACACGCCGGTGGAGATGTAGCGGTCGCCGCGGTCACAGACGATCGCGACCACCAGACCGTGCTCGACCTCTGCGGCCACCTTCAGCGCGGCGGCCACGGAACCGCCGGAGGACACCCCGGCGAAGATCCCCTCCTCCGCGGCCAGCCGGCGCATCATGGTCTCGGCCTCCTGCTGACTGATGTCCAGCGTGCGGTCCACCCGCGCGGGATCGAAGATCAATGGCAGGTAGGCCTCGGGCCAGCGCCGAATGCCGGGAATCGAGGAACCCTCGGTGGGCTGCACGCCGACGATCTGTACCCCGGGATCGCGCTCCTTGAGATAGCGAGAGGTTCCCATGATGGTCCCGGTGGTCCCCATCGAGGAGACGAAATGCGTGACCCTGCCCCCGGTATCGCGCCAGATCTCCGGTCCCGTGCCCCGGTAGTGGGCGTCGGAATTGTCCGGGTTGGCGAACTGATCGAGCACCCTGCCCTTCCCCTCGTGCTGCATCTGCTGCGCAAGGTCCCGGGCGCCTTCCATGCTCTGTTCACGGGTCACCAGGATGATCTCGGCACCGAAGGCCTTCATCGCAGCCCGGCGCTCCGCGGACATGTTTTCGGGCATGATCAGGATCATCCGGTAGCCCTTGATCGCCGCCACCATCGCCAGGGCGATGCCGGTGTTGCCACTGGTCGCCTCGATCAGGGTGTCACCGGGACGGATCTCGCCGCGCGCCTCGGCCTGCAGGATCATGTTAAGCGCCGGCCGGTCCTTCACTGAGCCCGCAGGGTTGTTGCCCTCCAGCTTGACCAGCACCGTCGAGGGCAGACCCGCAGCGAGGCGCTGCAGGCGCACCAGCGGAGTGTTGCCAACGAACTGCTCCAGCGTGGAAAAGGATTCCTGTTTCACGGTAGCCATGGCGCGAGAGTATAGCGACTCCCATTGGATTCGTGGCGCCCATGACGGAGTCACCCCCTGACACTCCGAAACCGGTTAACGTGAAGGCCACGGCCACACCCGCCCCCAAGCTCTCGGTTATGGAGTGCGGGAGCTTGCTCCCGCTATTCGGAGCCGGGGATGACCCAGCTCCCCAAAGCGGCGGCAAGCCGCCGCACTCCATAGGGGGGCGCTGCCGCTTTCATCCTTCGGGGTGTCGCGCGTCCGGGACATGAGAGTTTGGTGGAAACACGCTCGCACGCCCCAGACGACGCGGGATCGCGGGAACGCCCGGATCACCCGGGATGGCCCGGACCTCGCCCTTCGGGCCCGCCCTCGAGAACGACGAAGGCCTGGGCATAGTCGTGTTCGTCGCTGATGCTGAGGTGGAGCCGGGTCACGCCCAGGCGGGCGGCGGTACGGGCGGCGGCTCCGGTCAACGCGAAGCCGGGGCGGCCCGCCGCATCATGCGTCACGCAGGCCTCGGTGAGCGCCATGTCGCGCCCCACGCCGCAGCCCAGTGCCTTGGCCAGGGCCTCCTTCGCGGCAAAACGGCGGGCCACGAAGGCCTCGGGGCGAACCGAGGGCAATTGGGCCTGCTCCTCCGGATGCAGGAGGCGCTGGAGAAGCCGGGGTCCGTGGCGCTCGAGCATCGCGCGCAGGCGCTCCACCCGGACCAGATCGGTGCCGACGCCGAGAATCATCGACGGGTTCCAGCCACCCGGTCAGGCGCCGTCGCGGCGCGCCGCATCCATGACGCTGCGCATCCGGCTCACCGCCTCGGGCAGCCCCGTGAACAGCGCGCGGGCGATGATCGAATGACCGATATTGAGTTCATGAAACAGGGGATGGGCGGCGATCGGTCGCACGTTGTCGTAGTCGAGTCCATGTCCGGCGTTGATGACCAGACCCATCTCGTGTCCGACGCGCGCCGCCTCGAACAGCCCCTCGGCCAGGCGCACCCGTTGCTCCGGGTCACGCGCATTGGCATAGGCGCCGGTATGGAGCTCGACCACCGGGGCACCAATGGCGACCGCGGCCTCGAGCTGGCGCAGATCCGGCTCGACGAACAGGGAGACCTCGATCCCGGCAGCGGCCAGGGGCTGCACGAACTCACGCAGGCGAACCTGCTGCCCGGCGGCATCCAGGCCGCCCTCGGTCGTGAGTTCCTCCCGGCGTTCGGGCACGATGCAGCAGGCCTCCGGCAGCAGTTTCAGGGCGATGGCCTGCATGCCGTCGGTCGCCGCCATCTCGAGATTCAGTGGCCGTGCCAGACGCGGCTTGATGCCAAATACATCATCGTCCTGGATGTGGCGGCGGTCCTCGCGCAGATGCAGGGTGATGGAATCCGCGCCGCTGGCCTCGGCCAGGCGCACCGCATGCATCAGATCCGGGTACGGAGTGTGCCGGGCCTGGCGGATCGTGGCGATGTGATCGAGGTTGACCCCGAGCCGGAGCGCAGGGGAGAGGTTTGCTGCCATGATGCGGTCTTTCCCGTCAGAGAAGACGCCGGGTCTGGATCTCCCGGCCGTCGAGGTGTTGATCGATGAGCCTGCGCATGAAGTCACGCGCGGCGCGCTGGTCATTATCAGGCAGCCTGGAGCCTGTGGCGAGCGCCAACAGGGTCGCACCGCTCAGGGCGCCGGGCGCCCCGGCGGCAACGGGCTCGCTCAGTCCCGCGTCGGGTTGATAGCGATAGTGCGCATCCGCTTCGAGTTCCGCGGCGGAAACGTGCTCCAGGCCCGAGTCCATGAGGCACAGGAGGGACCACTCGGCGGCGCGCAGCGCATTCTCGGGGCGTCCCGGTTCCAGCAGACCCTGGTAGGCCTCCTGCAGAATCGCAACGGCATCTCCGGCGCGCACATCACGCGGAAACAGGTGCAACACCAGCTCGTTCAGGTACAAGGCGCAGACCATCGCCCGTCCGGTCAGCGGGAAGACCCGCCGCTCCTCGCCGACCGTCAGGCTGGGCAACTCTCCCCGACCGCGCCAGGCCAGGTCTAGCAGCACGAAGGGACGGAGGCTGCCGGCCCGCCCGCGCGCCATAACCGCGAGCCGGCCCGCATCACGCGTGATCAATTCCAGGATGCGGCTGTTTTCGCGGAAGGGACGAGCGTGCAGGACGAAACCCGTCACGAGCAGATCTTGCTGATCCGCCGTCACCGCGGCTCTTCGATACCCAGTTCCCGCAAGGCGCGATTGCTCTGCGACCAGCCTTCCTCGACGCGGACGGTAAGGCGCAGCATGATCTTGCGCCCGAGCAGGGTCTCCAACTGCTCGCGTGCCGCCTGGCCGATCCGCTTCAGCATCTGCCCGCCCTTGCCGATCACGATGCCCTTCTGGCTATCGCGCTCGACCAGGATCAGCGCATCGATGTGGGTGATGCCAGGACGGTCCTCCCAGTCCTCGACACGCACGGCCACCGCATAGGGGACCTCCTGCCCCAGGCGCTCCAGGAGAGCCTCGCGGATCATTTCCTCGGCACGGAAGCGTTCGGGCCGGTCGCTCAGCTGCTCGGGGTCGTACAGGAACGGCCCCGCCGGCAGATGCCCGCGCAGTTCATCGATCAGTCCCTCGAGATTCTTGCCCGTCTTGCCCGACAGCGGAACGATGCCCAGGTAGTCGAATTCACCCGCGCGGGCCTCCAGGAAGGGCAGCAGTGTGCTCTTGTCGGCAACCCGGTCCACCTTGTTCACCACCAGCACCGCGGGTCGCGCAGCCGCGCGGATGGCCTCCAGGATGAACGCATCACCGGCCTCGAAACGTCCGGCCTCAATGATGAAACAGACGATGTCGGCATCCCCCAGCGCCTGCACCGCGGTGCGGTTCAGCACCCGGTTCATCAGCCGGCTGCGCTCCGGATCGATCCCCGGGGTATCGATCAGTACCGTCTGATCCCGACCCCGGGTCACGATCCCGAGGATGCGGTTACGGGTGGTATGCGGCTTGCGGGTGATCGCAGCCAGCTTCTCCCCGACCATGCGATTCAGCAGGGTGGTCTTGCCGACGTTGGGACGCCCAACCAGGGCCACCAGGCCGCAATGCGTCTCCTGCACTTCGCTCATGTGCCTGGCTCCGATTGCAGACGATTCAGTGCCGCCTCGGCTGCGGCTTGCTCCGCCGCGCGGCGGCTGGGACCGGTGCCGCACTGCCCCCAGGACTCGCTGGGCAGCCACACCTCCACCGCGAACTCCCGCTGGTGGTCGGGACCGGAGACCTCCAGCACCCGATACTCGGGCAGTTCCCGGCCCCGTCCCTGCAGGAACTCCTGCAGACGGGTCTTCGGGTCCTTCAGGGATTCGGCGCTGGGCAGGGCCGCGAGCCGATCCGCGTACAGCTGCAGCACGAAGTCGCGCGCGGCTTCGAATCCCGCCACCTGGTAGCTCGCTCCAATCAGCGCCTCCAATGCATCGGCGAGAATGGACTCCCGCCGTTGGCCGCCGCTCTTGCGCTCCCCCTGCCCGAGATTCAGAGCACCCTCCATCCCGGCCACGCGGGCGAGTTCCGCCAGCGAACCCCGGTTGACCAGGGCAGCCCGCAAGCGGGTCAGGTCGCCTTCCGGAGCCTCTGGCAGGGATTGGAACAGTGCGTCGGCAATCACGAGCCCCAGTACGGCATCGCCGAGGAATTCCAGGCGCTCGTTGTGCCTGCCGCTCGCGCTGCGGTGCGTCAGTGCCTGCTCCAGCGACTGCGCACCACGCAAGGCCTCCGGCAGGAGGCTTCGAAAATCCCTGGCAGTCATCGGAGCGGGGGGGCGGAGGTCAGCCTCTTCCGACCCGCACCCGCGGTAGGACGGAACAAGGACGACCGTGCCCGTCAAGGCGCGAGCTTGTCGCGGCGATCGAACTTGGCGACCAGGTCGAGGTTGGCAAAGAAGTTACGCCGCACCTCGTACTCGAGCAACATGAAACGGCCGCCGCCGTCCTCCGCGAAGCTGATGATCTCGGGCGCTTTCAGGTCATAAACCGAGTTGATCGAAAAACGCCGGTCGATCTCGCTCCAGAGCTGCCGGTCCGTGCGCTCGGCGGCGCCCGGTGCGGCCGCCACGTCCGAGACGACGCTGCGTACAGTGAAATACTGGAGGTAGTCCTTGCCGACGGTCAGAAAGAAATTCGCGACCAGCACCGCGAACACGATGAACACGATCACGGTGAACGCGCCAATACCACGTGCCCTTTGCCTGGATCTCATCATCGCCACCATCCCCCTCTGTGTGGTCATTGAATACGGTTACCGACCCGGGAGAAATCCCAGTGGCCACCAGTGTAATCCCAGTTCAGCCAAATGAAGAGGGCCCGACCGACCAGGAGATCCTCGGAAACGAAGCCCCACATCCGGCTGTCATTGCTGTTGTCCCGGTTGTCACCCACCATGAAGTAATGTCCTTCGGGTACCCTCACCGTTCCCGACAACCCGGGGCTTTGCTCCCACATCAGGATTTCGTGGGGGGTGTCACCGAGATGTTCCAGGAAGTGGTTGGCCCCGGTCATCATGCGTCCCGAGCCGACCCCCTCGTAGGTCCCCAGCAACTCGGTCTTCTGCGGCTCGCCATTCACGAACAGCGTCCGATCACGGAATTCGATCCGGTCTCCGGGGAGACCGACCACGCGCTTGATGTAGTCCTCCGCCGGGTTGCGGGGATACTTGAACACCGCCACGTCGCCCCGCTCCGGCTTGCCCGTCTCCAGGATCACGGTACGCGTGACTGGCAGCCGAACACCATAGGAAGACTTGTTCACCAGGATGAAGTCGCCGACCAGCAGGGTCGGCATCATCGAACCGGAGGGAATGCGGAAGGGCTCGGCGACGAAGGACCGCAGCACCAGCACGATCAGCAGCACCGGAAAGAAGGATCGGGAATAGTCGACGTACCAGGGTAGCGTCGCACGCCGTTCGGGACTCATCCACCGCCTGGCAACGGCCCAGCCCAGCCAGATCACACCCGTTGCCAGCGTCGCCAGCACCAAAATCAGCTCTAGGCTGAATGTCATAAACGATCCTTTTCCTTGATGCCGTTCATCAGACCCTGGCCTGTCACTTGTCGCCCGTGGACAGCACGGCGAGGAAGGCCTCCTGGGGTACGTCGACCCGCCCGATCTGTTTCATGCGGCGCTTGCCGGCCTTCTGTTTCTCCAGAAGCTTGCGCTTGCGGCTGACATCCCCGCCGTAGCACTTTGCGAGCACGTTCTTGCGCAGGGCCTTGACCGTCGACCGCGCAATGACCTTGGAGCCGATCGCTGCCTGGATCGCCACCTCGAACATCTGGCGCGGAATGATGCCACACATGCGTTCTGCCAGCTCCCTGCCCCGGCCCTGGGCCTGGTCGCGATGCAGGATGGACGATAGCGCATCGACCCGCTCGCCATTGATCAGGACATCGACCCGCACCAGCGGCGCCGCCTGGAACCGCAGCGGCTGGTAATCGAAGGAGGCGTAACCCTTGGTCGCCGACTTCAGGCGATCAAAGAAATCCATCACCACCTCGGACATGGGCATCTCGTAGGCCAATGCGACCTGCCGGCCCATGTACTGCATCTTCACCTGGACGCCGCGCTTTTCCACGCAGAGCGTCATCACCGCGCCCACGTATTCCTGGGGTGTCAGGATATTGGCCAGGATGATGGGCTCCCGGATTTCGGCGATCTCGTTGGACGGGGGCAGTTCCGAGGGGTTGTGCACCGGCACCACCTCGCCGTTGGACTTTTCGACCTCGTAGACCACGGTGGGGGCCGTCGAGATCAGGTCCAGCCCGTACTCGCGCTCCAGACGCTCCTGCACGATCTCCATGTGCAGCATGCCCAGGAACCCGCAGCGGAAGCCGAAGCCCAGTGCCTGCGAGGTCTCGGGCTCGAACTGCAGGGAGGCATCGTTCAGGCGCAGCTTGTCCAGGGCCTCGCGCAGGTCGTTGAAATCCTCTGCGCTGATCGGGAACAGGCCGGCAAAGACCCGTGGCTGGACCTCCTTGAAGCCCGGAAGCGGGCTCGACGCCGGTTTCTGGGCGTCGGTGAAGGTGTCGCCAACCTTGGCACCGGTGATGTCCTTGATGCTGGCAATCACGTAGCCGACCTCACCAACCTCCAGGAACGGCTTGTCCAGCGGCTTCGGCGTGAATACGCCCACGCGGTCCACCTCATAGGCACGGCCCACCGACATCGCAATGATCCGGCGCTTGGCATAGAGGCGTCCGGACTTGACCCGCACCAGCGCCACCACCCCGAGGTAGTTGTCGTACCAGGAGTCGATGACCAGCGCCTGCAGCGGCGCGTCGGCGGTACCTTCCGGCGGCGGGATCCGCCGCACCAGTTCCTCCAGCAGGTCCGCAATGCCCTCGCCGGTCTTGGCCGAGACACGGATGGCGTTCGTGGCCTCGATCCCGATCACGTCCTCGATCTCGGTCGCGACCCGGTCGGGGTCTGCGGCCGGCAGATCGATCTTGTTCAGCACCGGCACCACTTCGAGACCCTGATCGATCGCGGTGTAGCAATTCGCCACGCTCTGGGCCTCGACGCCCTGGGAGGCGTCCACGATCAGCAACGCCCCCTCACAGGCGGCCAGGGAGCGCGACACCTCGTAGGAGAAGTCGACATGGCCGGGGGTATCGATGAAGTTGAGCTGGTAGCGCTCACCATCCGCAGCGTCATAGTACAGCGACACGCTCTGTGCCTTGATGGTGATCCCCCGCTCCCGTTCCAGGTCCATGGAGTCGAGCACCTGCTCCGCCATCTCACGCTCTGCCAGGCCACCGCAGGCCTGGATCAGCCGGTCGGCAAGCGTCGATTTCCCGTGGTCGATGTGCGCGATGATGGAGAAGTTGCGGGTCAGTCGGGTCTCAGTCATTCCGGGTCAGCTCGTCGATCAGGGCCGACGTATCGAGAAAATGGCAGCAGAGGATCTCTCCGTCCACCGCGAGGACGGGGACCTTGGCATTGAAACGGGCGGCAAGTCCCGGCTCCTCATCGATGTCGATACGCTCAAGCGCGAAAGTATAACGGCTTTCCAGCAGCGAGAGCTCCGCAAGCATCCGCTCGCAGAGCCCGCAGTCGACCCGATGGTAAAGGGTCAGCCGGCGAACCGGCTGACCCTCAATGCAATCGCGGCCGGATGACGCGGGTTGCTGGCCAGTGCGGCCGGCGAGTCCGCGCCGTTCACCGGTCACGAATTGGGGATGCGCAGGGCGATGAAGACGGGGTTGCCTTCGCGGTGAATCAACACCGGCACGGATCGCCCGGCCGGGGCGGCCTCCACCTTCGTCCGGAAGTCATCGACTGAGGTCACGGGTTCACCGCCGAACTGTGCGATCACGTCACCGGAGCGCACACCTGCGGCGCGCGCAGGATTCGCGGTCACCTCGGTGACCCGGATGCCGGCCTCGCCCAGACCCAGCGCCGAACGTTCCTCCTCGGTCAGGGGCTCGACCTGCATGCCCAGCAGGCTCTGCGGCCGGGCCGGCGGCGCGGGAGTACGGCTGCGGGCACTGGCCACCTCCTCGGGTAGCGCTTCGATGGTGACTCCGATCACGATCTCCTCGTCGCCGCGGCGCACGTCCACTTCCACCTCGGAACCCACCGGGGTCCGGCCAACGATCGGAGGCAGGGCGCTGGAACGGGGGACGTCGATCCCGTTGAAGCGCAGGACCACGTCACCGGTGCGGAAGCCGGCCTTCTCGGCCGGGCTGTCCGGCTGGACCTGTGCGACCAGTGCCCCGGTCGGGCGGGACATGCCGAAGGAATCGGCCAGTTCACGCGTCACTTCCTGGATCAGCACCCCCAGCCATCCACGGGTGACGGTACCGGTCTCGCGCAGCTGCCTCGCCACCTCGACGGCCATATCGATCGGGATCGCGAAGGAGAGCCCCATGAATCCGCCGGTGCGACTATAGATCTGCGAGTTGATGCCGACCACCTCGCCATCCATGTTGAACAGAGGACCACCGGAATTACCCGGGTTGATAGCCACGTCGGTCTGGATGAACGGAACGTAGTTGTCGGAAGGCAGGCTGCGACCCTTCGCGCTGACGATCCCAGCCGTCACCGAGTGATCGAATCCAAAGGGTGACCCGATCGCCAGCACCCATTCGCCCACCTTCAGGGATTCCGAGGTTCCCAGTTTGAGCGTGGGGAGGTCCTCGGCGTCGATCTTCAGCACCGCCACATCGCTCTGCGGGTCGGAACCGATCAGTTCGGCGGTGTAAACGCGCCGGTCAGACAGGCGCACCACGATCTCCCCGCCGTTCTCGATTACGTGGTGATTGGTCAGGATGTAGCCGTCTTCGGTGTAGATGAAGCCAGACCCCATGGAGCCGCGCTCGAAGCGTTCGGGCGATCCCGGCTGCCCACGCTCGCCGAAGAAACGCTCGAGAAGGTCACCGAAGGGCATGCCCTCGGGGATCTCGGGCGCCCCGCCCCCGGTGCCTTCAGGCGCGCTCCGCTCCCGCGCCGCGGAGATGTTCACCACCGCGGGGCTGTATTTCTCCGCCAGATCGACGAAATCCGGCAGGTGACGTGCAGATGCCGGTACCGAGAACGCGATCAGCACCGTCGCCAGGAAGAACCATCGATAAGCTTTCATATGCACCTTCAGGGGTCAGTAAGTATCACTCTAGAGGGTTTGGGGGCGCGCAAGTTCCCGTTCAGGAAGGCAACCGGCATCGACAGGGTTCATGCTGCCTTGCGTGGGGACAAAGTATCGCGCCGACCCGCCACGGGGTTCTTGCCCTCGACCCTCAGGAATCGGGAGTGGATGGGCCACCCGCACCGGCCACCTGCGCTGAAGAAGGATGCGCTGGCTCGCATCCAAGCAGCACGGGGTCGAACCGCGGTCCCTGGGCCCGCAGCCAGCGCCGCACCACCATCAGGCCCAAACCGAAACCGCCCGCACCGGCAACGATCAGCCAGCCCTCGGACAGGCCGGAAAGCAGCGCCCCAAGCAGTGTCGGAGCCGCGATCAGGCCGAACAGTGGCAGGAGGTACATCACCACGGCACCCGATACCAGCGCCCGATCGCGGATGCCCAGGGTCACGCGGTCACCAGGTCTCAGCCCATGGACATTGGCCAGGCGCAGCTCCAGGACCCGGCGCCCGAGCACCTCGGACAGCACGCCATTACCGCAACCGCTGCGGGCGGAACAGGAACCGCAGGTGGATTGGCGCTGCATCCGCACCGTGGCCCAGGAAGCATCGGCAGTCACGACGACCCCCTGTTCCTCGATCCAATCGCTCATGGTGGGGGGTCAGGGTGCCGGTGTGTCTGCGCCGTCAACCGAGACCCGGAAGCGCGCAGAATCGGCAATCCATTCGACCGTCTTCTTCGGCACCTCACCGACCACCGTCACCTGGCGTCCCGCTACAGGACGTGCCAGGGCATGGGTGGCGCCGGACCGCGTGTACCCCTCGAATGCCTCGGAGACCTCTCCAGCGGTGGCGACGTATACGGAGACGGTAGCCAACCCGTCGCTGAGCACGAAATGCAGGGAAGGCGCCGAATCCGGACCGAACACGCGCTCGGTGGCGATGACCGTGGAGAAACCGGGGGGGAGGCCCTCGAAGTACCATTCCCCGTCCTGCCCGTTCATCGTGCCGCCGCCGTCTGCGGCACGGACTTCGATATGCCGCGCATCGCAGCCGTGCGCCTTCAGCGATTCCTCGAACACGACGTCCAGAAATTCCAGCTCGGTGAACACCAGCCGTTCCAGGAGTTGGCCGTCGGCGTCGATCAGCTCGCTCGACAGGGGCAGCCCGGTATCTTTGTGCAGGCAATACTGATGACTGTAGCGGTAGCCGTCACGCGCCGCGGCGTGCAAGACGTAACAGGGAAAACCGGCAATACGATCGTAACCACGGAACTGGAGGTCATAGCGCTCGTTGGCGCGCACCATCATGCCCGCCATCGCCGGAGGCCTTTGCGGAGTCCCTTGGTGCCCCTCGTCGCCCTCCACGCGCGCACCCTTGATCGCACTGATGCGATCCACCGAGCGGATCACCTCTCGCGCGGAGCCCGTCAGGGTCTGAAGTCGTTCCCGATAACCACCATCTTCGGCCGCATGCACTACACGTACCGTGTCGATGCGGTCGCCGCGCTGGAAGATGAAGGTGCCCTCGTAGCTGTGTGTGTGCAGGCTCTGCGCCATGCGTTCCAGCCAGAGCACGGGGTCGTCCTCCCCGGCATGCAGTGTCAACGCCAGCAGCAAAGGCAGCGTCGCCAGGAGATACCGGCGCCAGCAAGACATCTCCGGGCTACTCGCCGTCAACCGAATTTCGGACCCGGGCGAACGCCGAGGAACCGGGTGCAACCAGTTCCGCGTGGTTTTCCAGATAGCGCGCGAAGCGGGGATCCGGGGCCGTAACCAATTCGGTCTCGGCCGGTTCCAACGCCGGGGCGATCTCCACCGTAACCGTCGGCGCGGCATCGTCTCCGCCGCCGGTCACCATCTGCAGCCCCAACAGCGACACCATCGCTACCGTCGCGGCCACGCCGATACCAGCCACCGGCTTCAGCCAGCGCAACCTCTGCCTCGAGGCGACTGGCACGTCGAGCGGTCCGTCCTCGGCAATACCTTCCTGCACGCGGGCGAGGAAGTCGGTTGGGGCGACCTGGGTCATTCCCCCGCGCAGGCTGTCACCGATCAGGTGATAGCGTGACCACTGAGCCCGGTCCTCCCCGGACTTCATCAATTCGTCGATCAGGCGGCGGGTCTCAAAGGTGTCGGTTTCGTTGTCGATGAGAGCGGATAGACGCTCGGATTTGCTGACTTGGTTGTTCATTCTTCGCTCGCTCAATCGTTTAGCAGTGGACGCAGGGTCCGGTCGATGGCCTCTCGGGCCCGGAAGATGCGCGACCGAACCGTTCCGATCGGACATCCCATGGTCTGGGCAATCTCCTCGTAGCTCAGTCCCTCGAGTTCACGCAACGTGATCGCGGTGCGCAGATCATCCGGCAACCGCTCGATGGTCCGCTGCACTGCCGCCTGTATTTCCTCTGACAACAACTCCCCTTCCGGGGTTGCATTCTCCTTGAGTGCCGAATCGCCTCCCATCTGTTCGGCATCCTGCACATCCACTTCGGCCTCCGGCCGCCGTCGTCCCTGTGCGACCAGGTAATTCTTCGCGGTGTTGATCGCAATGCGGTACAGCCAGGTGTAGAAGGCGCTTTCACCGCGAAAGTTGGCGAGTCCCCGGTAGGCCTTGATGAAGGCCTCCTGGGAAACATCCAACGCCGCGGCATGGTCGTGCACGTAGCGCCCCACCAGATTGATGATCTTGTGTTGGTACTTGAGGACCAGGATGTCAAAAGCCGCCTTCTCCCCGCGTTGAACACGCTGAACAAGGGCCTCGTCTGAAGCCTTTTCGCTCATGCGGGCACTCCCGCCCCAAGCGCCAACTCCGGTACTCTTGGCTGGATGGACCCTGTAAACATGATGAAGTTCGTCCTGATCGTCCCTGGCGTTCCGAACCGCGCCCGGGTGCGCGTGGAATCACGCCGGAAAGTTACCTGAGCCATGGCCGCAACACAAATGCACCCCGCCCAGGAACGCTTCGACGTGCTCATCATCGGAAGCGGCGCGGCCGGCCTTACCGCGGCCCTGCATCTGGCGCCCTTCCGACGGGTCGCGATCATCAGCAAGGGTCCGGTGGAAGAGGGCAGCACGCGCTACGCGCAGGGCGGGATATCGGCGGTGCTGGACAAGACCGACTCCTTCGACTCCCACGTCTCGGACACCTTGGACGCGGGCGCCGGCCTCTGTGAGATCGAGGCGGTCCGCCGAACCGTGGCCGCGGGTCCCGAGGCCATCAAGTGGTTGATGGGGCTGGGGGTGCCATTCACCCGCGAGGCTCATGAGGGTCGCAGCCGGCTGCATCTCACGCGTGAGGGTGGTCACAGCGCGCGCAGGGTTGCCCATGCCGCTGACGCAACCGGTCAGGCGATCGAGGAGGCCCTGGTGGAGAGCGCGCGAGGGCAGCCGCGGATCGAGGTCTTCGAGCGGCATCTGGCCGTGGACCTCATCGTGCACGAGATCAATGGACAATCGCGGGTGATCGGCGCCTACGTGCAGGATGGCGAGACCCGGAAGGTACAGACGGTGCTCGCCCCGGTGGTGATTCTGGCCACCGGCGGCGCGAGCAAGGTCTACCTGTACAGTTCCAATCCCGACGGCGCGACGGGAGACGGCATCGCCATGGCGTGGCGGGCCGGGTGCCGGGTCGGGAACATGGAATTCATGCAGTTCCATCCGACCTGCCTGTTCCATCCCCAGGCCAAGTCCTTCCTGATCTCGGAAGCGGTGCGTGGCGAGGGCGGCCGGCTGCTGCTGCCCGACGGCAGCCGGTTCATGCAGCACTTCGATCGCCGCGGCGAACTCGCTCCACGAGACATCGTGGCCCGGGCGATCGACCACGAGATGAAGCGCCTGGGCCTCGATTGCGTGTTCCTGGACATCAGTCACCGCAGCCCGGAGTTCGTGCGCGAACACTTCCCGATGATCCACCAGCGCTGCCTGGAATACGGTTTCGACATGACCAGCGAACCGCTGCCGGTTGTGCCCGCGGCCCACTACACCTGCGGCGGCATCATGGTCAACGCCGACGGGCAGACCGACCTGCCAGGGCTGTACGCGGCTGGCGAGGTCTCCTACACCGGCCTGCACGGCGCCAACAGGATGGCCAGCAACTCGCTGCTGGAATGCCTGGTGTACGCACGCTCGGCGGCCGATCACATCCTTTCCGATCCCGACCCGCTGGCGCCCGCGGATCTGCCGCGCCCCCCCAACTGGGACGAGTCGAGGGTGACCGATTCCGATGAGGAGGTGGTCGTCTCGCACAACTGGGACGAACTGCGCCGTCTGATGTGGGACTACGTGGGTATCGTGCGCACCCGCGACCGTCTGCTGCGCGCCCAGCGGCGCATCCGGGTGTTGAAGGAAGAGGTCCATGAGCACTACGCCCACTACCGCATCACACCGGACCTGATCGAACTGCGCAATCTGGTGGTGGTGGCCGACATCATCGTGAAGAGCGCGCTGGAACGGCGCGAGAGCCGCGGCCTTCACTTCATTCGTGACTTCCCGGAACGCGATGCAGCGCTGGACGGGCGACCGACGATCCTGACACCCCCCCCGCCGCAGCCGGGTGCATGATCGCGATCCGTCAACGGCGTCCCGGTGCGGGTCTCACCCGGCCTTGGCGGCCGGCATGCGGATGAAGTGCTCGCGGTAATGACGCAGCTCTTCGATGGAATCCCGGATGTCCTGCAGCGCCTGATGGGTGGCGTCCTTCTTCGACGACGCGAGCACGCCCGGCGCCCACCGCCTGGCCAGTTCCTTGAGCGTGCTGACGTCGAGGTTGCGGTAATGGAAGTAGGATTCCAGATCCGGCATGCAGCGGGCCAGGAAACGCCGATCCTGGCAGATCGAGTTGCCACACATGGGAGACGCGTTCCGTGGCACCCACCGCTTCAGGAAATCCAGCGTGGCCTGCTCGGCGCCGATCTCGTCGTGTACGCTCTCGCGCACACGCCGGAGGAGTCCGGAGGCGCCATGCGTCCGCCGGTTCCAGTCGTCGAGGCGGGCCAGCACCGATTCCGCCTGCCGCACCGCGATTACCGGCCCCTCCGCGAGCAAATTGAGGTCTTTGTCGGTCACAATGGTCGCGACCTCGATAATGAGGTCCGACTGGGGGTCCAGGCCGGTCATCTCGAGATCAATCCAGATCAGGTTGTCGGCATTCTGGCCCATGCGTTCTCCTTGCGCTGGCCGCCAGTCTATCATCCAGAGCTGAATCCGCGACCGGACTCGGCATCACCACAGGACAGGAGACAATCATGCGTCAGATCGGAACAGCCATCGGCACCCTGCTCTTCGTCGCCACCTTCGGCAGTGCGGCCCAGGCCGGCGAAGCCGCCGAGGGCAAGACCCTGCACGAGTACAACTGCCTCAGCTGCCATGGGACTGAGGTCTACACGCGCGACGACCGGATGATCCACTCGATGGACTCCCTGATCACCCAGGTGAACCGCTGCAACGTGAGCCTCGGCACCGGTTGGTTCGACGACGAGGTCGAATCGGTCGCCAAGTACCTGAACGAGAACCACTACAAATTCTGACCGCAGGAGGGCCGGCCATGAGCGACCTGAAGAACCTGCACTGCCAGGCACCGGAAGCCTTTCCGGGACCGATGTCCCGGGCCGAGGCCGAGGAGACCCTGAAACAGCTCGACGCGGACTGGAATCTGGACGCCGAAGTGCGCCGTATCTCGCGGCGTCTGGAGTTCGCGAACTTCCACGAGACCATGTCCTTCGTCAACGCGGTCGCCTGGGTCGCGAACCGGGAGGACCACCACCCCGATCTGGAGGTCTCCTACGGCCACTGCATCGTGCGGTTCTCGACCCACGCGGTGGGCGGGCTCAGCCCGAACGATTTCATCTGCGCCGCGCGCGTCGATGCCCTGTTCGACTGACCCATTCCGCAGCGGCGGCGGGCCCCATTCGTGCTGAGCACGAGCGGAGCACACCAGGACATGCATCGGGGCGGCCAGCCCGCCCGACGGATGCACGGGGGATGAGGGCCGCCGCAGCCTGGTCGGGCCTCTCACCCCCTGCGGGGAAGCTGCCAGGATGATCACCTTGCGCTGCCGGGTGATTGCACGCTTTGGCAGCGAGATCGACGTGCTGCCGCCAACCGGTGGAATCCTGCGCGCTCATCTTCGGCGCAAGTTCGACGACGTGGTCTGCGGGGACGTGGTCCTGGTCGAACCCGCGGAGCGGATCGTTACCGACCGGGAGCGGCGGATCAACCACCTGGGCCGCCGGGACGGCTCGAACCGCCAGCGGACCATCGCCGCCAACATCGACCGGGTGTGGATCGTGGTCGCGCCCCGGCCGGAAATTCCGCATCTGCTGATCGATCGCTTTCTGGTCGGCATCTTCAACCTGCCGGCCAGCGCTGCAGTCGTCATCAACAAGTACGACCTGGTGGATGCGGTCACTGCGAAGTCACTGGAGGCGAGCCTTGCCGGCTACCGGCACCTCGACCTGCCGGTACTGCAGGTGAGCGCACACACGGGATTCGGCATGGAGTCGTTCCGGGAAGCCGCGGCGGGCGGCAGCAACATCCTGGTCGGGCAGTCGGGGGTCGGCAAGTCATCCCTGATTCAGGCCATGCTCCCGGAGCAGAGTCTCAGGGTCGGCGAGGTGGGGCACAGCGGCGAGGGCCGTCATACCACCACAACCGCACGCTGGTACCCTTCCGCAGGCGGTGGCGCCTGGATCGACTCACCGGGCGTCCGCGACTTCACGCCCGAAATCACCGGCATCGATGAGCTGCTCCGGGGGTTTCCGGACCTTGGAGAGATTTCCGACGGATGCCGGTTCCGTAATTGCCAGCACCGCTTTGAACCCGGCTGCGCGGTGCGCCAAACGGTGGACCAGGGGATGTTGCCGGAAGCACGACTCAAGGCCTGGCTCGAACTGCTGCAAGGCCTGACCACTGGCTCCGGCGCCCGACGAGAATCCTAGCGAGCCGCGCGCGAGGCGCTGGATCAGAAGTTCAGCCCCATCTCGAAACCGACCACGGATTCACTGGAGCCAGCGCCGCCCCGAAAGTCGAGGCCTTCGCTCAACCAGTCGCGCGACGCGCTGGCGCCGTAATCGTCATAGAAGAGACTGACCGACACCTCGGTCTGGTTGCTGAAGCGCAGCCGGCTGTCCAGGCTCAGATAGCCGGCGCTGCGGGCGGTATCGCCCCGATGACCATAGAAAGCGGACCCCGCATCGACATCACCCAGTACCGGGTAACGAACGCCCACCCGCACCCGGCTGCGAAGATTGCCGGATTCGAAGGTCGGGCCGGTACTGAAATCGGTGACCATGAAACTACTACGCATGGACCCCTCGTCGGGCTCCAGGACCTGACCGCCGCCGGAAGAATGCATGCCAAGGCCGAGGTCCACTCCGTAGCCAAACCCGCTGCTGCCGAACCGCTGGATGAATCCGCCACTGGTCTCCAGTGCGTGCTCTGACGCACCCGGCTCGACGAGCGAGGGCAGGCGGGTGGAGCGCACATCGATGTTGAATTCCCTGCTCCTGTACATGTCGTTGCGGAAGCCCGGACGCAGGGGGTCGACGTCAGAAAACGCATCCAGCGTGGACAGCGCATCCTGTCCAGGAGTGTAGGAGAGTTCGTAGATGGAGCGGGTATCGGCATGCAACGGGAGCGCAAACAGGGCGAACGGCACCACCCCGAGGACCAGGCGGCCAGCCTTCCGGATTACACCTGCACACGCGTTCATTGCCGTTATCCCCACCCTCTTGGGAACTGCCCCGAATCTCTACATCGACTGGCTAAAGTATAGTACTTTTCTCAGCCTGGCGGCCAGGATAATGAACGTCCGCCGAGCACGTGAAGGTGAATATGATACACCGATTGACCCCCGTCCTGGTTGCAATTCAACACGGTCCGGTAGCCCTTTTCCGCACAACCCAGGAGGCGGGCAACCTCCGCGCCCGCAAGCATCAGTTCCCCGAGCAAGTCACGGTCCTCGTCCGTGGCATCGTCCAGCGTGGCAATGTGCCGCCGCGGAATCACCAGTGCGTGCTGTGGGGCCGCGGGGTTCAGATCGTGGAAGGCCACGAGCTTCTCCGTCTCCAGGACGAACTTTGCCGGGATTTCCCCGCTAACGATGCGGCAGAATATGCAGTCCGTCATGTGATTCCTCCTTCATCTGTGCCACAGGCGCCACGGCAAGAAGCCGACACCATCAGTAATCGCGCCGCCCGGAAAGGGCGTGGGTCAGTGTACCCGCGTCCAGATACTCCAGCTCACCGCCAGCCGGCACACCCTGGGCGATACGCGTCGCCCGTACGCCATGGCGGGCCGCCATTTCGGCGATATAGTGTGCAGTGACCTCGCCCTCGACCGAGGCATTGGTCGCCAGGATCAGTTCGCGGATCGGGGCATCCCTCAGCCTGGCCTCCAGTCTGTCGAGTCCCAACTCCTCGGGCCCGATGCCGTCGAGCGGTGACAGGCGGCCCAGCAACACGTGGAACTGTCCGCGGAAATCGGTCGCAGCCTCGATCGCCAGCACGTCCCCCGGAGTCTCGACCACGCAGATCACGCCGACGTCGCGGTCCGGATCCAGGCAGCGCGAACAGGTCATTGCGGCAGTCAGGGTCCGGCACACGGAGCAGTGACCGATCGTCTCGGCAGCCACCTCCAGCGCCCGCGCCAGGCGCCTGGCCCCGGCGCGATCGCGTTCCAGCAGATGCAGCGCCATGCGCCGTGCGGACTTGTTCCCCACGCCGGGCAGGCAGCGCAGGGCTGCCATCAATTCGTCGAGGGCTGCCTCCATCGGCCGCTTCCCGCAGAAACGTCGTCGCGGATCAGAACGGCAGCTTCATACCCGCCGGCAAGCCCATTCCCGCGGTCAGCCCGGCCATCCGTTCCTGGGCAGCGGCCTCTGCCTTGTGCACCGCGTCGTTCACCGCGGCAGCCACGAGATCCTCGATCATGTCGCGATCGTCATCGAAAAGACTGGTATCGATACTGACCCTGCGGACTTCGTGCTTGCCGGTCATGATCACCTTCACGAGTCCACCACCGGCCTGACCCTCGATCTCCATGCTGGCCAACTCGGCCTGCACCTTCTGCATGTCTTCCTGCATCTTCTGGGCCTGTTTCATCAGGCCACCCAAACCACCCTTCATCATGTCCGTACGCTCCTGGTCATTCGCCTGGCTGTTTGCTGAAATACTGCCGTCGCTCACGGCCGGGAGCCACTGCCCTCTCCGGCGGAATCGGCCTCATCCCGAAGATGTACTCTAGACACCTCGGCACCGAAGGTCTCGCGCAGTGCGGCGATCACCGGATCTGCCCGCACCTCCGACTCTGCCCTAGCCTGACGGTCCGCCGCGTCAGCCGCAAGCCGTGCTGCCGGAGTATTCGTCGAGGGTGTGACCTGATCCCGAAGCTCCAGCCGAACCGGGCCGCCGAGGAGCTTCCCCAGGGCCTCCGCGAGCCTCCCGCGACTTCTCTCGGTACACAGCATACGGTGCGCGGATTGCACTGCGATCACCACCCGTTCCGCGTCGTATTCCAGCAGGTCCGCGTGCAGGGCAAGCTCGCGCACCGGCCCTGGCTGCAGTGAGTTCGCGAAGATGTGCCAATCCAGTGGCCTCGGCTCCGCGACGCCGCGCACAGGGCCGCTCGTCGGCTTGGATACGGCGACCGGCGTGGACCTAGGGATCGGCTCGGGCGCCACAACCGGCTCGGGCAACGGGCTCGCCGGCTCGACCCGCCCTGCGCGGCTTCCCCGCCCACCGGACGGCGTGACTTCCCGGCTCGACGCGGGGACGCCCTCGGGAGTGATCGTACCGCGAACCCGGTCCTGGCCCCGTGTTCCGGAACCCGTCGCGCTCCCTCCCACCTGCTCGCGCGGCGGTGGCTCGGGACGAAAGGCCAGGATGCGCAGCAAGGTCATCTCGACACCAATCCGCGGATCCGGCGCATGGGGAAGATCACGGCGGCCATGCAGCAGGATCTGGTAGGCCAGTTGCACCTCCTCGGGAGCCTGTTGCCGCGCGGTCTCGCGCTGCCATGCCACCAGTGGATCGGAGACGGGTTCGGTCTCGACCGCCACGGAATCGAGCGCCATCGCCTGCTCCACCGCAACCCCGTGCACCAGGGCCGCCAGTTCCTCCAGCAGGCGCGACCAATCCGGCGCGAGGGCATCGAGTTCATTCAGGGTCTGCAACAGACGTGCGCCCTGCCCGGCCCATGCGTCATCCAGCAGCTCGCTAAGACGACTTCGCGGCAGCAGGCCGATCATGTCGCAGATATCCGATTCCGTCAGCCCCGAGCCGCCGTAGGCGATCGCCTGGTCGGTCAGACTGAGCGCATCGCGCATACTGCCTTCCGCGGCCTCGGCCAAACGCAGCAACGCCCCCGGCTCGGCCCCGATACCCTCGGCCGCGAGGACCCGGTCCAGGTGCTCGGCAATCAGGGCCGCCGACATCGGTTTCAAATTGAACTGCAGGCAACGCGACAGCACCGTCACCGGAAGCTTTTGCGGATCAGTCGTTGCCAGCAGAAATTTCACGTGGGGCGGCGGCTCTTCCAGAGTCTTCAACAGGGCATTGAAGCTCTTCTCCGAGAGCATGTGCACCTCGTCGATCAGATAGACCTTGAAGCGCCCGGAGACGGGGGCATAGGAGACGTTGTCCAGGAGTTCCCGGGTGTCATCCACGCGGGTGCGCGAGGCGGCATCGACCTCGATCAGGTCGAGATGACGACCCTCGGCGATTTCCATGCACGAACGGCACTTGCCGCAGGGAGTCGCAGTGACGCCGGTCTCGCAGTTCAGGCAGCGGGCCAGGATTCTCGCCACCGTAGTCTTGCCGACACCACGCGTGCCGGAAAACAGGTAGGCATGATGCAGCCGATCGTTGGTCAAGGCATTGACCAGGGCGCGCACGACGTGCGGCTGACCGATCAGGTCCTCGAACCGGCCGGGACGCCATTTTCGGGCCAGCACCTGATGGCTCATCGGCTCTTTGTCCTCGGTCTCCCCGGAGGGGTTACGGCTGAAGGGGTGGCGGCCCGCACCCGCCACACCCCGGCGCCCGAGTCGGCTGTTACCGTTGCTCCCTTCCGGGCCTGGCGGGGTTCACAACCTATCGTCGCGGGGGGACCGACACGGACCACCATAACGCGGTGCCTGGGTCTCCAGGCGAACTCATAAGCTTCCGGTTTTCCGACGCGCCCGTCAACCACAGGCACCCGGGAGGGCGCCAGGGTCCTGCGTAGATCGGGCACGAAGATGACCATATTAGCTCTGGGCTATCACTGAGATACATTCTTATGATTGGATGCATTCTCATTTGGTCCGTATGGTGGGGCTCATTCCAGCACGGCCTGGGACAAAATCTTTCTGACCCATTCATGCAACGAGGAGAAACTCATGGAATTGAAAGCACGAGAAGGCCAGCGCGTACCCGAGGTCACGTTCCGCTGCCGCAAGGACAACGACTGGAACGACATCCGTTCCCAGGACATTTTCCAGGGCCGCAACGTGGTGGTGTTCGCCCTTCCCGGCGCCTTCACCCCCACCTGCTCGTCCGCCCACCTGCCCCGTTACAATGAACTGGCGCCAGTTTTCAAAGCGCAGGGCATCGACGAGATCGTCTGCGTCTCGGTAAACGACGGCTTCGTGATGGAGGCCTGGCAGGCCGACCAGAAGGCAGACCGTGTCACTTTCCTGGCCGATGGCAATGGTGAGTTCACGAACGGCATGGGCATGCTGACCGACAAATCCGACCTAGGTTTTGGCAAACGGTCCTGGCGCTATTCCATGCTGGTACGCGACGGCGTGATCGAGAGGCAGTTCATCGAGCCCGACGAACCCGGCGACCCCTTCGTGGTCTCCGATGCGGACACCATGCTGGAGCACATCGCCCCGAAGGTGTCGCGGCCCCAGGACGTGGTGCTCTTCACCAAGCCAGGCTGCCCCTACTGCAAGGCCGCGAAGGACGACCTGCAGAACGCGGGGATGGAGTTCGAGGAGATCGTGCTCGGACGTGATACCACCCTGCGCGGCCTGCGCGCCGCCACCGGTGCAATGACCGTGCCCCAGGTGTTCGTCGGCGGCCACCGCATCGGCGGCTCAGAAGATCTGAAGACCTGGCTGACGCGCGATCAGGCCGCCTGACCAAGGCCGCGCCGGAAACGGGGTTTCCGGCGCGGTCGTTACGCCTTTCAGCCATCGTTACAGGAATACGTTAAAATCCTGATATTCGATTTCCCGCCGTGCCCCGTCACTACAGGCACGTTTGTCACCAACCGCAACGGGAGCCAACATGGAACATTACGACATCCTCGTCATCGGCGGGGGCAGCGGCGGCCTCGCGGTCGCCGAAAGGGCGGCAGGCCACGGTGCCCGAGCAGTGGTCTTCGACCCCAAGCCGCTGGGCGGCACCTGCGTCAACGAGGGCTGCGTCCCCAAAAAGCTCACCTGGTATGCGGCCCATCACCTCAGCCAGGCCCACCACGCGCACGAATTCGGCGTCGATCTCGAGGTCTCCGGCATCCGCTACGGAGACCTGGCAAAACGCCGCCACGAGTTCCTGCGGATGCTGAACGACTACTGGTCCGGCTATCTGGAACGCCTGGGCGTTGACTATGTACCCGAGCGCGCGCAACTCGTCGATGCGAACACCGTATCGGCCGGCGGCAAGACCTACCGGGGCAAGCGCGTGGTCATCGCTACCGGCGGCGAACCCATCGTGCCCCGGATGCCCGGTCATGAACTCGGCGCGACCTCGGATGACTTCTTTCAATGGGAGGAACTGCCAAGGTCCATCGCGATCATCGGGGCCGGCTACATCGGCCTGGAGATGGCCGGTATGCTGCGGTCCTTCGGCGTGGAGGTCACGGTGATCGCCATGGAGGAACGGGTCCTGGAGATGTTCGACCCGATGGTCAGCCACGTACTCGAACGGCACATGGAGGAGCAGGGCATCGTGCGCCATCTCGGCTCCACCGTTAAGGGTCTCACCGGAGAACCCGGCGCGGTCCGGGTCCAGGTGGGGGAGGCCCGGGAGTTCGGTCCCTTCGAGCGGGTACTCTGGGCCGTCGGCCGGCGTCCGAAGACGCGGGACATGGGTCTCGAGACCGCTGGCGTGGAGGTTCGGCCGAATCACACCATTGCAGTGGACGAGTGGCAGGAAACCAACGTCCCCGGCGTGTTTGCCCTGGGCGACATCATCGGCAAGGGGCCGCTGACGCCCGTGGCCATCGCCGCCGGGCGCCGACTGGCGGACCACTGGTTCGCGCCGGAACGGAACCCGGTGCCGGTGGACTACACCCAGATTCCCACGGTGACCTTCACCCACCCGCCCACAGCGGCCGTCGGGATGACGGAACCGCAGGCCGTGGAACGGTTCGGCGACGCCGTACATGTGTACGAGACGGAGTACGGCGGCCTCGCCCGCGCCTTTGCTGAGTCCGACATCGCGCCGATTGCGATGAAACTGGTCTGCGCGGGCGAAGACGAACGCGTGGTCGGCATCCACATGGTCGGCGATACCGTGGACGAGATGCTGCAGGGATTCGCGATCGCAGTGCGCATGGGTGCGACCAAGCGTGACTTCGACCTGACCATCCCCATCCATCCGACCAGCTCCGAGGAACTGGTTACGCTGAAGGTCTCGCGCCCCGGACAGATAAACCCATTGGCCGACGCGGCCTGAACGCTCCCGCGGTCAGGCACGGCCCTGGGTTTCCTTTGCTCGCGACGTCCAAGCCAACGTGGGGCGCGTAAACAGCCTCCTGGTCCAGGCGGGCTGACTCATTCGCGCAGTGCAAGGCCCCGCATGAAGGCAACACGGGCAGCTGGACCGAGGGCTGTTTGCGCTGCCTGTGCATCGATGGATTCGACGTTGCCCAGAAGGCCGGTGCCGTTTGCGATCTGCACGGCAAGACCCGGCCGGGCGTTCAGCTCGAGAATCAGCGGGCCGAGGTCGCGGTCGAGTACCACGTCCACGCCGAGATAGCCCAGGCCGGTGAGTTCGTAACAGCCGGCGGCCAGTTCCAACAGGTGGCCCCAGTCGGGGATCGTGATACCACCGAGCGGAGCGCCGGTATCCGGGTGCCGATCGACAATGCCGTTGTGCAGGACACCGTGGCCGGTGACACCGGTGGCGATGTCGATGCCCGCGCCCACGGCGCCCTGGTGCAGGTTGGCCTTGCCGTCGGAGGCACGGGTCGGCAGTCGCACCATGGCCATCGCCGGGTAGCCCCTGTAGACCACTGTGCGGATGTCCGGCACACCCTGAAAGCTGACCTGCCCGAACAAAGGGTCGAAACGGACCCGGTATTCGATCATCGCCCGATCGGGCTGTCCGCCGAGGCTGTACATGCCGCTCAGGATGTTGGAAACGTGGTGCTTGAGACCATCCAGATCTTCCAGCAGTCCGGAGGCCTTGCGGAATTGCCCGCCGACCCGGCCCGTGATCACCAGGATCCCGTTGCCGCCGCTGCCGTGTGCGGGCTTGATCACGAAGTCCTCGCGCCCGCCGACGATCGTCGGCAGATGCCGGATGTCGTGGTTGGTCTCGATCACCCCGTACAGTTCGGGCACGGCGATGCCGGCACCGATGGCGACTTCCTTGGTCCGTAGCTTGTCGTCCACCAGGGGATAGCGGCTGCGCGGATTCAGTGCCGCGATCATATGGGTGTTGCGGCGGTTCATACCCAGGACACCCTGACGCCGCAGTTCCCGAGGGGTGATGAACCACTTCATGGCCTGGAGCGCCCCGCCAGCACCCGGAACCGCAGCAACTCAGACAGGCGGTACCCGGTATAACGCCCCAGCAGCAGAGTCGCGGCGAGCACGATCAGGAGCAGTTCCGGGAACACGAAGATCAGGTGCTCGATATAGGGGTTGATCATCAGCAGATATCCGGCCACCGCGACCATCAGGCTGCCGATTCCCTGCCGGATCGCGTCCCCGGCCCCGTGCTCCTCCCAGACGATCGACATGCGTTCGATGGTCATCGCCAGGATCACCATCGGGAACAACGCGATGGCCAGGCCGGTTTCGATTCCCATGTGGTGGCTGAGGATGCTCAGCGCCAGCATCAGCATCACCACGATGCTGACCACGGCCGCGAGCCGGGGTACCAGCAGCAGCTTCAGGTGTTCCAGATAGAAGCGGATGGCCAGCCCCAGGGATACGATGAGGGTAAACAGGATCACCCCGCCGAGCAGCTCGGTCTCGCGAAACGACAGCGCGATCAGGACCGGCATGAAGGTGCCGAAGGTCTGCACACCGACCACGTTGCGCAGCAGCACGATGATCATCGCGCCCACCGGGATCATCAGAAGCACCCGGTACATGTTCTGGGTCTGGACAGGCAGTCCGAACAGCGAGAAATCCATCACCCGGGAGTTCAGGAGTTTCGCACGCTGCTGTGCGGTGTCCACCGCGTCCTGGAAATTTCGGCTGACCGCAAAGCTGACCTGCGCGTTGCGGGCACGACTGAGCTCCACCAGATCGCCATCTCCGTACCACCAGACCAGAAATTGATCGGGGTAGCCCACGCTGCCGTCATTGGGGTTGATCGCAACCCACTCACGGGTGTTGTGGACCTCGAGCCAGGTCCGGGGCTGCAGGTCCCGGCCACGATCCGTCAGCTGCAACCCATGGGCCATACGGGCCGGTATACGGGCACCCGCCAGCAGTTCGATCGCGACAGCCACACGCTCGCGTTCGCTGGTATTCTGCGAAAGGAACAACCCCATGTTCTCATCGGCAGCGCTGAGCATGTCGCGTACCAGCACCGTCGCGAAGCTGGTGATGTCGGCGGAACGCGCACGCACCCGGTCGATGATGGCCTCGGCCGCAGCCCGGTAGGGCTCATCCAGATCGGGGGCTTCGGCGGGGCCGGGGTATTCCGGCTGGGTTCGCAGGGATCGTTGCAACTGGTAGACACTGGCACGGTAGTAAAGCACCTGCCGACCGCTCGGGCTGCGTGTGGTCCAGGTCGCCGCCCGGTTATCAGCGTCCATACCGGTCGCCAGACCATAGCCCCGGGACACGAATTGTTCGTCCAGAAGGGCAAAGCCGGGAGGCTCATGTGGCAGGAACAGCCGGGCGGTGAGCGCGCCGCCCGTTGACTCGAAGGCCACGCGCGCCTCGACGGTCCAGTTGTCGGTGGTCTGGGCCGGCAGCACCGGGAAGCCGAGATTCCAGACCTTGTGATAAAAAATCCCGAGGCTGATCCCCGTCAGAAGCAGAATCAGCAGCGGAAGATGCAGGCGCTTCATGACCCCCGCGCCAAGTGCCGCCACCCTGCAACCGGGGCCGCACCGTAGGCCGACGGACCCACTGCCGGAAGCAATGCCGCATTGTCCTCGCCCCCCTCCGGCAACTCGCAGTGCGGCGACTGGGTAAAGGTCTCTGCCGGGTCCACCACGATGACTCCCGCCATGTGGTTACGGCCCACCAGGGCTTGGTAATTCAGCTCCGTGCGGTCGATCAAACTCATTTCCTCTTCGCGGTAGATGCTCCCTATGCACAGACCGATCGTGACCACGGGGCGCCGCTGGTGCTGGCCATCGTGGCGCACGATGCGGACGTACCGGGTAATCCTGCGCTCCAGTCGCACTTTCTTGTCGGGGGTCTCGGAGTCGATGATGTCAAAAGCGATCCACCGTTCCCCATCGCGGCGAAAGCGCTCCTTGTTCAGGGCGTTCAGCGACGATGTAGTGGCCCCGGTGTCCATCTTGGCCTTCAGCGATATTCCTTCCGGCAGAATCTCGATCCGCTCGACCCAACCGAAGATGGAACGGGTTGCGGGCTCGTCCGCGGCAAGGCCGGTGCTCGCGACAAACAGGCTCAGCAGCAAGGCTGCTGAGCGCAAAACGTGCGGGTACATCGACTCCTCCATCGAATCCATCGAGGCATGGCACGTGTGGGCCATACCGGACACATAACTTCCCATTATACGTGGATTACGACCCCTGGAGCCTTGCCCGGTTGCATGCCCATGACCCCATGGGTCGGTCGGCCCCGGGATGCGCGGAGGGTCCACCGCCCCCTGGAAAGAGGCTACCGGCATCACGCAAACCCGGCGATGAGTGTCTAGTATCACTGAAGAGCTGCGCGAGAGGGCCATTTGGGCAATCTTCGCCGCCGGGAGGCGCGGATATCCGCTTTTAATCAAAAAAAGACCGACCATCCGGAGGTACAGCGATGAATGACGCCATCGCTGATGTGACGATACACATCAATGAAAGCATCGATGCACAGACCCGGGTCAGTCTCGAGAAGAGGCTACTGGCCATGGACGGGGTGGCCGCGGCATCCAGTCACAACGGGACATCCCACCTCATCGTGGTGAAGTTCGATCCCGAAAGACTCCAGACTCACGACATACTGCAAACCGTCGTCTCAACCGGCCTCCACGCGGAGCTGATTGGCCTCTGAGATGCAGGACGGTCTCGCGGGCAGGCGAAGGGGCCTGAAGAAGGGCCAGACGGCCCACCAGGGTACGGAGGATCAGGCCTCAGACCTGGTGCAAACGGGTCAGGCGACCGCCTGCTGCACCGTAAGCGGCACCGTTTCCAGAGAGCGGGCGCGGGCGGTCATGCTTCCCGACAGGGCGTAACCAAGGAGTTCTCCATGCCTGCGACATTCGAAATGGCTCCCCTCGGAACCAGCTTCGATGCGCTGCCATGACCCGGCGAACCCGGCGGGAGGTGGACACACCGTGAGTGGCAGACTCGGAGTCTTGACGACCACCACGGGCGGCTGCGGATCGTATCGCAGGTCCTCACCGCACAGCTGCGCCGAGATCACCTCTGCCTGGGCACGTAGCGCAAACACGAAGGGCGTGACCTGACCGCCGTACTCGGCACAGTCGCCGAGGGCGAAGATCCCTGGATCCCGGGTCCGTAGCTGGTCGTTCACGCTCACGCCCTGACCGCAGGCGAGACCGGCCGCCCGGGCCAACTCCACCCGGGGCTGGATACCGAGCGCCGAGATGACGATGTCCGCCTCGATTCGCGAGCCATCGGCGAGCTGCAATGTATGCCGCGAGCCATCGGCATCGATCCCTTCGATCCGCGACTCGGGAAGGAAGGTGATCCCTCCAGCGCGCAGACGATCAGCAAGCTCTTCAGCCAGCGGCTCCGGAAGCAGGCGTTCCAGGGGACGTCGGGCCTGTTCCAGCAGAACGACGGAGAAACCGCCGGCGCGCAGATCCTCGGCCAGTTCACAACCAACCAGGCCGGCCCCGATGATGGCGACCGTCGCACCGGGCCGCGCGTCGATGGATTGCCGCAGGCGACGGTAATCGCGCAGTTCGTTGACCACGGTAGGAGGCGGCGCGGAACCCGGGAAGGCAAACCTTCGGGGCTGTGCCCCGGTCGCCAGCACCAGGCCTTCGTAGGGTATTCCCCCGCGCGGCGTGATCACCCGACGCCGGTTGCGGTCGATCTCCAAGACCCGGATGAAGGTCAGCAGACGTATCCCCAGCCGCTCGGCCCGGGCGGCGCCGGATTCGCGCACCATGGCCGCGGCATCCATTCCCTTCGCGTATCCGTTGGAGAGTTGAGGCTTGATGTAGTAGTCACCGCTGTCGTTCGCAAGCAGAACGATCGGCCGTTCCGGGTCGCGGGACCGCACCCCTTCTGCGACGGCCCAGCCCGCCATTCCGCCGCCGATGATGACCACTGCGTTGTCCTGAAAAGAGGCATCCCGGGACTGACCGCCGGTTGATACGCGTACCACCGTATCCGTGGAAACATCCCGGACCGGCATGTCCTTCACGGCCACGAAGTCGGCCTTGGTCACGTGGCAATCCGGGCAATACCAGTCGTCTGGAATATGCTCGAAGCGTGTCCCTGGAGCCAGGCCATGCTCGGGATCCCCCTTGGACTCGTCATAGATGTACCCGCAGACGAGGCAGACGAAGCGCTGGAAATCGGTGTCCATGCTCACGACTCCGGTACATGATCCAGGATGGCCTGGAACTTCGGGTCGAGTTCCTCGCCGATCGCGTCCAATTCAGGGACGCTCCAGGGACCAAACACCGTGGTCGGCAAACGGCAGGCCACATGCACGCCCGATGCATCCTCG
>Ga0209498_1000085_pt1 | contig 50288 bp, 65 predicted proteins | sample WalLakDeSediment_FD_184131 | JGI IMG/M metagenome (GOLD analysis project Ga0209498, IMG submission 184131) | Lake sediment microbial communities from Walker lake, Nevada to study Microbial Dark Matter (Phase II) - Walker Lake 11/02/13 Deep... | ecosystem: Environmental > Aquatic > Freshwater >... | reverse complement strand
AGGGTTTTCGGGCCCCACCGTTCGGCTTGGCACGTCATTTAAAAGTTGTTTCTCTATAAATACAAATAGGTCCCCTACCCCGGCGAGCAATCGAAAAAGCCGGATACTTTATCACAGGTGCTGGATTTCAGGCTAAACTCGCTTTATGCCAATGATTAGTCGAGCTGAAGCCGCCAGGGTGCTTGGCGTTACGAGGGAAGCCGTTTACGCGGCTGTCAAGAGCGGTCGCCTGAGCGTGAAAGAATGCGTGGATGGAACGCTGAAGGTAAATAGTGAGACAATGCGCGAGGAATGGGCGCGTAACACGCAAACCCGAATTGGTGTTGGACCCAAGCCTGCAGGCGGCGGCGAGCGACCGGTATTACGCAGTCGGGAAGATCGGATGAGCCCACGACTTGGCACGACGAATGAAGCGATACCGGAGTACGACGAAAGCCGCGCTAGGACAGAGCATTTGAAAGCAGAGTTGCTTGAGCTGGAACGAAAGCAAAAGGAGGGGGTGTTGGTGGCTGCTGCTGGGGTTGAGGCGCGATGGGTTGAAATTGTGGTGATGGCACGAACCAAGATCTTGGGAATACCAACAAAGGCAAAGCAAAGGATTCCAGATTTAGATATGGATGCAATCAATGTTTTGGACGATATTGTACGCGAAACTTTGGAAGATTTAGCAAGTGCTGCGCCTGAAGAGGCGGGAGAAGACGAATGAGCAACATTTGCAGGCTAGAAAGAGCAGCGTTATTGGCGTTTACACCACCAAAAAGGCTGAGCTTGAGCGAATGGGCAGATACTTACGCCTATTTAAGCGCAGAAAGCAGTGCAGAAAGCGGAAGATGGCACACTTTGCCCTATCAAAAGGGAATTATGGATGCAATAACAAATCCAGCGGTTGAGCAGGTAACTGTGATGAAATCAGCTCGCGTTGGGTACAGCAAAATTCTTAATCACGTTGCTGCGTATTACATCCATCAAGATCCTGCTCCCGTAATGATTGTGCAGCCCACAATCGAAGACGCGCAGGGCTATAGCAAGGAAGAAATTGCGCCAATGTTGCGCGACACGCCCTGTTTGCGTGGTGTGGTGAGTGACGCCAAGGCAAAAGACGGTGCCAACACCATTTTGCAAAAGCAGTTCCCTGGCGGATCACTGAGTTTGGTGGGCGCCAACTCACCTCGCGGCTTCCGGCGTGTTAGCAGGCGAGTGGTGTTGTTTGACGAAATTGACGGTTACCCGGCATCGGCTGGCACGGAGGGTGACCAAATCAAGCTTGGCATCCGAAGAACGGAGTATTACTGGAATCGAAAAATTGTTGCTGGATCAACGCCAACGATTAAAGATTTTAGTCGCGTGGAAAGGATGTATCAGCAGGGTGACCAACAGCGATATTTTGTGCCATGCCCTGACTGCGGCCATATGCAGTATTTGAAATGGGCCAACATAAAATGGCGCGATGGCGATCCTGATACTGCAAGCTATGCGTGCGAATCATGCGGCACATGGATACCGCATAGCAAAAAACGGTGGATGGTTGAGCGCGGCGAATGGCGTCCAACTGCACCAGGCAATGGTAAGCACGTGTCTTTTCACATTTGGGCAGCGTATTCGTACAGCCCAAACGCAAGCTGGTCGAATTTGGTGGAAGAGTTTTTAGACGCAAAAAACGATGCAGAGCAGCTTAAGACGTTTGTAAATACGGTGTTGGGCGAAACGTGGGAAGACGAGTACGCAAGCAAGGTTGGCGCTGATGCGTTGAAGGAGCGTGCTGCCTCTGAGACGTACAAGCAGCATGTGCCGCCCGTGGAGGCGCTTGCATTGACGATTGGCTGTGACGTACAGGATGACCGTCTATCGCTGAGCGTGTGGGGCTGGGGACGCGAGGAAGAGGGCTGGCTGCTTGATCGAGTGAAACTGTATGGAGACCCAACGCTGCCAGAGGTGTGGAAGCAACTAGATCAAATTTTGCAGAAACCATTCATTGCTGAGGATGGCAGCGAGAGGCGAGTGCTGTGTTGCGCTATTGACTCGGGCTACAACGCGCACGTGGTGTATCAATATGCAAAAGAACGCCAAAAAATGGGCGTAATTGCAATCAAAGGCATGTCAACCAAGGGGAAGCCACCGCTGGGGAAGGCGACGAAGGTGGACGTAAACAGCCAAGGCAAGACAGTAAAAAAAGGCGCACAGGTGTTTCCGGTTGGAGGTGACACAGTGAAATCACTGTTGTTCGGAAGGTTAAAACACAACGACCCCGGTGCCGGGTATTTGCATTTTTTCCCTACATCAACAACTGATTACTTTGAAGAATTAACAGCAGAAAAGCAAATCATGCGTTTCCGCAACGGCTTCCCTGAGCGGCACTGGGTGAAAAAGCCATCAGCCCGCAACGAAGCCATTGACGAATTGGTGTATGCGTATTCTGCATTGCATCGTTTGTATCAAATTTACGACAAGCGGTCGCTGTGGGATCAGATGGAACGGATGACAGAGCAAAAAGAGGCAGCACCGCGACAGCAGGCAACTCGCCAGACTGGAGCAAAACGAAGCTTCGTTAGCCAATGGTGAGGTTAAACTGGGGCTATTACGGGTAAAACGGTGAAAATTCCCGCGACAGCCAGGCAGGGCGACACGGTGCGATGGCGAGATCTGCCAACTGTGGATCAATTTGGAGCGCCTGTTAACAGCAGTGGTTACGTGTTGCGTTATTACATACGCGGCAATGAAATTGGATCTGGCGACAGCGTTGTTGGCCTAGCAGCAAATAATGGCTGGGATTTTGAATGGACTGTCAATCTGAGCAAAGCTGGTCAGTATTTCTGGCAGGCGGTTGCTGAGTCGATTGCAGACAGCACTTTGATCACCTTGGGCGCAGGGCAGATCGAAATCCAGCCATCGCTTTCGTTTACTGGTGTTGCGGATGCGTTTGACGGTCGTTCGCAAGCACAAAAAGACCTTGACGCAGTACAAAGCGCAATCAGAACGCTGCTCTCAGGCGGAAGTACAAAAGAATATAAAATTGGTAACCGGTCAATTAAGCGTTATGATATGGCCGAGTTGCTGCAGCTTGAGGCAAAGCTAAAAGCTGACGTTGCGCGAGAAAAGCAGGCCGAAATGATTGCCAATGGTCTTGGTAATCCACGCAACATGTTCGTTCGATTTAACGCCTGATCATGGGAATGCGCGACCGTCTACTTTATGCATTTGGCTTTGGCAAGGCCCCTGATGCTCCTGCGCCTGCGCCACGTCGGCGGGCCTATCAAGGTGCGTTAATCAGTCGGCTTACGGCGGATTGGCTGGCTACTCAAACCAGCGCCGACGCTGAGATCAGGACAAGCCTGCGCAAGTTGCGTGATCGGTCGCGAGAGCTGGTACGCAACAATCCATATGCGCGTCAGGCTAAGCGAACGACGCAAATTAACGTAATTGGTACTGGCGTCAAACTTCAGTCGCAGGTAATGCAAGTGCGGGGAAATAAGCGCGAAGAGCGCTTAAACCGCATGATCGAAGAAAAGTGGGATTTGTGGTGTCGCCGTGAGAATTGTGACGTTGCTGGCCGCTACAGCTTTCATGATTTTGAGTGGCTAGCTGTTGGCGCAATGCCAGAAAGCGGCGAAGCAATTTTTCGCATTGTGCGTAGGCCATTTGGCACATCCAAAGTGCCCTTGGCGCTGCAAATTGTTGAAAGCGACCTGCTGGACGAGGAGTATCAAGGCGGAACGCTTGCTGCTGGCAATGAATGGCGCAATGGCGTGGAGGTAGACGAATGGGGGCGGCCTGTGCGATATGCGTTGTTTACCCGACACCCAGGCGACTACTGGTTTCAGAATACTGCGCAACGCAATGAGAAGCATATTTTCCCGCCAGCGGCTGACATAATTCACTTGTTTTTGCCAGATCGGCCAAACCAAAACCGTGGCGTGCCTTGGTTCCATGCAGTGATGGCAGATGCGCATCAGTTGCAGGGATACGAAGAGGCAGCGGTGATTCGCGCTAGGGCTGGTGCGTCGCTGATGGGTTTTGTTACAAACAATGAAGGAGAGCTGACCGCTGACGATGTTGAAAACAACCAGCGCATCAGCGAGTTTGAGCCTGGAACGTTTAAGTACCTAGCGCCAGGCGAAAGCGTCACCGTGCCAAACATTGATTCACCTGACCAGCAATTTGAAATGTTTGTGCGCAACAAGGTGCGCAGGTTTGCCAGCGGCTTTGGCTGCTCGTATGAAACGTTGAGCAGAGATTTTAGCGATACAAACTACAGCAGTTCGCGATTGAGCTTGCTGGAAGACCGCGAGCACTGGCGTGTTGTGCAAAATTATTTGATTGATAATTTCCACATGCGCGTGTTTCGCGAGTGGCTGTCGCTTGCAGTGCTGGCCAATGAGCTGCCGTTGCCTGATTACGAACTGCGTCCTGAGCGGTATGAAACGCCCAAATGGCTTACTAGGGGCTGGAGCTGGGTTGATCCGCTTAAGGAGGTCAAGGCTTATCGAGAAGCTGAGCAGGCTGGTTATTTGACGAAAGCGCAAATCATTGCTCAGTCGGGTGGTGGCGACTTTGACGAGAACCTGGCTGAGATCGCTCGCGAGCGTCAACTGGCCCGCGATGCTGGCGTGGTATTGGACTTCGATATTTTTAGTGGTTTGTCAGCGGCTGGCGAGGCTATTGTTGCAGAGACAATTGCACCTGACTCGGAGCAGGGTCAGAGCCCATCACGTTCTCGACGGAAGACAAAATGACTACAGAAGAATCCCAAACCGTGTCCGAGCCGGAAAATCAAGTAGAGGAGCGTGTCATTCCGCCAACTGAAAAGCGGATGCAGCGTACCGAAGCAACGGCTTTTCGTGCGTTGGACGAGTTGAGCTTTGAGTTTCCTTTTAGCTCTGAGTACCCTGTTGAGCGCTACTTTGGCCGCGAGGTTCTGAGTCACGACGGAGAGTCGGCTGAGCTGGGACGCCTTAATGATGGTGCGCCCTTGCTGTTTAACCATGATCCCGACCGCGTTGTCGGGGTAGTCGAGCGTGCATGGGTTGATGGCAAAAAGCGCCGGGGATACGCAAAAGTACGTTTTTCGCGTAACCCGTTTGCGCAAGAAGTGCTTGCAGACGTACGCGACGGTATTCTTCGCGGCGTTAGCTTCGGTTATTCCATTAACAATATGGAAGAGCGCGGTGAGGACTATGTAGCAACAAACTGGTCACCTTTTGAGATTAGTGTTGTCAGTATTCCCGCCGATCCCACGGTGGGCGTGGGTCGCTCTTTACTTTCAACTGAAATTATGCAACCTGAAGAGACTAAGATTAACGCTGAAGGCACCGACGAGGTGCGCGAACAAGCGGCCCCCGCCGCATCACCAACCCCTGAACCTCAAATGGACAAAGCTCCTGATCTGGAGGTGATCCGGTCCAAGGCCGCCGAGGCTGAACGCACCCGTATCGCCGCCATCTCTGCACTGGGCGAACGGCACCAGATGCAAGACCTTGCCCGTGAACTGATCGACGGCAACACCAGCCTCGACGAAGCTCGCGCTGCCGTACTTGAAAAACTCGGTCAAAAACCTGTGGAACAACCTATCCGATCTGAAGACGTGACTCGCAACGACGTTGGCCTTTCTGGCAAAGAAATCAAGCGCTTTAGCTTTGTCAAGGCGCTGAACTACCTGGCTAATCCTTCCGATCAAGCTGCGCGGCGTGCTGCTGAGTTTGAGATTGAAGTTGGCAAGGCTGCCGCTAGCAAGTACGAGCGTGCCTCTAATGGCATCGTGGTGCCTAACGAAGTGCTGCGTCGCGACTTGCTGGTGGATATCCCCACCTCGGGTGGCAACCTTGTGGCTGACGATCTGCTGTCCGGTAGCTTCATCGAGCTGCTGCGCAATCGGCTGGCCTTTGCTCAAGCTGGCGTGACGATTCTGTCTGGCCTGCAGGGCAATATCAGCATTCCTCGGCAGACCTCGGCCGCTACCGCCTACTGGGTGGGTGAGAACGTTGCTCCTCAGGAATCGCAGCAAGCGATTGATCAGGTCAACATGACCCCCAAGACTGTCGCTGCTTTTGTGGACTACAGCCGTCGGCTGCTGCTCCAATCGAGCATTGATGTTGAGGGCATGATCCGCAACGACCTGACGCGGGTTCTGGCGTTGGAAATTGACCGTGCTGCTATTTACGGCACCGGCTCAAGCAACCAGCCCTTGGGCTTGATCAATACCACTGGTATTGGCACTGAAAGCCTGACTAGCGCTGGCACCTTCACGGAGTTGATTGCGATGGAGACCGACGTGGCTGCCGCTAACGCAGACGCTGGTTCCATGCGTTACATCATGAATGCCACCAGCCGTGGCGCTCTCAAGGGCACCGAAAAGGCTGTCAACACGGCTCAGTTTGTGTACGAGAATGATGAGGTCAACGGTTACCCGGTGATCGTGTCCAATCAACTGCTGACCAATGACACCTTGTTTGGTGATTTCTCCATGATGGTCATGGGGATGTGGAGCGGCCTCGACCTGATGGTTGATCCGTATGCTGGCGCCACCGCTGGCACCGTTCGCGTAATTGCTCATCAAGATCTGGACGTTGCCGTCAAGCAACCCGCCAGCTTCTGCTTTGGCACCTGATAATCATGAAAGTTGAAATTACGCGAGGCGCAATGATCAAGGGAGAGCCTGTCACGGCAGGCTCCATTCTTGATATAGATGCAAACGATGCACGCTTGCTGATCAGTTCAAACAAAGCTGTGGTTTCAACTGCAGTCGAGGTTGAACCTGAGCCAGCCTGTAAGATTGAATTTGCACCTAAGCCCACTTCTGAGCCTGTTTCGCAGGTTCGTCGTACCCGTCAAACCCGCACCTCCAAGGAGTAAGCCATGGCCATTCTTTCTACCGGTCTCGAAAAACTGTCTCAATTGGCGTTTGCGCCTACTGCTCTTCGCGAAGTTGCCCTTAACGGCACTGCTGTTGATCTCAAAGATTACGAAGGCGATGTAGTGGCCATTCTTGATGTTGCCGCTGGCGGCACTTCAACTGTGACCGTAAAGCTGCAATCGTCTGACACTTCGGGTGGCACTTACGGCGACATTACCACTGTGTTTAGCCGTGGTGGCGTCGAGCAAGCCTCTGGCGCTGTGACATTTGCCGAAGTGAGCACTTCTGCTTCTAAGCAGTTTTTGGTGTTCCCTAAGGGCGCTGCCAAGCGTTTTGTAAAAGCTGTGTCTGCCGTCACTGGTACTTCTAGCCATACCTATAGCGTCAACGCTGTAGCTGCTAAGAAGTACGGCTGATTCCATTAAATTGCACTGCCCCGCCTGGCAATACGCTGGGCGGGGTTTCACGCATAATAAATTATGGCTTTCGCTGAAAATCTTGACGTATTTCTCGCTGACTTTGGCGTTACCGTAATAGCAGGCGGCGTTACGGGCATTGGCATTTTTGACATGCCAAGCGAGATCGTGGCCGATGGGGTGGTGCTGACCACGGATTACAAGGTCACCGCGAAGGCGTCTGATTTCGGTGATTTATCGCACGGCTCTCAAGTGTTGGTGAATGGGGCGGGGTATACGGTTCGGAATGTGCAGTTTATTGATGACGGTCGCTTTGTTGAAATAATGCTGCAGCGCTCTCTTGAAACGACGTATCAAGTAACTGCAACGCCGTTTGACGCAAATGGCGCAGACGGCCAGCCAGGCGAGGCGTATGTCGCACAGCTTGACTCTGGCGTTGACGGTGGTGGCGCAAGTACCGATTACGCTGAAGGGAACGTACTTGATGGTGGCGGGGCATGAGCAGCATTGCTCGGATTCAGTTACGGCGTGATACAGCGGCGGCTTGGGTAGCGGCCAATCCTGTATTGCTGATTGGCGAGATTGGCATTGAAACGGACACGCTTAGATGCAAGGTGGGCAACAGCGCTTCGGCCTGGAATGCATTGTCTTATGCGTTTAGCGGGTCTAGCGCACCGATGGTGCGCGGCCAAGCCAGCAAGATGGACACTGGCACTATTGACATCGCCAGCCAAGGCGCGTACGTCACTACTGGTTTAACCGCAACTTTTGATGCCAACACCGCCAATGGCATGGTGCTTGCCACAGTTAACGCTTTTGGCCTTAAAAACACAAGCGGCGTCACTAAATTATTGCGATTTTTTGGCAGTATTGATGCGCGAACCGTTACGGGCAATAACCAAACGCTAGGCGTCAAGCTCGCTTACAACGGCGTCGCAATTGACGAAACCGAGTGCCGAGCATTTACTGGCACTGGCACTGAAGAGGCCAAGCTGGTCACAAGCTGGATGATCAGCGTTGCAAATAATGACGAGGTGTCGTTGTTTATTGCAAATCATTCCGGCAGCGGTAACATCAGTTTTAGGCGCGGCAGGTTGCTTGCCAGCGAGGTGCTGTAGTAGTGGACTCTCAGACTCGTCAGAACTGGGCCAAGATAAAAGAAGCGCTGGAACTTGCTGGAAAGACCAATTGTTACTTTTATCGTCGAGCTGTTGCGATACTGAACGGTGGACACGACCCTGGGCCTCCAGGCTGCATAAATGGCCAGTAAACGAGAACAGGTGCTTGTCGCCATCTACGCCGCCCTGCAGGGCACTGTAGGGGCTGGTAACCGCGTCTATCGAAGCCGGGTGGAGCCGATGGCCAGAAGCGAGACACCGGCCATTGTGGTGGAGCCTGTAACGGTTACTTACCAGCAAAACACAAGCTTGCCGAAGCTGGATTCAACGCTTAGGGTTCGCGTTGTGGTCATTGTTCGCGCTGCAACGCCTGACCAAGTGGCAGACGCAACAATTGTTGACATGCACAGCCGCTTAATGGCTGACCTAACACTGGGCGGAATTGCGATTGATATTCGGCCAGCGCAGGAGACCTACAATTTTGTCGAGGCTGATCAGCCTGCTGGAGTAATCTCATGTGAGTACGACGTGCTTTACCGCACGAAAGTTGAAGACCTAACCCAATGACTTCACGTCGTCGTAGGCCGCAAGAGTATCAAGCCTCTGAGCCTATTGTTGTAGATGCGTACCAAGGACAGGGTGGCTCGTACATCCTCAATCCTGAAACCGGCGTTCGCACCCTTGTGCAGCGCACCCTCCCCCCGGAAATGGCGGGGCAATTTGAAACCCAAGAGGTAACTTTCGATGCCACTTCTGACACGCAAACGCCTGATTTTGGCGGAGACGGAAGCCCAGTACGGGACTGACCCGAGCCCTGGCGCTGCTGATGCAATTTTGGTTCGCGATCTAAGCATCACTCCGCTGCAGAGTGATGTTGTTAGCCGCGACTTGATTCGTCCATATTTGGGCGCCTCAGAGCAACTCCTTGCTAATACTCGCGTTGAATGCACTTTCAGCGTAGAGATGGCCGGTTCTGGCACCGCTGGCACCGCTCCGCGCTACAGCTCAGTTCTGAAGGCTTGCGGGCTTGCAGAGACTGGCATCACCCCTGCCGTGACCGGCACCGCAACTGCTGGTGGAGCCAACAGCATTACCTTGGAAGGGACTGCTAGCGCCGTTGACGGTTTTTATGTAGGCCAGATCATTCGCATCACTGGTGGCCTGGGCAGCGGCGCCATCGCTTTGATTACTGCCTATGTCGGCTCTACCAAGGTTGCGACCTTGCGTCCGCTTGCTGGTAGCACCACGTTTGACGCCACCAGTGCTTACAGCATTGGCCTTCAAACGATCTACACTCCGGTCAGCGCTGCTTTCAGCTCTGTCACCATCCACTACAACATTGATGGAGTGCTGCACCGGCTGACGGGTTGCCGTGGCACGTTTACGCTCAATGGGAATGTGGGCGAAATTCCCACGATTGATTTTACGATGACCGGGATTTACAATCCGCCAACTGACACTGCCGCTCCTGCTGTCACTTATGCAGATCAGGCAACCCCGCTGATCTTTAAAAACGGCAACACTGGTGCGTTCAGCCTGCTGAGCTACACCGGTTGTATGCAATCGGTAAGCCTGGACGTGGGCAACTCAATTATTTATCGCGAGTTGATTTCCTGTGCCAAGCAGGTACTGATTACTGATCGTGCCACCACCGGTACTAGCGTAATTGAAGCTCCAACGATTGCTGACAAGGACTACTTCACGGCAGCCCTGTCTGACGGAACGCTGGGCGACCTGTCGTTTATCCATGGCAATGCCGCTGGCAACTTGGTATCGCTGTATTCCACCCGCGTGGACATTGGCGACCCCAGCTACGAAGATCAAGACGGCATCCACATGCTGTCGGTTCCTTTTACTGCTGTGCCAAGCACTGTCGGCAATGACGAATTTAAGCTGGTCTTTGCCTGAGTTGCATTTCGCCATCGCACTGCCGCCCCCAGTGGGCGGTTTTTTCGTTTTTGGGTTATGCTGCACAAAGTTACCAGCGCAACCATTCAGTTATGGCATTTGTTCGTAAAAAGGTTAAGACGTTCAAATGGCCCGTCACCGTTGAGGAGCCAGCAGACGGCGGTACGTTTGAAGCCAGCGTATTTGATGCTCAGTTCAAGCGCTTGGGCCGAAAGGAATTTGCCAAGCTTGCAGAAAAAGGCGAGCTTGAGCTGTTGCAGTCAGTTTTGGCAGGCTGGGATGGCATTACAGACGAAGAGGGCAACGCCGTGCCTTTTTCCAATGCAATGATGAAAGAATTTGCAGACGATCCGTATTGGATTCGCGGTGTGTTGAAGGCTTACACCGAAACGTTTGATGGAGCACGGGAGGGAAACTAAAAGGCGCTGCGATCTACTGGGCGGGTGGAGCGCAGCAAGTTGAGGACAAAACGGCTGATGACGCGGCTGCTTTTGGTATCACAATGCCAAAGCAGCCCAAGCCAGAAGTCAATGAGTTTGCCATCTGGGAAGAGAATTGGGAGTCGGTGTTGATGTTCTTGCGGATGCAAACGCAATGGACTGTAACAATGGGCGGCTATGTCGGCTTGAAATACGAGGTGCTGCTGGGTGCCGGGGGGCTGCTAGACGTTTATGATGTGAAAGATAAACGCGCCATGCTAGAGGACATCCAAGTGATGGAAGCGGCGGCGCTGAGCGAAATCAACAAGCAGCGAGGCGAGAGTGGCAAAGCAGATTGAAGAACTGCTGGTCAAGCTTGGCATCGAGGGCATGGAGGGCCTCGACAAGCTCAGCTCGTCCTTCCGTAACCTGCAAAAGGCCCTGGGGCCGACCGATAAGGCGATTGCTAGCGCACGTAATGAGGTGCTTGAGTTTGCTAACTCAGGTAAGCAAAGCATTCAAATGATCCAAGGGCAGATTGATGCCTTCAAGGGTCTGCAGTCGCAAGCAACAATTGGCGGAAACGTTTACAGGCAATTAGCTGGCGATGTTAATGCTTTAAGTGATCAGCTTAAGGCTCTAAAAAAAGATTACGAAGGGGTTGGAAGAGCTGCGCAGCAAACTGACAAGCAAATTGCGGCTCAGTTCCCCGCTCGCAAGCCAGAAGCGTTCAGGATTCAACTTGCTGCTTTAAATCGTCAACTCAATCAACTTAGCGTTAGCGCACGCGCATACGGCGATGCACTAACCGAAATTACTATTCGCGAAATTGCATTTGGTCGCGCTCAGTCACGGCAGCGAGTTATTGCCGGTGCTCAGGCAGTTGGCGCACCGTTAATTGGCGCAATGACGCCACAGCAAGAACTGCCAAATACGCTGGCAGCATTGCGTCAAAAAATTGCAGAGCTTTCTCAAGACTTCCAAAACCTTGACCGGGAAAGCACCGCTTACGGTGAAACCGCAAAAGAATTGTCGCGGCTGCAAAAAGAACTTGCAGAAGCAACTGCCGATACAGGAAGAAGCCAGAAGGATGAGATCAGGCTGCGTATTGAAAACCTTAAAGCGATAAGGCAAGAAAACGAAAAAATTCGCGAACAGGCTGCAATTCGTCGTTCTATTGAACGCGGGCGTGCACGTGGCGCGGTGGCGCCAACTATTGAGCGGCCTATGCGGCCCATTAGCGGTCTATTCCAGACCATTACTGATATTGGCATGTCCAATGTCACGCGAGAGATTGAAATGATGGGTCGCAGCTACACGCAAGTAGCTGACGATATTCGGCGTGCTACTGGCGCATCAAATAACAGTATTTCTAGTTTGCAGCGTCAGCGATCTGCATGGCAAACGCTAAGGAATCAGCTTGACCCAACCAGCAAAAGCTTTCGTGATGTCACAAAAGAGATTGCCAATGTTGAACGTCGGTTGGATCGTTTCCAAAGCCGTCAGCGCAAGCCAATGGGCGCAATGGGCGCGACACAGGCTGCTGGCGCTGTTATCAGTGGCGGCATCTTTGGCGGCCCTGAAGGCGCCATTGGTGGCGTTGCGGGCACAATAGCTGGCGGGGTGCCTGGCGCGTTTGCTGGTGCGGCTATTGGCGCACAGCTTGGCAACATCCGCAAATCGCTTGGCGAGATGGCGGAATTTACCGCTGAAATTGACAAGCAGCGAATTGCGTTGCGGAACGTAGTTGGGTCAACTGCTGAATATGATCGCTCACTGCAGATCATTGAAAACACAAGCCGTCGCCTTTCGATTCCGCAAGACATTTTAACCAAGCAATTTACTCAGCTTTCGGCCAGCGTTATCGGTGCTGGCGGCAATGTAGACGCAGCCGAGCGTGCGTTCTTGGGCATTGCGGCTGGCATCAGGGGTACTGGCGGATCGCTGCAAGACTTGCAGGGCGCGTTGCTGGCTACTTCTCAGGTCTTTGGCAAGGGCAAGGTAAGCGCTGAAGAATTGAGACGGCAGATTGGCGACCGACTGCCTGGTGCGTTCAATTTGTTTGCACAGGCCATCGGGACTACAACGCCTGAGCTGGACAAGATGCTTGCTCAGGGCAAGGTAGACCTGAATGATTTCATGAAATTTACTGAAGCGCTGATTAAGCGTTTCGGCAGCACGGCAGAAGAAGTTGCGTCAAGCAGTCAAGCCGCGGGAGATCGCCTTGCTACGACAATGGCTCGACTGCGCGAAAACATAGGCCGCGAGCTGCAGCCCTTGGGGGCTGAGTTCCAAGAGTTAATAATTGGCATTTTTACTGAAAACGAAGAAGCAATTGTTGAGTTTGCCAAAAATCTTGCAACCGTAACCAAGTCGCTCGCTGATCTGACAATTGCCATAGGTCCAACTACGGCAAAAATTGCTTTGTTTTTTGCTGGCTTGAATATAGCCAAAGCGGCCATTGCTGGAATACAGGGAGCATTTGTTGGCTTGATGGCCGCAAAAACCGCTGGAGGCGTAGTAATTACAGGTACTACTGCCAAGGTGGGCTTGCTAAGTGGAGCGCTTACGAAACTAAAGCTTGCGACTCTTGCACTTGCAACGGCATGGGCAGCTCCGTTGATATTGACAGTAGCTGTTGTTGGCGTAGCAAAAGTGCTCAGTGACTTGGCCCGTGTGCGAGCGGCCAGAGATGAAATAGAGGAAATACAGCGAGACTCGAATGATCTTGAAGTTAATTTTCGCAATGCAATGCGTGGAGCTAGCACTCCCGAAGAACGCAGGCCAATTTTAATTCAACAGATGGAGGATGTTGGCGAAGAAATAATTAAAAACAAAAAACGAGTCGAGGACTTAAGGAAAGAAGTTGGCGAGCTTGGCGCAGCCAGTGCTGCTGTCGCTGGTGGCAGATTTACCCTTCCAGCGCCTGGTTCTATGTCCGGGGACAGGGCCGGTGAAATAATTCAACTTGGAGCGGCCAAGGAGGAATTGAAAGCAGCGGAAAGCGCTTTAAATCTTACGAAAGAACGTCAAAAAATAATTGGGCGGGAGCTTGGCAGGGTCGGCACTGGCCCTGGCAGGACTGATGCGCGTTTCCCATCCGCTGACGACCCTGCAGGCGCCGGAGCAGGCGCAGATAAAGCCGGTCGCGCCAGCCAAGTGCCGCAATTGATGATTGCGCTTGAGCTGCAAAAACAGCTCAGCGGCATTCAGGATCGCATTAGAGATGCACAAGACGCAGGCAATAACTTGCTGCAAATTCGACTTCGCGGTGAAGAACAACTACTGCAAATCCGCAGTCAAATTAGCCTTGCGCAAATTGAAGAGATTCCGCAAGAAGAAACTGCATTAAAAATTGCAGCACTTCGCTTGCGTCTTGAGCAGACACGCGCTCAGACTGAATTTGAACTCAACCAAGCTTTTAAGCAAAACATTGAAAATGCAACTAAGGCAATCGACGACTTGAATGTTGGCTACATGAATCAAGTGCGGCAGCAAAGGCGCATTAAAGAATTTATGGAAAACGGGATCAATCCCCAGCTAGCCGAACAGCTATATCTGATTGAAAGAGCCGTAGAAATTTCAGGCCAAGGATTAACTAGGGAGTTGATCAGCCTGCAGCAGCAACAAGAGTTAACGCAAGATTTGCAGACAAAGCTCAACCTTCAAGAAAGAATTTTAGAAATTGAAGAACGACTCGCGCAGTTGCGTGGTGATAGCGTTTCGGCTATAGAGGCCGCAAGAGAATTGTATGATCCGCCGGACCCTACTAACTTTGAGCGGGTCAAAGAGGCGATCAAGGAAACGCGAGAAGTTTTAGATCAACTTGTTGATCCTGTCAATCAACTTATTAGCGCTGCAGGCGCTATTGGTGATGCGTTTGCAGACTCGTTCAAGGGCTTGATCACAGGTAGCATGAGCGCCAAAGAAGCACTTCGCAACTTCTTCTCAAGTCTTGCTGATTATTTTGCTGACATGGCCGCCAAAATGATTGCGCAGTGGATCAGGCTAGCACTCCTAAATCAAATCGTTAAGCTGTTCCCAGGGGGTGATGCTGCGGGCGCAGGGGGAGGCGCAGGCGGAGGAGCAGCAGGAAACGCAATTGTCCAAGGTTTGTCGGCAATGCCAGGCTTCGCCAACGGTGGCCGCCCGCCCGTAGGCCGCGCCTCGCTGGTTGGTGAACGCGGCCCTGAGTTGTTTGTTCCGACCCAAGCTGGGCAAATTGTTCCTACAGAAGTGCTTGCTGCTGCAGCAGCTACGCGCCAAGCTTTGCGCGTGCCATTTGCCAATGGTGCACAGCCGACGGCCACTCAAGAAGGCGGCAACGTGCCATTCCAGGCTGCCACTTCTGCCTTGACGGTGCCATTCCAGGCGATGAACGCAAGTGAAACTGGCAGCGCAAGCATGGCGGGCGATGGCTTGATTCGATTTGAAACCGTAGTCATCAATGGCATGGAATTTGTTACGCGACAAGAGGCTGAAAAGATTGGACAAGTTGCAGCATCGCGTGGTGCAGAACTGGCGCAAAAACGCTTGCGTAACAATCCAAGTGCTCGTCGTGCCGTGGGTCTGGCCTAATGGAACTCTGTAACTTTCTTCGGTTTAAGCGACGCAATGGTCTTTTTACGCCTTGGCTTGCTCAGAATTTTTATGTCGGCCAGTCAATTGATTACGAAGGTGGATTTTATCCTTACGCGCCAGTTGCAGTTGCAACAAATGCATCTAGCGCAGGCGGCGACCGAAGCGAAGCCGTGTTAGGCGCCCCGATGAGTGCTTTGACGCTTAACATTTTTACCGAAGCAGTCGAAGAGGACTGGCTGCTGGAAGTGAAGACTGTGCTGGTCAATCGCAGTGATTTAAGCCTTGGTCCTTTGCTGCAATCAGAGTATTGGGCGACACAGCAAGTGCAGCATGACAGCAGCGAGCCTGTGGTCCGCTTGCAACTTGCCTCACCCCTGGATGCTGTGCGCAATGGTGGCGGGCGCGTACTTTCTCAAGAATTGGTCGGCTCATTGCCTGTCACGGGCACTCTTACGTTGCAATGATCAATTACCACCGCTGGATTGAACAAAAACTGCCGCATGAGATTGGTGCGGACCCTGACGATGGAGTTGGCGCTGATTGCCTTGTTGTGGCGCATAAGATACGTGTTGCGGCTGGCCTGCCTACGCCGCCCTTGGATCCACAGTGGTTTGCAATGGCAGCCAATGGCGAATGGTCAGCTTTGGAACGCGAATGGCGTCGATTGATGGAACCATGTGACCCTGAACCGTATGCCATGTGTATGCATCACAATGGCACGGGCTTTGGAATCAGTATTATGGTAGATGAAGGGGTGTTGCGCGTTCATCACCGTCGTGGCGTCCAGTGGGTTCCGCTAGCCATGATGCCTGTTCAATTCTGGAGGCCACGTCTTGCTGCCATCTGATCGCTACATCGCTGAGCTGCTTGAGCTAACAGACGAGCAATATGAAGTGTGGCGCGATGAGTTGCGGCGACGTGCGCAGCAGGGTCCGCAGCCTGCTGTAGTGGCCGGGCTCGACCCTGTGTCAATTCTGGTCAGCGTGGTCATTAGCGTTGGCTTGTCGCTTATTGCAGCAGCACTAGCGCCACGCCCTAGGACGCCTAGGCCAGCCTTGCTGGAGGCAAGACAGCGAACAGGGCAAGGGCAAACATCGTTGCAGACATTTGCACCGCGATCTGGCTTTGACGCTGTGCAAGATGTTGCAGCCAGGGGAGCGCCAATTCCAATTGTTTACGCAAGGCGCGAAAATCTTGATGGGCGGTTGTATGGAGGCATTCGGGTTAACACGCCGCTGTTGTGGTCGCAAATTTGGAGCCTGGGTGGCAGCCAATTGCTTAGAGCAATTTTTATGCTCAGCGAAGGCGAAATCGACAGCGTTCAGTCCCTAGGCTTTGCGATTGGTAGCAATAGCATTTCTGCTTATGACCTGTTGAGCGTTGGGGCGAATCAATCTTCCAGTCGGCTGACAATTTATTACAAGCCTGATGGTGGTCGCATCAGCTCTGCGGATCGCATTGCTGGTCGAAGTGCTGGCAATGATTTTGCCAATGCTCAAAACGATGGAGCGGCTGATGTTTTCCAGCTACGCAGCGTTGGCAATGCATATGCGGCTGATTTTTCTGCATCCAGCAAGCCATCAAATTCAACGACGTTTGGCATTTACTCGCTAATTGGCAACAACCTTGGCTTCAAACTTAACCCATCGGTCAGGCCAGTTGTTAACGCAAATCTAAAACCAGTAGGCAAGAAAGGCGATGCTATTGTTGTTTGCAACATAGACAATATCGCAACGGTTCAACGGCAAAAATTTAATGCTTACTTTTCTTCTAGGTCTGGAATCACAACGGGCGCATTTACGGTAGGCCAATCCTTCACTTATGTACTTGACAGGACAAGCGATTATTCGACTGAGTTTTCTTCAGGCGTGCCGACAACGGGCACATGGGTGTCAGGGAAAGAGCTTAACGATGAAACGCCTATTTACGATGCAAGCGGTAACAAGCTAAACATTGACTGGCTAAGTTTCTTGACCGTTGCGACCGCTTCAGTTAACACAACAAGCGGCACGGCAACTGCAGAGTCAACCTTTAACGTAGATTCTGCGCTGCCTTCGCTGACCAACGCTGTCAATGGTCAGTACAGAATCGAATACTGGATTACGCTAAAAAACACCACAATTGACGCTGAACTGTTTGCGCCATTTGACATTATTATCACCAAGTCTGGCATTGGCTCAGTTACTCAAGTCAAGAACGTAGATGGCGTTGTTACTGACGTAAGCTTCAACCCCTCTGGCGCTGGCACAATTACAGAGTTCCTGCTGGAAGTAGCTGAAGATTCTGGCGCTCCTCAGACGCTGACTAGCCCAAATCGTTTGCGTTCTGATGTTGGTTTTAATTTTGAACAGCTTGGCGCATATGTTGAAACTGCCAGCGATGTTGGCTCTTCGGTCGCGAGCCGTCAAAAGACATGGGACGATGCAATTGTAGTTGGTGATGTTTACAAAATTGGATCAGCTCTTGCGGTTTGCACTGAGCGATCACCTAACAATCAGATCTTTTTAAGCGATTCGGACCAAGGCATTGCCGGGTCGGGTCAAAGCATAAACGCTCAATTTACGGTTGTGCGTAGCGGCACCGCTGGAACAGTTTCGCTGGTTGATTTGCAAAAGCCAGGGACCGATACGGTTACGAGGCGGAACGCAACTGGCGGAGCGCATCTGTTCAAAGTGGCATTGGCAACTTTTTCTACATCAAGCGAATGCAAGGTGGTGGAAATCGGCATTCGCTCTACCCTGGGTCAGCGCATAAATGGTTTGTGCGATTTTCGCAATAGCCTGTCTTTGGCGCAGTCCGATGGAAGAGCCTGTCTGTTTAGGGAAGGTGATCGGATTAAGCGTGGCGCAACGCTAATCGTTGACCAATATCAATCTGGTCAGGTGACGGTTTCTGAAGAGCGTTATAGCTTTTTCCGAATCAGCTACAGGCAGGCAGGCACTGAAGATGCATTTAGCCAGCTCAGTCCTTGCTATGGCACTCGCGGAATGACGCAGCAGCCAAGCTTTTCTTACGTGCGCTTGGAAATGCCATCTACCGGTAAGTGGGAGTTTCGCTTTGAACCCCTGTCAGGTTGGGAGATTCGGAACAATGTCGCAGCCGGTGACCTAGTTATCCTTGATGCAAAACTTTCAAGTGTTGTCAGCAATACAAGCGGAACCGTAAAATGGTACGCAAACGGTCAAACAGTTCTTCGTAACAAAGATCAATTCACGATCAATTCCACGCTGCGCAGCGGCGGTATGGGTTTTACTTTGGTTGACGAAGATAACTATTTAGACGCATGGGGCAAGCTGGCGGAAAGTTTTGTTTACGACAATGCGCAATCATCTGCGCAGCAAGGCCCTGAACACGAAATTGTTTACGTTAACGAAATCGCTGTAAATACTAAAGCGCCAGAATACAAAGGCATTGCATTGGTTGGGGTCAACATACGCTCTTCTGTTGAATGGTCGCAATTTAGTCAGTTTTCGGCTTACGTAACTGGTGGCGTTCGCATCCGTCGATTGCTGAACAACTTAACGGCAGGCCCATCGCATTTGTTCCCGGACATTGTGCTTGACCGCTTTACAAATCCAAAATACGGCCCAGGTCGAATTAGCGATGACCTTATTGATCTAGAAGCATTTCACGAGGCTGCGCAATGGTGTCAAGATCGCCGTTATTTTTACGATGGCGCAGTGTTGCCTGGCAGTGAATCACCACGCCAGTGGACAGCAGACACAGCGGCTTCGATGCTGCTTGACTTCCGGGAAGTGAATGGCAGGTATCAACTTGCGCCTTTCATCACTTTTGGAACCGTTGCGCCGCGAGCGCTGTTTACGGCGGGCAACATCGCCAATGGTTCATTTCAGTTTGAAACCGTCCCACCTGACGAGCGTCAGCCAATTCAAGTGAGCGTGAAATGGCGGCAAGAGCGCAGTGACGTTGACCCACTTGGTCCTGGACTGTTTTCTTCAGAGCGCGAGGTGCTAGTCCGCGAAGCTGGTGGGCTTAGCACTGATCAATCACCCATTGAGCCAATTGACGTAAGTGATTTTTGCACCAACGAGCAACACGCAATTGACATTGCCAAGTTCCGGCTGCGGATGCGTCGTTACCGTGATCACAGCGTTAAATTCCGCACCACCTACGACGGCCTTGAGGGTATCTGCACCTCACTGTCGCCAGGTGACTACATTCGCGTGGCGCTTGACACGACCAGCTACGACCAATTCACAAATGGCGCAGTGACGGCTACAGGCGCCTTGGTCAGCACTCAACCACTGGCTGATGGCTCCTACGACATTATTTCTTGGGATGGCGGCAAGGAAGCGCCAACCGAGAACACGTTGATCGTGCGTGGCCAGCAAGCGTCACCAGTCGGAATAATCTTTACGTTGAGACCGTCTAACGCTCAGGTGCGCACGTATCAGGTGAATCGCATTACGCCTTCAGAGGACGGCGCGTTTGAAATTGAAGCCGCGCATATGCCTGTCAATTCAAGCAGTCAGCTTGAGGTGGTGGCAGACTGGAATAGAGCCGATGCCTGGGTAATCGAGCGATGACCGTTCAATTTCCGTCAATTCAACCAACGGCTTGTAAATTCACAGCGCCGCAATATCCCGTTACAGAAACGCGTGCGCAGTCTGGCGTTCGTAGCTACCGGCTATGGAGCAACCTTCCCAGTGACGCGGTGCTTGAACTTGGCTTCACAAACATTAGCAATACAGATGCTGCAAAAATTGTTGAATGTTATTTGATTGCAAGGGGACCACTAGAGCGCGTTGTATTCCCGCTGGTCATTTTCAATGGAATCCAAGACCCAGGTCTGCTGCGGATTTTGGGTCAAACAGAAACCCAGTGGTTTTTCCTTAATCAGTCCACTCCAACCGTAGAGCGCGTTCCTGGGCGCCGCGCATCGGTAAGCGTGCAATTGCGTGCTGAGCTTAGAATCTCTCCATAGCGTAGTAAGCCAATGACGATCATCAATGCAACCCACGGCGAACTGCGCTGGAACGGCCAGAAAGTCGCCAAAGTGCGCGATGTCAGTTTTGATAAAGCACGCGCAACGCTTGAAACGACAGGCATTGGCGAGCTGGATGACACCTACACCTACGGCAAGCGCACGACCAGCGGCAGCGCCACGTTGTTGTACAAGTCTGACGACAACACGACTACCGAATTGATGAATCGCATTCTGAATGACAATGACGAGCCCGATAATTTGACCATGGTGCTGCGACGTGGCACTACGCAAGGCACGATGACCGGCAAGGTGTTTATCTCTAGCCAGGGCATCAGCAATAGCGTTGGCGACAACACTGTCGTAAACATCTCCTTTGTTGTGTCCGGCAAACCTGAAGGTAGATTCTGATGGCAATTCTTGGCACAGGCGGCACGGTCGAGTTAAGCCGTGATTGGCCGTCTCCAACAATTATTCGAGATAATCGCATTGCTGGTGGTGCCAAGCTCGGCTTAGACGTAGAAGAGCCTGCCTTCTGGTCAGGCGACAAGGTGCTGGTGTTCTGTGAACGTGGCGTACCTTTTGACACTGCTGGTGGCAATCAACCTGACTGCCCCGGTGGCTACAGCTTTTACGGCACTGGTCCGTACACCGTTGGCCCGGCAGTGACAGCTCGCACAGGCGGTAACGGGTTCTATGGCAATCCGGCCAACGTCGGCATTCGACCGTTTTACGAACGCGCTCAGCAGGTTGGCCTGACCAAAGTCTTTGAGGCGTATGTCCACCGTGACGCGATGGACAATCTGCGTTTTTATAGCAATGAAATCGACGCGATCAATGGCGGCACGCAGGGCTTGATTAAATTGTTTAATGTAGCTTTTGGCAAACTGATTATTGCAATTGCCAATAGCGACACCGGCTACCGTCAGTTTTTGGCCGATACTGCTGCCAAGGTGCTTAGCGGTGAGATCACCGTGTTGCTTGATGAGCAGCCTGTAAGCCCCCTGCCGGACGCGATTGAGGCAATCGTCAGCGACCCGGAGGTACGCGGCTGGAAGCGGCAGTGCGACCTCAATGAATGGGTGTTTGAGGTGGATGCGGGCCAGCTCGACCAAACCAGCGTTGGCGACATGTTTGGCGAGTATGCCAAAGGGTTGCTTAGCGGCTCTGGCAGCTTTGCGGCTGAGGTGTCAAATGACATTGGCATTGAAGACCAGCCCAGTAGCGCGATGCTGAAATTGTTGACGTTGACGGCCCGTGGAGCCAAGGCCAGCGCTCGTTTCCTGATGGGTGATGGCACTCAGGCGCTTAGTGGTGCAGCGCGGCAAGAAAAGCTTTACTATCAAACAGACATCTTGTTTTTCCGTACCCAGGTCACTACCGCTGCCGGTGAGCTTATTCGACTTCGCGCTGAGTTTATTGCCACTGGCCAAATCCGGGTCGTTTCCGGCAAAGATGAGTAAACTGATTGAGATGAGGGGACTTGTTGAATGACCAGCTTGAAGCTCGCCGGAGAAGGCGGCGCACTTGACGTAGCTGCATCAGTCGCTGAATTTCAGCAGCAAATTGCGGCGCTAAACGACCTGATGCGTCAAGTAGCTGGTAATGCTGCGGTTTCCGCTGGTGCCATTGCTCAAGCTGATCCGCTGTCGGCACCATTCACGCTGTACGTCAACCCATATACCGGCAGCGATAAATTTGTAGGCGGGTCATACAACAGCTTTGAAGCAGGCGCAACAGACGAGGAGATCATTGCCAGCAAGCTGAAGCGCCTTGAGCTGCAGCGCTTGGAATGTGGATTTACGCCGTACAGGCCATTTAAGACGATCAATCGCGCTGTCATTGAAGCGGCGATTATTACCAGCAAGAACTGGTACACCTATACCGACCCCCGTGCGCACGTTGACTGTGTGTCGATTGTGCTGTCAACAGGTGTTCATACGCTGTACAACGACCCTGGTAGCTCCAGCACCAGTTTGGCGAGCTGGGGAACCAGCAAGGATCCAACTCCTGCCGAGTTGATCGCATTCAACCCGGCTAGCGTCGGCGGTGTGCTGCTGCCGCGTGGTTGCAGCTTGTGCGGACCTGATCTCCGCAAAACAACAATCAGGCCGACATGGGTGCCAGCAGCCGCAGATGAGGCTGCTGATTACAGCAACCGTCGAGGGATGCTAAAGATCACCGGTACGGGATATTTCTTTGGCTTTACGGTGATGGATAAGGTGGGACTGAATGCTAGTCACCACCTACTCGATGCATTTCAATTCGGCAGCAAAGCGGAGCTAGATCCGTTCTACGCCAAGGTATTTAGCGCTGTTGGCACTGGCGCTGATCTTGGCAGCGCGCTGACTGTTACCCGCAAGACTGAGTTTGAAATCGTCGGACCGATTGATACAACGCAAAATCCAGAGCCGGCATGGGACACCACAGCTAGCGCTAGTCCGTACATCTTTAACTGCTCGATTCGCTCAGACTATGGCATTGGTGGCGCCTTCATGGATGGCGCCAAGGTAAGCGGCTTAAAGAGCATGGTTTGCGCCAACTTTACTGGTGTCAGCCTGCAAAAGGATATGACAGCATGGCAGCGCTATAGCGGCGGCAACTGGACATCTACAAACTATGCGCAATACATTTCAACTTCTCCAGATAACATTAGGATGAATCCTGCTCGCCTGAGCAGGCATATTAGTGCAATCAACGATGCCTTTATTCAGGAAGTCAGCGTCTTTGCTATTGGCCAGGGCATTCACCACTTCACTGACAACGGTGGTGAGATCACCGTCACCAATAGCAACTCGTCATTTGGTGGCTGTGCAGCACTTAGCACGGGCTACAAGACCGTTGCTTTCCCACAGGACCGCAACTGGACAGTAGGCCGCATTCGCGTGCCGTTGAACTTAGGAGAAAAGGTTGGCAATATCCGCCGAGTATTTCTTGGCACGATCAGCGCAATATCTTCGACCACTATTACGCTATCAACACCACTAGCCATTGATGAAACCAGCGACACCGTACCGGCGCTACTGCTACGTGATGGTTACACGCTGGCAGGCGGCACCAAAGTATGGGTGGAGAATCCTACTGGTGATGACTGGCGGACAGATCTTACCTCGTCAGCTTGGAGCAAAAACACACCAGATCGCGTGGCGATTACTGCGGCACTGTCGCAATCAGGAACCAATGATCCTGTAGGTGTAAACCCAGATACTGGCGTCAATCTTGCCATCGGCAAGCGTGTTTATATTCGACGGCTAGTTGATACCCGTTCGCCAAATGAACGGCGGCTATCAATTCAACTCAACAACACATCAAGCGCAAGGCTGCCTGAACGTAACTTTACTCTTCAAACTGATCCAGCGCGGGTCGGTGGTGCAATTACGCGCACACTGGCAGCAGGCGGCGAGGAAGTGCTGCTGGTTACTGGCACTGGTACTGGACCGCAAGGTGGGCCAGGGGTGGCCAAAACAGCAGAAATCACAGTACGTCGTGGCGCTCCAAGTGTTTCCTATGCCAACAACACGTTTTATCGTGCTGGCACTGTGGTGAAATTTGCAGGCAAGCACTTCCAGAGCTTGCGTGATCAAACAACAGCAGCAGCGTCTCCTAGTCCGCTGACCTGGGGCGAGACGTTTGTGCATATGCCATCAGCGTATGACGCGGAAGACTTGCTTAGGAATGAAAGTCCTATCCTGACGCTTGATACTGATACCGACGCAAATGCAGACACTGCAACTTGCGGAATCAATTTTACTACTGTTTGGACTAATACTGGAACTGTTCGCGACCAATACCGCAGCGCCACGGACTATCTAGGCGCTCATGCGTTCTTGGTAGCATTGGGCTTTACCACTGCAGCAGCTCATACTGCTCTTTTGCCCCAGACTGCTGCTGCACGAAACCGCGACCCGGCCAGTGCTGCTGATTTCCCAACAGCACCTGCAGGCGGTGCCGCCAATGGACTGGGCAACTGGGCGCTTGAATTTAGGCGTCCAAGCATCCTGCGTTTGTTTGGTCATGCTTGGGAGTGGGCAGGATTCCTGAACTACTCAAAGTCGATTCCTGCCGCGCAGAAAGATCTGTCGCCGCAAAATAAGTTCACTTACTACTTCACCAACAATATCGGCGGACGGGTGGTGCCGCAGGGTAGCAATGAGGATGGGTTCAATGTTTCGCCCAAAGGGCTAGAGGATATTGAAACAGGAGCAACGCTAACTGTTGAGTCGGTTGGCAATAGCACGCTTGATGATTTTCAGCTTACTGATTTCCCCAATGGTCTGACTGCCACTGAAATTACAGTTGATAATTTGACAGTCAACACTTCAGTGCAATTCCCTGAGGTGAGCGCCGCTAGCACAATTGCGCTGGGTCCAGTTCGACTAGCTACCGTTGGCGATATTGACAATGACACTAACGCTGCATTAAATAATGCCCAGTTAAATGCTAGTGGTGACAAGGCAATTACCTTGCCAGGGTTGAATCGCTGGCGTCAGCAACGAAATTTGCTAAGTGGTGCGCAAGCTGGGGCAACCATTGTCGTACTTCACGTTGCTAGCGGTACGCCTATTACAGGCGACAATTCAGTTCCATTTGGATACCCAACTGCAGGTCATACATTTATTGGGGAAGGTGCGCCAGGGCTAAGGGGCAGGATCTTTCCAACGGTGACGGCTGCATTGGAGGAGGCGAGCACTATTTTTGTACCTGTCGGCGCAGAAATTGTCGTATCAGTGCATGATCAACTAACAGGAATAGAAACCGGCCCCCTGATGCTGTCAAACGGAACTGCTCCATGGGTTGTACTGGGCGCTCGTGGTGCTACTAATCCCAAGATTAAATTACGTCGAGGAACAACCGCCAATGTCACTTCGCGTCTTCCTCAGTATTCTGCAGCTCGTACAGTAATATACTCCGCTGGCGGTATTTTTGGAGATATAGAAGTTGAAATTGATATGAATAACAGTGGAGCGTGGACAACGTTAAGCCTTGATGGTGGTTTTGCTGTCGGGACCAGAGATTGTATTGTTTCATGGGTAAACATTGGCAATGGTGCCCAATTGCATAATGCGACCTGCCGCAATGGATCTCAAATAAATATAAGATTTTACAACGCTGACGACAATTTTCTCCAGCTATTAACTCGATACACTCCCTCAAGTTCAAGCAACACTGTAAACAGGTTTGTATTTATGGGCGGCGACGGAGGATTGCTTGGGAATATGTGCTTAGTAAATTTAGATCTTAGAATTGGCAGCGGCACTGGAGCGCAGAAGTTTGCGTTTGACCATGGATATTCCGCTGCAGCTCCTATTGAGCTTTTGCGTATGGCTTTACGGGGAACTGTTAGCATAACCAGTCGCCGAAATTCAGTAGCTTGGGACTTTAATGGTAAACAATGGGACTTTGGCCAATTGTATGGATCAGATGGAACCAGAGTTCATGTATCTAATGGAAACATTGCGGATGGTTTTAGCACCATTCCAATTCCCTCTGGGGGCACAGCATTGAGCCATTTTGGCATCACGAACAACACGCTGGCGACAGTCGTGCCAATTACTTTTACTCGTGGTTCAACAATTGACATTGGAAGTGAATCAGCTAAGGCTGGTACTTTTTATTCCCTGCTGCTTGCTTTAGAGGATGTGGGCGGACTGCCTGCTATTTTGCTAAGTGCAGACAATACTGATGGCGCCTATGTGTTCGGCGGCGCTAGTGCCCGAAATTTAACCTAAAATGGAAAACCCAATGAGTGCAACTTTTTTCTGGCGTTTTTACGGCTTAATGGCTTTGCCGTCTTACGAAGGGATGGTAAACGTCATCCATTCTGTCAAGTATCGACTGCATTGCTCAATTGATAATCAAATTGCCTACAAAGATGGTGTAATTAACTTTGCACCTCCTGATGCAATGAGTTTTGTTGGTTTCGACGACGTTTCGCAAGATATTTTTATTGGTTTTGTAGAAGCGGCCCTCGGCAGCGCCCTAGACACCATGAAGGAAGAACTGATTGCAGAGCTGAACGAGCCTTTGATCGAAACGCGCTCGCTACCATGGGAAAGCAAGGTCAAAGAAGGTGAGGAGTCATGACCGCACTACCACCACTCGTCATCTACCCAGCAACGCGAGCGTTTGTTGTGTTGCGGAATAGTACATTCCGCAAGCGGTTTCAAGTTAAAATTGATGACGATCCCATTGACCTCACGCCTGTAGGAACTGTCATTGATGCAGACATCAAAGATATTGATGGCGTAGAAATTGCAACTTTTACGCCAGTGCTTACCGAAGACAATGGTTCGCCTATTCCCGGCTTCTTTGATCTTACGCTTGATCCTGCCACTACGCTTGCCCTGCCAATTGCCACAACTCATCGCTGGGACGTATCAATTACCTACCCAAGTGGTGATCGCTTTTATTATTGCGAAGGACCGCTTGAGGTTCGTGAAACCACTAGCAGGAATGACTAATGCCTAGCGTCGTCTCCCAGGTTGAAATTATTGACAGCCCTGATCAGGTTGTTTCTATCGACTTGGTAGAAGACCAGCTTGGCGAAATTATTCTCCTTGATGGCAGCATCACGCAACTGATCTCCCTTGAAGCGCCTGGGGCACAAATTGTTGCCCTTAGCAACAACCTGCCATTGTCTGTTGGCACTGCATTCGCAGGCACCGATGGCGGCGCTTCTCGCTCTGATCACGTTCACGCGCACGGCAATCAAGCGGGTGGGTCGCTTCATGCAGTTGCCACCAGTGGCGCTGCAGGTTTTATGAGCAGTGCAGATAAAATTAAGCTTGACGCTGCTACTGCCATTGACACTGCAAATACGCTTGTATTGCGCGATGGCACTGGTAGCTTTTCAGTTGTTGACCTGACCGTTACTGGTACGGCGACAGGTGATTGGGACGATGGCACATTTTGAGTAGACTGGTTGCATAACTCCGGCCCTTTTTGAGGGTGTTAAGGAATGGCACTTAAGCACCTGCGTACTGGCACCGCCAACAAAAGACCTGATCCGGCCATTATGGCTGTTGGTCAGCTTGCTGTTAATTACGAAAGCGGCAGTCCTGGATTGTTTTTTAAGGATGAAGCTGGCGCATTGGTTAAAATTGGCCCTGTCCATATTGGTGCGACTGCTCCTAATTCCACGCCCGCGTCTGGCGGCACCTCGGGCAATAGCAAATCTGAATTTTGGCTAGATATTGGCGTTAGCCCTGAGCAGCTCAAGGTATGGGATGGCAGTGCCTGGGTGTCCACACTGCCTGATGACTTGCCAGTTTCAAAGCTGCTGGCTGGCACCGCACGCCAATTGCTGCAAACCAATGCTGATGGCGATGGCGTTGAATGGGCTAGTAATATTGACATTCCCGGTACGCTAGATGTAACTGGTAATGCAATATTTGACGCCAACTTGACGGTGCAAGGCGACCTGACGGTTAATGGTACTGAGACAATTATCAATACGCAGACGCTGACGGTTGAAGATAAAAACATTGAGCTTGGCAAAGTTACCAGCCCAACAGACACTACTGCCGATGGTGGTGGCATCACGCTAAAAGGCACTACTGATAAGACAATTAACTGGGTGGATGCAACTGATAGTTGGACTAGCAGCGAAAACGTAGACCTTGCAACAGGTAAAAGCTATAAAATCAACAACGCTGATGTGCTGACGGGTAGCAGCCTAGGTAGTGGTGTCACCAGCAGTAGTCTTACAAGCGTCGGCACCTTAACCGGTGGAGCCATCGGCACAGGATTTACTACAGTTGCTACTGCACAGGGCGGCACTGGACAAACCACCTACGCCAATGGTGAGCTGCTAATTGGTAAAACTGATGGCACACTTGCCAAATCAACGCTGACTGGTGGCACTGGCATTGACATTACAAATGCCGATGGCGCTGTAACTGTTGATGTTGATAGCACTGTTATCACAACAGCGCAAACTGGCACTGTTACCAGCACCATGATTAAAGACGGCACCATTGTCAACGCCGACATCAATGCCAGCGCGGGCATTGTTGACACCAAGCTTGCGACCATCGCCACTGGCGGTAAAGTCAGCAACAGTGCTACCACCGCCACTGCCACCAACGCCGCTAGCGCCATTGTGGCGCGTGATGGCTCGGGGAACTTCACGGCTGGCACCATTACCGCCGCATTGACGGGTAACGCCAGCACTGCAACAGCTCTTGAGACTGCACGCACAATAGGCGGCGTGTCATTTGACGGCACTGCCAATATCAACCTGCCTGGCGTTAATACTGCAGGCAATCAAGACACTGCCGGCAATGCTGCAACTGCAACGAAGCTCGACAGCAGCCGTACATTCGAAGTCACCGGAGATGTGACTGGTACGGTCAGCAGTGATTTGACCAGTGGTGCAAGCATCGCCACCTCGATCGCATCGGGCGTGATCGTCGATGCAGATATCAACGCCAGCGCTGCGATCGCTGGCACCAAGATCAGCCCGAACTTTGGCAGCCAAAACGTCGTCACCACTGGCACCAGCACTGCCGCCAGCCTGATCCCAACTGGCAGCACCGCACCGACAAATGGCATTTATCTACCTGCCGCAAACAGCGTAGGCATCTCAACTAATGGCACTCAACAAATTATTGTTGATGAAATTGGAAATACGACAGTTGAAGGCATTCTTACAGGCGATGGCGGACTAAGGGGTCCCACTACGACAGATCAGGGTACTTATTACGCTGGAGAAATTGTCCTCCCTCTAGAGATTGAACAAAACGACATTCTTCTTCTGTGTAAGGCTAGAGCACCCAATACCCTATTTAGGGGAGAACTTGTTCTTAACCGGAGTTTTGCTACCATAACAACAAATACTAGTTCGACTAGGCTTGTTTTAGACTATGCTGTTGCTAGTAATGACAGCCGTAGAGCAAATTACCAGATCCAAAGAAATGACTCTAACCTTCGCATGAGGTTAGTTCAATTCCGTATGGACGGGGTTGAATACATCGGATTGCAAAATACCTCTTCTGCTCTTGGATCGCCTATTAGATTTGGGCACGGTCGTTTTACCGGACTTCGTACTGACGAACCCTTAGCTTTTACGAAAGTAGAATTAACGGATCTTGATGCTTACGACGGTACTCCTGACCCATCTGGGTTTATTTACTCTGGATTATCAATAAATGATCCAACCATTGATTTTTATACTGTTGATACCACCTGGGATGGTCACTATTGGCTCTGGAACGACGCTCATGTACTGACTAGACGTAATGCTGTTGGACCTATAACAAACTATGCGTCTGGCACGCTGCACCTTGAGCCTGGTATTATAGAGCAAGGAACAAACGCAAACGGGCGGTTTGTGAAGTATGCTGATGGTACTCAACACGCTTTTATGTATGGCGTTGAAACCAGAACTGCGTCAGGCGTTAATACAACAGCAATAACTCATCCTGTCACATTTGTAGACGCAGCGGTTACTTCAACTGCGGGCGGCAGCATGTTGTACAGTGCTCAAGGCACACTTGATAGTTCAGTCCCACTAACCGCAACAAACATAACACTAAGCACTCACACGACAACGGGAATGAACGTTCAAATAAACCGTAGCAACTCGACAAATACTGCTTTTTTTCTGTTTATTATTGGCCGTTGGTACTAACCCATGAAACTCATTCTTTCGCCCATCGCATCAGACCACACCACTAGCGTCTCGATTGACGGCTTGGTGCTGACCATCGACGGCACTCCCATCGACCTATCGGTTATCCCCGAAGGCGGGCAAGCCGAGCCCGATGACGACTCTCCTTTTGTCGGTTTTGTCACCCGCGAGCAGGCCACCATCCAGTATCACTACGACTCAGCCCTGGCGGAGCCCAATCAATCCACCGACTGGTCAGACTACACCTTTGAAATAGAGTCTGGGGATGTCCCCTGTCCCATCACCTGGAAACCAGAATCCCACGAGGAGGAGCCCTGATTATGTTTAAAACTATCAAAACCGCTCAGCAACTTGCTCAAGAAAAAGCACAACAGAAACGCGAGCAACGCATTGCCGAACTCAAGCAACTCCTGTCTGACACTGATTACGTCGCGCTGAAAGACTACGACAAAGAAAAGCCCCAAATGATTATACAACGGCAAGAATGGCGCGATGAAATCAGAACGCTAGAAGCCCAGTAACCTACTCACTTCGACTGCGGCAACTGGGCTGGGCGGGTTACTTAAAAACTTTTAAGTAGTCCACCGCTTATTAAAGGTTCAACTCCCAATTTGGCGCAGATTAGGAGTTGGCTAGCAGGTATTGCCTGAGCTGGCGCGGCTGCTGTACCATTGTGGTGGACCAGCGCAGTGCGACCTGCCTGGCCCGTGACCGCTACGCCACAGGAGGCGCACCGATGACTGAAGATTACCCTAGGCCATTGCTGGAGCGGGTGAGCTGCGCGATTGATCGCAGCATCTGCCCAGACCAGTGGCTGCATCAAGACGCTGCCCGTGATGCCATCCGTGAGGTAGCGGCGTGGCTCGATACCAAAGGCCAGCACGGCTGTTCGCTGTGGCTGCGCGAAGAGGTCAACCCCACAAGTCAGGAGGACTAATCCCATGACCGAATCAACCAACCCCCGTGCCGTTTTCTTTGAGAAAGATGGCGACAAGATTGTCATCTGGACAAATCAAAAGCGCTGGACCGTGACTGATATGGTCGCTGGCGGCACAAAGCGCTACACCAAACAACTAGCCATGGCACTGTCAGCATCGCTAATGGCTGAAGGCTATGAGGCCACCGTCCATGACTGACGAGAAAGCCACTCTTGAACAGTGGGCAGACGCTGGGGCGTTTGCATCTGGCACCCGCGCTTGCATCCTTGAACTCCGTGCCAGGGTTGAGACGCTGGAGAAACACTGCGAGGTGCAGTTGATGCAGCTCTCCGACCTGCAATATCGACACCACCGGCTAACCCTGCAAGTCGGACACTTGGAGTACGAGCTGGTCAGGGACGACAACGAGCCCCAGCAGCATTGCTTGGAGGCAATGGACCCGCCAGAAGCCAACACCCGTGCCATGACTGACCTCATTACTCCGCCGTTAGAGCTGGTGCAACGTGTGGCAATAACGCTGCATGGCGTAACTGACAGCGATCCAAACGTACCAGTAGATGAATGGATGCCTGAAGCCCGTGCTGTGATTTACGTCGTAGCGGCATGGTTGCGAGAGCAGGAGGCCGGGCAATGACTGACCCCATCACCCCACCACCGGAGCTGCTTAAGCACTGGGAAGACCAGCACTTTGACGAAGGCGAGAACTACGATGTCATGTTGATTCAGGCTTACCAAGCAGGCGCCGACATGGAGCTGGAGGCGTGTGTGAGCTGGTTAATTGAAAACCAGAACCCACGGTGGGCTCACGCTCTTCGCACCGCCCGCCGCCCCAAGCCGCCGAGCTTGAAGGAGCAGGCGCTGGAGCGGTGCAACGACTACATCGACCCTGACGGCATCATCCGCCGCGCCCTGGAGGCCCTGCCTGATGACTGACCTCTCCCCCGCCGCGCTTGCCGTCTGGGAAGCCTTCAACAGTGAAGAGCCCGGTGTGTTTGTTGACTATGGCGACTCCCTCGCCGCCGCCCTGCGGGCTGCTGCTACGCAGTTGCATCACGACCCAAAACAAAGCCATCAGATAGGCGGAATCATTGCGTCTCGCTCTCAACTCCTCGCCATCGCCGCCGAGCTGGACAACAACTCCACCCACTAGAGACCACCTCTAAAACCTGTTACAATACAACGGTAAATTAAGCGGTAAAATGGCCGTTCGCAGCAAAACTGGCACTGGCGCTATTCAGCATCAGCCCGCTAAACCAAAACTTACCCGTCAAGGCAACAGCAAACGCAGCAAACCACGCGGCACACGCAAGCTTCGTAGAGGGCAGGGCCGCTAAACTACTAAGGCAGCTTGTTGCATCATGGTTGAAGTTTTAGCAGCCGTTGCTGGCGCCAGCATTTCAGTTGCCGCGATGGGAGCCATGGGCTTTAGTCGCCGCAGCGATGAAGCTCGCGATGCTGTCATCCGCCTTACTTCTGCCGTAGAACACATTGCCGTTCAGCTAGAGGTCATGCACGCCGACATCAAAGACGACCGCAAAGAAACCTACGCAAGGCTTAATGGCGTTGAGCAACGTGTGACTAAACTGGAGGCACGCCCACTACCTCGCTGATGGACTTCCTTCACCACCCTGCTTTTTGGATCATCATTGCAGCAGCTTCCGAGCTGATCGGCATGTCACCACTGAGAGACAACAGCATTATTCAAATTGTCCTGCACGCCTTGAATGCGATTAAAACAAAAAAGCGCTGATCAGCTTCGGCAAGCCAGGTTGGCAACGTCGCCTAGAGCAAGCCATCCGTCAGTGGTGGTTTGAACTAACGCTACCGGCCAAGCTGGACCGTGCTGAAGCTGACTGGCACGCAGCGCAGCCGCCTGATGCGCCGCCGCCAGTGGTGGTTGAGCACGCCATCGACACAGAGCTACAAACCGGAGACAGCCAGCTGCTAGGCGGTCCAATATCCATCCATGCGCCGTGGCGTCGTGACTAACACCGCACCAATTACCCTTGAAGCCTTGTTTCGCTATTACAAGGGTCTTCCGCATCAAGCTGCCAGCATCCAATTGCTGGAATATGACCTTGCTGCCAATGGCTATACCGCTGCAATGCGTCGTGACCGGCCATGGTTTCAAACTTGGAGCCAAGACGGTAAGCAGCAGGACCTGGGCGAAGCAATCAAGCTGATTCAGCAATTTGAAGGCTGTCATCTTGACGCTTACAAATGCCCTGCTGGCGTGTGGACGATTGGCTGGGGCAACACTCGCTATGCCGATGGCAGGCCCGTTAAGCAAGGTAACAAAATCAACCGGGTTGAAGCGGATATGATGCTACGCCAGGAGGTAGATCGCATCGCCGTCAAGCTGGCGCAGGATGTGCCGCATTGGCGTGAGATGAGCGACAACCAACGGTCGGCGCTGGTGTCGTTCGCCTATAACCTTGGCGCTGGCTTCTACGGTGCCAAAGGCTTCGAGACGATCACCGCACGGCTGCGCGATAAAGACTGGCGCCGTGTGCCGGAAGCGATGATGCTGTACCGCAATCCCGGCAGCAGCTTTGAAGAGGGCCTTCGTAGGCGCAGAGAGGCTGAAGGCAATTTGTGGGCCAAGGGGCTGCCAACGGTGCAGCAAGATGTCGCCAAACTGAACCCTAACGCGCCATTTACTTCGCGCATTACGCCCCACATTACCATTGGTGAGTTTGCGCTAAATCAAGAAGCTCGTCGCTTTCATCATCAGTATCAAGTCAACACTGCTGCTGAATTGGCTGCGTTCCTTGAGCGTGCGCGAGTTCGCTTTGGTCACAAGCCCGTAGTTATTACAAGCGGTTACAGGCCCGCATCGATCAATCGCTCAGTGGGCGGCGCAAGCGGTAGCGAGCACCTGTACAACGCACCCAGCGTAGGTGCTGTTGATTTTTACATCAAAGACACCAGTATCAAAGAGGTGCAAGACTGGTGCGACCGTGAATGGCCTTTTAGCGTTGGCTACGGTGCGCCAAAGGGCTTCGTGCATCTTGGCATTCGCGCTGGCCGCCCTCGCGTCCGCTGGGATTATTAAGAACTGCGCAATTCCGGCAAATAGGCGGTACAATATGCGAGCGCGTTTCGCCTAAATTTTGATTTTAGCTGATCATCAAATTCGTCATTTGTGCCTTACCGCAAACATGGTAACGCCATATAACGAAAACTTGCTTAACCCGGCTTCGCTTGATTTGCTGTTAGGTGATCAAATTATGGTTGAAACTGAGCATACGCCAGAACTGCAAATTCAATCAATTGCGCATTGCACAAAAGAAGCTCCTTACTGGTTGGCGCCGTCTGAATTTGTCCTTGCGCAAACCAAGGAAATGTTTAGCATTCCAGACAACATTTGCGCCCAATTTGTACTTAAAAGCAGTCGCGCACGCGAGGGTTACGAAAATCTTTTAGCTGGCTTTGCGGACCCAGGTTGGACCGGAAGCTCGCTGACATTGGAATTGCACAACAGCCGTCGATACCATAATTTGCCGCTTTACCCCGGCCTAAAAATTGGGCAATTTGTTTTTATGGAAATGGCCTCTATTCCAAATAAGACATATCAAGTAACTGGTCGCTATAACAATGACCAAGGGGTTAAAGCCTCCAAGGGTTAAGATCGCTACAATGTCGCAAGCCGCCTGTCCACGTTGGACGATCAACTTCGGCAATGCAGACGGCACAAAAGCTGCAGAGCCACGCTTCCAACAAGCAAGCTACATCGCTCAGAAGAAGGCGCATGGATTTGCAATCCTGGTGACTGCCCTATTGGTTTGATGTTTTCAAAAAACAAAGAACCCTGCTTTGTTGTTAAAAAACGGTGGCTTAACATTGCAAAAATTATGTTCTTGACAAGTTCTGACGGCAACCAAGACCCTGACGAGCTTGTTGATAATGTTGCCTCAAGAATCGAAGAGCTTACCGAAGAAATTGTTGACTTTTCAATCCAATGTCACGAACTGGAGGGCGGGTACATCAACCATTCAATTCATGGCGCAGAACTGGTTCCTAAAAAAGTAACCAAGCATCGTTTTCGCAAGCAAATTTTTGAAGCATGGGACCACCATTGCGCATACTGCGGCGATCCCGCTGACACGCTTGATCATGTAGTGCCCCGCGTAAAAGGTGGCCTTACAATCAAGCAAAATTTAGTCGCATGCTGCCGCAGTTGCAATGGATCAAAATCCAGTCAATCGGTCTACGAATGGCTTAGAAATCAAGCGTTTTGGACGCAAGATCGCGAAGACTTAATTGAAGTTTGGACTGGCATCGAACCGCCAGATTAGTCAGGCCAGTACGCTGAGCACAACTTGGCAAATTTTCCGCCGCTTGATCGCCCCTCTGGAAACCCAATCCCGCATTCTGCTTTTACAAATTGCCAATGCGTACATTGCTGACACATTGGCTTTGTGTTTGTAATTCCCCTGGCGTCTGCGTACAATTGCTCCGCCTCGATTACGCAAAGCTCAAGCGTCGCTCCGCCAAGCGGTAAGTCCAGCTTGCCTGTTCGCGTTTTAATGCGCACACGCCAGCCGTTTGGTACTTCATAGAGTACCATTCGACCAGCGTGATACCGCAAGCTCAACTTACTCAATTTGCAATGCTGCCTGTACTCTACCCGTTAATTGGCTCAGCGGTCCATCGTTAATGATGTACCTGTCAAATTCGTATTTATCCAAGCCGCCCTCGCTTGCGTGCTTTGTTTCTAGGCAAGCGTCTGGCCTAATCACGCACCAGATTTCGCCGCCAAGCTGGCGAATCAGGTCAGCTTCGTTTTTAAACCTGCAGTCGTCGGCTACCACCATCTCATGCAATTGCGCACGCTTGCGCCAACAGGTCAGCCATACCGCTGGGTGGATGCATTGGCGGCCATACTCAGTCCCCAGGGTCTGCATCATGTGTCGAACGGTCACGCCGACCTCAGGCAGCTTGTACTCCTTTTCAACGGTTACAAGCCTCCACGCTTCGTCTTGGCGGTAACCCAACGCGCAAAGCATTGGCACCAGCATTTCTTTCAATGTCAACGCAAATGGCACCGTTTGATAGCCGTTAGAAGCAAGCACACCAGCAACGGTGCTTTTTCCTGATTGTGGAGCTGGAGAATAAAGGCCAATTAATTTATGCATAATTAGTTGTGAGACATAATTTCGATAGCCTGCTTTTCAGCGGCTTCTCGGCTAGGCCAAGAATTACCCCATAGAACTACAGAGCCATTAAAAAACCATGGTTGGTAATAAGTTTGAACTTCGTAAATGATTTCATTTACTCCATATTGACCAGCGCATACGCCTGCGCCATTGGAATAAGACTTCAACGCAAGGCATCTGGTTCGTGGAACAACCGCTCAAGCAACATGCTTGGAGGCTCTGGCTCTTCTTTCTGACGGTTTAGCTGATCCTCTGGGTCAAGCAACACCCAGGTCACCGGCTGGTCACGTTGACGAATTGCAATCATGCCAATGCGTGGCGAACGAATCAACCATCGAGCTGCCAAAATTTCAAGCCACAGTAAATCAATCATAAGTAAAACCCGCAGCAGCGGCAATAATTGGAAATTGTTTAGAAAATAGATTTTTGCATTCTAGCGCAATCTGTCTGTGCTCAAGCTGCGTTCCCTCACTGGACCGCAACTCGATGTAATGCACCCAGCTCCTAAGCGTTCCGTGCATAAAAAGCGTTGTTGGTGTGCACAATGGCAGCACACGACGAGCGCATTCTTTCGCGACACCGCTATCTAGCATTTTCTGATACAAGGCATACGCTTCGGTTAGCTGCTTGCCAATTGCAACATCCCAAGCGGCCTTCGCTGATGCGGGAAAATCATCAATACTGTTTTGCCTATTTGCCGCATCCTGTCGTCTCACTGCTGGCATCTCCGCCGGAAACGTTTTGGCATAGCGCGTTGAATACTCTTGGAAGCTAAATGACCGGTGACGCAAAATTTGCGCCGCAATGTCACGCTCTGTTTCAATCTCAACGCACATGCTTGCCATCTCTAGCGGGCTCCAGTGCTTGTGCTTGATCAGGTAACGCAACAGCTTGGGGCCGGTCTCCCAGTTGTCTTGATTGTCAGGGGCTGACACCCTGGCCATCTTGACAATCAAACGCTCAGCGTCTGGAGTAACATGAATAAGCTTTGTAATCATGATTCTGATGGAATGGATAAAAGTAAAACAAAACCTGACTCGCGAGCTGGAGGCTGAAACCACAGCTCGCAGCATGACAGAACGCGAAGGTATGCTCTATCGCACTTGCGAAACCTATTGCCAGCTCCTCAGCAATGCAACGCATGAAATCATGCGCCTAGAACTGCTTGTGGATGATCTGAAGCTTCAACTCGCTCCAACGCAAAATCAAGGGCCTCACGCTTGAATTCACTCCACAGCACCTCGCCAAGTTCTTGCGACAGCATTTCATCTAACCGCAAACGGTAGATTTTTTCTACCGCGCTGTCAGACATTGCCTGCTTTACCTGGCTAGCAAACGCAACGCATATGCGTCGTTTTTTGCGCACACGATGCAACCAGTCCTTATCGGCTGGCACCTCTTGTGCTTGCTGCTCTGTCATCTTTTCATCCATTGACTGAACAGCCATGACCAGTTCCGCGTGCAAATAACGCAACTGGTCACGGGTCAGCTTTGGCAAATCTGACAGACCGATTTGCCGTTCAAGCGTGTGCGACTGAAATGTAATTTGCATAATTTACTATTTGCGGGGCTTGGGGCCGCGCTTTTTGCCTTCCCCTTCGCGGGTCATGCACACAACAAACGCTCCGTTACGTGTCATGTCCTTGCGGACGCAATACCGCAATTCAGCGCTGTCGCGGCCAAGATTGCCAGCCACTTGGTTGATGGTTGGCTGCTTGAAGCCTTCGCCGGTTTCAGGGTTGTAAAAAGGCACGAAGATGGCATCACCCAGCTTCATGGCAAGAATTTGCTCACGCAGCGGAGACGTTTTAGTGCGACGCATGGTCCGCGTGCGTACTTCGTCAATGGTGACTTTTTCAAAAACAGACATAAAATCAAATGCGACGAGTAAATCCTACATCATTGGCCCCCATTCTCCACACCAATAATGCGGAAGCACAACCGGCCATCGCGCTGAATCGCCATCAACCAACGATGGAGAGCAAGATTGACATCCTCCCCGGCCTGAAGGCCGGAGATTCCCAGTCAGAGCAGGCATAGCTGCTTGCTCCCCTGTTGGGTTGACGCTTCACAGCCTGCAGCGGGCGAACCCGTCTTATGCCTGGCTCCACGTCCGTTTTGCGCCTCCACCTGTCCAGCGGCGGCGATGTTGTTGGCGGCGTTGATGTCCCTATCGTGTTCAGCACCGCAGTGCAGACAGGTCCACGCCCTGATGTTCAGCGGCTTCTTGCCGCCCAGCTCTCCGCAGGCTGAGCACCGCTGAGAGGTTGGCTCCCAGGTGCTGATGATGTTGACCGTGCGGCCATACATCAGGGCCTTGGATTCAAGCAGCAGGCGGAACTGCCGCCAGCCTGCATCCGCGATAGAGCGGGCCAGCTTCCGGTTGCGGATCATCCCCGAGACCTTCAGATCCTCAAGCACCACCGTTTGGTTCTCACGGATGATGCGAGTGCTGAGCTTGCCGAGGAAGTCCTTGCGGGTGTCAGCGATGCGGGCGTGAAGCCGCGCCACTTGAATCCGCGCACGGTTGCGGCGGTTGCTCCCTTTGGTCTTGCGGGAGAGGTTGCGCTGCAGCTTGCGTAACCGCTTGAGGGCAGCACGCAGGGGCTTGGGCGCATCTACCTTCTCGCCAGTGCTGAGCGTGGCGAAGGTTGTCAGGCCCAGGTCGATGCCCACGGTGTTGCCGTTGGCCTCCAACTGGGGTCGGTCCACCTCCACAACGAAGCTGGCGAAGTACCGCCCTGCCGCATCCTTGATCAGGGTGCAGGAGGAAGGCACCGCTGGCAGCGGGCGGGACCACACCAGACGCAGATCGCCCACCTTGGGGAAGCGGACGCCTTTATCTGTGACGCGGAACTCCTTGCCACAGATGCGGATGCTCTGGTCGTTGCTCCGCTTCTTGAAACGCGGTGCCCTGGCTTTGCCTTTGTGCTTGCCGGTAAGTGAACCCCACCAGTTGCGGAAGGCGCGGTCCAGGTCGCGCACTGACTGCTGCAGCATCGAATGGGATGCGTCGGCCAGCCACTGCCGTTCCGGTGTCCGCTTGGCGTTGGTGATGACCAGGGCCATCAACGCCGAACCGCCTAGATACTTCTGCCCTTCGCCATAGAGCTTGTTGCTCAGGGCTAGGGCGTCATTCCAGACAACCCGAGCACAGCCGAACGAGCGGGACAGGGCCTGCTGTTGGGCGGGGCTGGGGTAGCAGCGGTAGCGGTACCGTAGTTGCATACCAATCACCATACCACTATTGGTCTGTAATGGCACAGCAACCGCTCAGACGAGGCAGGCACAGTGTTTCCAGACTGGTTGTCCACTTGGTCTTCGTCGTTAAGTACAGGCGAGCGGTACTGACGGCTGAGCACCTTGAGCGGATGGAGGCGGTCTGCTTAGGTGTTGCCGAGAAGATGGGCTTCCAGCTGCTGGAGTTCAACGGCGAGGCGGACCACGTTCACCTCCTGGTCGAGTACCCGCCCGCCATCGCGGTGTCGGCCCTGGTCAACGCGCTCAAGGGAGTGTCCAGTCGGATGCTGCGAAAGGAGTTCCCTTTGCGTCCGCACGGCGAGCACCTTTGGAGTCCGAGCTACTTCGCTTCAAGTGCTGGCGGCGCCACCATCGAAACGCTCAGGCGCTACATCGCTGAGCAGGATCGTCCTGAAGGCCATTCCTCCCCGCCCTGAAGGGCGAGGCTCCCTGGCGAAAGAATGGTGGCAGGTCAAAGGACCGTCCCCCATGGCGAGCGCATCCATTTCCGCGTAATAGCAGTTGCCGCAGCTTTGGTCTTCTTTGGGAACGTTGTAATTCAAGCTAGCCATTGGATGTACCGGTAAAGGGGTGCGTACTTGGAGTACATTAGCTTGTGCTGTGCCTCGACACGGCTCACTGCCCAGACAAAATCAAAGCAATTGTTAACTTGAAAATAAAAGCGTTTGGGTTGCATAGCGTTAAAAGGAATACATGCGGTAAAAGTTAGTGCCGGGTCCGTAGTTTGCGGCAATCTCTGGGAATGCCTCTAGCACCCGTTTCTTGTTCCTAGGGTCAGCAAACCGTGCCGCCTTTGCAAGTTCAGCGAAAAACGAACCGCCAAAGCGTGACGCTACGTCTAGCGTCCAAAAGATTTCGTCATCGGTCATAATAATTACAATCGGTAGATTCTGGACTTCCGGCCTCGGGTAGGTCAAACCCACACCGGTCCTTGCTCCAGTGCTTGCAACTGTAGCACAAAACTGCACCACGTCGCGGCAGCTCTGGCAGCACCTCCGCATGCGTTCTCCCGGTCCGTAGCTGGTTGATTGCCTGGCGCGTGCAACCGTAAGCCTCGGCAATCGCTCCGTCGCTTTCGCGTGAAGTCAGAATTGCTTCCACAGCCTCAACGTCAAATCCCTTGCGGCTGACAGGCTTGCTACGGTCGCGCTGTGGATGAAGGCGTGCTGGCACTTCACCGTCTACTACCGTCCACCGATGGCCGCATGAGCGGCATTCGTAACGGCGGCGCCGGGTATCGTTACGCAGCACGCGAGTCCTCATTACCACGCCAGCATTTGCGCTGCACTCGGGGCAACAAGCAAGCATTGGCGATCAGGCTTTATGCCGCAATGTAATCAGCTCCAGTTGCGCAATTTGACGCACAGAGCCATCGGGGCAGAGCACCTTGTAATGCGGAAACGGCAAGCCGTTAACCCTTTTTAGAACCTTTGCAGATTCACCTTCGCCCCATCCGCGAACGCCAACATTAAATCCTTCGCGGTACTTCCAGTAACTGTTTTCGGTACTCAAGCTTTTAACGTGGTAAACGCTTCGGTTAGTCTTGATTTGGTGTGTCATTGTTAAGTTGTTGGTAAATCCATTGACGCATTAGATTTGTTGGCCGCTGATTGTTTGCAGCGGCCTGATCCTCTACGGCCTGTGCTTTGTCAACATCAAGCAAGATTTGATAGTAAGCTTTTTTGCCGTGGATTCTCATGGCTTCAGAACGGAATGTCGTCTTCGTCGATCACAGTACCACTGGTTGCAGTAGCCAATGATTTAGCGCTTGCAACTGTTGCATCAGCGGCAACCGCTTCATACTTGTAATGCGGTCCAAACTGAAGGCTGAGATAGGGCTGCCCGCCTTGTGATTGACGCTTCCATCCACTGATTTGAACCGGGATCTCTTGGCGATCACCAACTGGCTTGCCTTCCATCAAATACTTAGCCAGCTCAAATGCTTGATCGGCAGGTACATTAAGCACACCGTCGTATTGCGGGTAATTTTTGTCTGGATCAAAACGCTCTTTCAAGCGTTGCTTTACCTTTTCAATTGGCTGCTGAAACAACGCGCCGCTAACCTTAAAGCTCATGGATTTGCTCAAGCAGTAGTTTGTGTTCTTGCTCCGTTAGGTCCCCGGAGCTATGCAATTGTAGCACACGATCTTGCAGTTTCGCCGCCTGGTCCGGTGTTGATTGCTTGATCGCACGCAACGCAACTTGGTAATAGCCAGTTGGCTGCAGCGTTTGCACAAGCTTACGCCGTTTGGGCGGCGTCCACTCGCATACAACCTCCTCACTGATATCAGGGCTGCCAAATACCCTGATGCATGGATCATTGCGTCGCTTAGGAAATGGCATGATCTCTGTTGTTGCATACAACGTCAATCGCTTGCCAATCCATTCCTGTACATTGCTACCAAACATTGCCCTGACTGCAACAGCATTAACTTTTGGCAAGACTAGCTGCATTGCTGTTTCCTCAAAGCTCATTACGACCTTATCTTCCATTCCCTTTTCGCCTTCAATTTGCTCACGCACAACAGCCTTGATTGTGTAAGTTGCCTTGCCGTTTGCAATGTTGCCAGCCTTAAGAAACCGGCCAGGGTAAAGGTCATCAAACGTAATAGTCATTCCAACCCCTCCAATTCAAGGTTGTCAGCATCAGTCTTGTTCGCGGGATCGTCAACATTCAGCCAACGCGGTGCATCCATGTCAACTACACCCCAGCTTGGCCATGTGTCGCGCTCGTAGCATTCACGCAGCACCGCCATGCCCTCTTCCCTTCGGCGCCGCCCTTCCTCCAACATGTCCGCTGTAAGCACGTTCACGCTGTAGTTATGCGGCCAATCCCACTGGTAAGCCAGCAGCACGCAACGCTCTGGATACTCGCCATACCGGTCGCGATACCCTTCGCTGTAATGAGCCATTTGGATGTCATAGCCCAACGCATACGCTTGACGCTGAAATGCACGCGGCTCAGGACTGCGTGATTTCTTTAGGTCTACGAGTAATCCATTGCTTGGATTTTCGCAGTCAGGCATGTACCTGCAAGACGTACCAAACTCAGCGTCATTCCAGAAGTGTGGATTCTGACCGCTGCCGTCAAGTAACTCTCTTGTGATTTCATCCTGAGAAAGCATGTCAGCAATGCGCTGGCCATTCTCGTACCATTCGCGGCTGATAACCTCGCCACCAGTTTCGGCGGCGCGATCTTGGGCCTCGGCCCATATCTCTTTGCCAGCCTTAGTGCGTCGGTCACAATCAGGTGCCACTACATACAGCAATGGCATCTCTGCTGTTTGCGTCAACATGGCGTCTACCAGGCTGCCTTGACGCATTGCATCACTGGGTTTAAACGCTTGGCGGTCAGGATCCAGATACCGCGCCCAATAATCACGCGGCGTGCCAAGCACAAGCGTTTTCAGTTTGCTAGCCGAAAGCGCTGGGTGTTCGTGGTAATTCATTTGTAAAAGCAAAGTGCGCGGCCTTGGTTTTGGTCGCTGTAATAGTGTATCACAAAGCAGAGGCAACTGGCCGCACCTCGAACGGCAGCGCCTGCGCTTCGCCAATCGTCATCTTTCGCGCCCACGCCTTAGGCACCTGCTGGTCCCACACAAATCCTGCATCCTTTGCCAGTTGTCGCTTTTCGTAACTCAATGACGCCACCCACCACGTCCGTGGCTGTTGCGCCTGCTCCAGCACATCGCTCAATGCTGGCTCGCGCTCCATTACCTGTGCCAAGTAGATGCAGTCAGTCATTGCCCTATGCGCTGCCCACACCGGCACCTCATACGCCAGCGCCAACGCTGTCACCGACAACCGTGCCTTGCCCCTTGGCGCCCTCGGCCACCTGCAATCGTCCATCGTGCAAATCCATGGGCGATCAGGCAATGCTCCCAGCCACTGCCTGTCGAATGCCACATTGTGCGCCAAGTACACATCTGCGCTTTCAGCCATCTGCCTCAGCAGATCAGCAGCAGATTTGCGTACCGCCAACGGTGTTGCATTGGTCAGTCCTGATGAAATCCTATTGATATGCTCTACCGGGTTGCTGGCACACGGCAGCAATGTTGATAGCTGAGCAATTGGTGCGCGATGTTCAATGTCAAATAACACCGCACCGATTTCGATTAGTTTTGCTGTCTCAACTGTTAAGCCAGTTGTTTCAGTGTCAAGAATTAGTGCAAGCTTCATGTAAACGTAAAATTGTTTGTTTAGAGTAAACTTGTCGCGCTGTTTTTAACGCTTCGTGATAGCTCTTTGCCCTAACCTCCTCCAAGCTGGTGCGTCCAGTCTTGCGGTCGCGTACCAGCACATGGTACGCCCTTTGTACTTTCATCGCAGCAAGCGCCTCGGACCTCCCCGGCGACTCCGGTATACCTGCGTTTGCCAAAATCGTTGTCCAGTTCATTTAACCAACCGGTCGCGCAAAAGCTTGCAATTGCTATAGCGATGAGCATTTTCTGTAACCCTCTTGTTTGAGTTGAGCGGCAAATTTGTCCGCTTCTTTGACACTTAGGTTATAGCCTGGCGCTTCGCCTATCCTCCCGTGGCCGCGCATCACGTGCACCTCGTTGGCCTTCCAGGGTTGGAAAATGTACCAATCCTGTTTGTTGCGGTAAAAAGTATGCATCACTTCATCGCCATGGCGTAACGCGGCACCCGGCCATCATGCCCCATTTGCATACACGCATTGCCGTCGTCTACCCGAACAACAATCCCATCTGTTGGCACCCCGGCCCACAGCTCGCCGTTTCGCCATCGCTGGTGCAGCTTCACCACCTGCGCTGCACTCGCGCAATGCCACCACCGCAGCACGTCAACACCCTGCCCCTCCAGCCACCACAGTTGCTTGCTGTGGTCATCCGCGCTGCCCAGCACCTCGTAGCCCACAAAGGCCAAACCGTCGCCGCTGGGTGCCTTGCGCCTCAGAGAGGCTGCTGGGGTGCTCTGGCGGCCATCTAGGCCATACAGCTCCCCACGGAGGGTTACAGGGGCCTTAGAGGCGATCCTGGGCGGCACTGAGGCAACAAGCGTTGCCACGTGCATTGCGCAGCGTCCTGTTCGCGTCCATGCACCCTGCAGGCGGCCACCCACATACGCAAGCGCAATCGCGCAACCGTCCACCTTCCCCGTCACCGTGTACGGCCCCATCTCACGGCACCGCCACTCGTCCATCGGTCGCTTGTCCAAGCTCAACAGCACTCGCCCAGCGCATGGAACCACCACGCCCAAGGCATCAAACTCTGCATCGGTCATCACAGGTCGCCCAGCCCTGTACGCAGCATCGGCAGTGATAGCAAGGGCTTTCGCGGTAACGGTTGGCATCGGGTAAGCGGTAACTGCTTGGAATACTACAGCTAACGCATAGCGCGGTCAAGCTCTTGGCGCAAAATTCCCGGCAGCAAATCCGCTGATTTGTTGCGGACAATTCCCTCGAAGTCAAACTTGGTCGGCACCGTCGGCTGTCTGTCCACGTACCCGAAAAGCCGGTCGAGCTGGTTGCCCTTCACGCGGTAGATGCCCGGAGAGAGCCTAGAAGGCCCCTTGACGGCCCTTCGGTTGTCAGGCTGGCTGAAATAGCGCGTATTGCCCCCGTAGACGCTCTTGGGGTCCTTCAGGCGCCCTCCCTCGTTCTTCAGCCCCTGCAGCACTGCCTGTAAAAACCCCGTTGAGGTGTTCCCGTAGCTGTTGCGCGGCACGCTCGCGCCAGGCAGCCACGACAGCACGTAGTTGTTGCGTGGTATCACACCCAGCTCCCACAAGCCACGCTGGAACCGAGTCGCATACGCAGGCTTACGGCCACGGCTGTCCTGCGTGCTCACCGGGTACAGGTACGTCGCTGCCTCTTGGCCCTTCCCGCCAAGGTCGGCGTTGATACTGATGACCACGCTCAAGCCATTGGCGAGAGACAGGGGCGAGTTGAGCGTGAACGGCACCGGGTTGTTGAAATCTTTGGCCATCGCCTTGGACAACTCGTTGCGCAGTTGAAAGCCAAGCCGCTTCATCGACTGGGTGCCCGCATACCGGATCTGAGTGCTCTCGATGGCGTTGATTCGACCAAGGATCGACTGGGCGTTGAAGTTGATGTTTCGCATGGCTTCGGGGAGGCTGAAAACAGGCTGGCGGACCCAGCCAGTGGAAAAGTGGGTGTTACGGGTTTTCTTACAGCAAATTACCAGTCATACCAAGGGATTACAGGGATTTGCCGAGATTTCTTACACCTTCTTACACCTAGTGTAAGACCGAAATCGACTGCGGCGCAAGGGGAGTCCCTATTTTCTTACACTTCTTACACTTAAAGACATACATACAAGAAAGAGAGAATATGTACTACTTTTTGTACTACTATACTGTGTGTGTGTGTGTGGGGGGGCTATACCTGCGCTGTAAGCGTAAGAAGCGTAATATCGTAAGATCGCAGTCATACCAAGGGCCGTTTTTCGGAAACCGTCTTACACCCCCTGTAAGAGCGTAAGAAAAGGGACCTTTACACCCCTAGATGTACTACCTGCGCCCTTAAAGTATGTGACACCCGCCCGACTGGCACAAGGCAGGCGTAAGAGCACAGTCGGCCAACAATTAGCCCAAGCAGTATCACGAAGAATATGTGCAATGGCTTGAGCGGAGTTGGAAATGATCACCACTTTCTCCTCCCTGGCGATCTTGATTCCGTGCCTTCCAAGGGTCGAATCCGCCTCCCCTGGAGGAACGTCTATATCGGTTTTGTGGTAGATTGCAATTTCGACTAACTCACCGATTGAACGGCTGACTGTTCGTTCGCCTTCAACACGTATTTGATGTTGCATTATTCGTTCGAGGCAGCCAACCTCATCCGGCTTGTCGGTCGCCTGGCTGTACGAATCCCAATTATTGTCTTGAATTAGTTTTCGCGCTTGCCCTGGGGTGGCGGGCTCATTTGAAATGAGGGACCACGCGCCCGCCAGCAATGTGCCGTATTGGTCGCCTTGGCGCTGGGAATCGAACTCCTTGGCCGCTACTTCGCAAAATACTTCAATTGATTTGCGTATTACTGGTATCAGGCTGATGGTCCTCGCCTGCAGGCGCCGCCCAACGTTGTCGTCAATGCTCTGCTCTAGGTCTCGCTTCAGCTCATGCCACTGCTTGTCTCTCTTGTCAGTGTCTGCGATCACCTCCCTTGGATTCAGTAATGTCAGTTGCGCAAATCGCGTCTTATCTGCACCCTGTTTCAGTGCAGTTACGATGGATGACATAAAAAACATGGAGCGAATTGTAAACGATTGAATTGTTCCGTCAGGCGTGCCTTTAAGCAAGTTTGCTCTGGATTCAAACGATGCAATCCTTGCCAGTGACAGGATCGACTGCATTCGCTGTTGGTCATACCTTTCGTTGGATTCTGCTTCGTCAAACACAACCGGCCTTGCATCAGCTTTAAGTGCTTGGCGGATGCCAGCTTCTGTTGTGTTGCCAACAACAATCAACCCCAACTCACCCAGCAGTGGTGTGATAAAACACTCCATGACTGTGCTCTTGCCTGACCCGGCACCAGCGGTAAGCCATGCGTGCGGCCTCCAGTCGAGTACACCGCAGATCGGCGCAAGCGTTACCCAGCCTGCCAGTAGCAAACCGGACGCTGGCACCTCCCATAGGAAACGCTCCGCAAGCCTGCAAATCTTGGTTGATTCTTCAACCGTTAGCGGATTATTTATCTCGGGTGATGTAATCTCTGCTAACCGTTGATAGATGTATTTGCTATTACTTAGCCGATCACTGCTTGGCTGGGCGCTGCCGTCCACGATGATGCGGTCGCCTAGGTGGAGCACTGAGCGGTCGTTGTCCCACCACGCACCTCGCCCGCGCAGCCTTGATGGGTCGTACACGCCCACCTTGGCGGACTGTTCAAATAGCGAGGATGCGGCTGCTGACCAATTCACACCCATCTTGGATGGATACAAGGTCTCCCAGTAGGACAGGGGCGCCAATGCACATAGGTTGGTGCCCGTATGCGCTGACCGGCTTAGCGCAACAACTTGGCCGGTGCTGGATGGCTGGTAGTAGTAGCTGCTGTCATTGAAGCCAAGGCAGACAAACTGCGCGGTGTTATCAAGCCTTGGCCCTGTCTCGACCTCGATGGTTTGCTGTTCTGGCTCCTCCGGTAGTTCAATTGGTTCGCTCAGGTGGTCCTTAATAAACGCAATGGCATCAGCGCTACTGAAGCCAGAATCTGCTACATCCCACTTTTCCGGCTTATCCGCTGGTGGATTGATAATTCGTACACGCTCTACCCCGGTTTTTAGTAGTATTACGGCAAGCTTTGCCATGCATATTCTTCCTGCGTCATCGTTGTCGGGCCACAGGATCACCTTGCGATTGGCCAGCGGCGACCAGTCAACTAAGTTGATCGAGTTCGCCCCACCCGGCCAGGCAGTCACCAAATGAGAAGGCAGCAGCAACTGGAGAGCGTCGGCGCATTTCTCCCCTTCAACGACGATGACGGGAACACCGGGTTTCTTTGCTATGTCGTCTTGGTTGAGGATGGGGCGGTTGCGCTCAACATGTTTGAACTCCCATTTCTGACCGTTGAACCGGTAAGGTCGAATTTTCTTTTCACCATTTGCCAAATCCCGCCTAAGTACATAGAAGGTATCTGTGTAATGCCAAGCCTTGTCCCAACCGCTTAATTCTGGTGGTGGAATGGGCGTAAGCCGTTGATTAATCTTTTCTGCTGCTTCCTTGAATGTCCAATCATTGCGGCGCATCAACATCTCCATTCCAGATCCGCCGCCGCCATTGTGATCCTTCCCGCCGCACTTATTGCAATACCAAGATCCTGTGCCTTCGTGATCATCAAATCTATAGCGATCCTTGCCGCCGCATAGTGGGCATGGCTGATGCTTGTTAGTTAGTTGTTCTGCTGACAAGCCAGCAAGTGATTGCAGCAGGTCAGGCCACCTGCCGCGTGTAAGGTCTTGGATTCGATTCACTTGTTGTTAAAGGTATGGGTAGGTGGAAGAATGCCGCGTGTGTTAAGGTCCATCATTTGCTGAACAACAGCTCGTATGGCTGCGCTGCGTGATAAGCCCGGTGCGCGACGAGAATCAAGCCAGTCGATCTGTTCAGTGCTGAACTGGACCGATAGCGGATGGGCAAGGCGCACTGTCGTGGCGCGAGTGGCTTGCGGACCCTAGCGTGTTCCGCTAGGATTGGCAACACAGGCACCCAGAGCCTTTATCCGTTATGACCGTTACCCTTCGACCTTACCAGCAGGAGCTGGTGGAAGGCATCCGCAACAGCTTCCGCGCTGGCAGGAAGGCCACGTTGGCCGTGCTGCCGACCGGTGGCGGCAAGACTGTTGTCTTTAGCCACATCGCTGAGCAGGCTGCTGCCAAGGGCCGCCGCGTGTGCATCCTGGTGCATCGCGCTGAGCTGCTGGAGCAGGCAAGCCGCGCCATGCCAATTGAGCATGGGTTGATCGCTGCTGGCCGTTCGATGGACTTTACAAAGCCAGTTCAAGTTGCCAGCGTGCAAACATTAGCGCGACGGTTAGATAAACTGCCGCGTGATTTCTTTAACCTTATCGTGATTGACGAAGCGCATCACACAACTGCTGGAACTTGGCGTAAAGTGCTTGATTGGTTTGGCAGTGCCTCTGTTCTTGGTGTTACTGCAACGCCAATCCGCGCAGATGGTCGGGGTCTCGGGGAGAATTACCAAGAAATCGTAGAAGGCCCGTCTGCGCAATGGTTGACTGACAACGGCTTCCTGTCACCTGCCAAAGTGTTGGCGCCACCTGGGTTTGATGTAACCGGCTTGCGTAAGCGGATGGGTGATTTTGATGCTGCTGACGCTGAAGCACGTATGCGCGGTGGTGATGTATTGGGCGATTGCCTGACGCATTACAACCAACACCTCGATGGCCAGACTGCAATTGCGTTTTGCTGTAGTGTTGCGCACGCCGAGGCAGTAGCAGATATGTTTAATTCTTATGGCATTGCGGCTGCAAGTATTGACGGAACAATGGACTCAGCTCGTCGTCGTGATTTGTTGTCTGCGCTTGGTACTGGCGACATCAAAGTGCTAACCAGTTGTGCGTTGATTGGCGAAGGTGTTGATGTTCCCAGCGTTGGCGGCTGCATATTGCTGCGGCCTACGCAATCAGTAGGCTTACACCTGCAGATGGTTGGTCGTTGCTTGCGCCCATCACCTGGCAAGAGTGCTGCAGTTATTCTTGATCATGTTGGCAATACATTGCGCCTTGGCCACTATCTAGAAAAGCGTGAGTGGTCGCTTGATGGCAAGAAAAAGCAACAGCGTGACAAGGCACCCAGTATTAAGGTATGCCCCAAGTGTTTTGCTGCATTGCAATCTCGCGTGCGTGCGTGTGACGAATGCGGTCATGAGTTTGCAGTAGATAAACGCGAGCTGCGTGTTGTTGATGGTCAATTGGAGGAGATCTCTCCGCGTGAGATGAGCGAAGTGCGTAAGAGTGAGCAACAGCAAGCGCGAACATTTAACCAGCTTGTGGATCTTGGCCGAAAGCGTGGCTACAAGCAACCACATGCATGGGCGCAAAACGTTCTACGCGCTCGCAACAAAGAGCGGCTCGCGGAGGCTTATGGGTTTTAGGTTATCCTTGCTGGATGAGCGAGCAAGAAATTCAGCAAAGAATACGCCTTGCGTGTAGTCGCGGTTCAGTGCGGCTGATGCGAAACAATACCGGCACGCTTAAGGATCAACACGGCAGGCCGGTAAGCTTCGGCCTTTGCAAGGGCAGCGCTGATTTAATTGGTTGGCGCACGGTCACTGTCACGCCTGACATGGTTGGTCAGCAAGTTGCTGTATTTGCCAGCATTGAAGTAAAAAGCGCAACCGGTCGCATTCGACCAGAGCAACAGCAATGGCTCGATGTTGTGCAAGCCGCTGGCGGTATTGCTGGTGTTGCTAGAAGTGTTCAAGATGCAGAGCAATTGCTAACGGCAAAGCCAAATTGCGTGCCAAGTGCCAGCCATTAACGCAGCACCAAGCAGCCCGGACCAAAACGCCACACGCAGCTCATGCTCGCGAATAGCGCGGTTAATTAGCTGCTGGATTTCCTGCT
>Ga0209498_1000084_pt1 | contig 50295 bp, 37 predicted proteins | sample WalLakDeSediment_FD_184131 | JGI IMG/M metagenome (GOLD analysis project Ga0209498, IMG submission 184131) | Lake sediment microbial communities from Walker lake, Nevada to study Microbial Dark Matter (Phase II) - Walker Lake 11/02/13 Deep... | ecosystem: Environmental > Aquatic > Freshwater >... | reverse complement strand
CCATCAGATCTTAATCTCAAAATGGATATCCGCTCAATATCTTAACACCCACCTAAACATCAACACACCCCGTCCGTCATCATCACACTGCTTTCATAAAGATCATTCCTTGAACACGCTGTCAAGAAAATATTGTATAAAAAATCACAAAGTCCATTAATTTAAATTATCACCTTAACTGATGTTTATTTTAAACAGCAGGCTGGTTTTTTATTGTTCAGCTTATCTGATTGCGATCAATCACTGATTTAACGAATCATAATCACTCAGATATTTATACTTGCCGCTGTGCAGCCCGTTCAGAAGGTCTTTGGGATCATTCTGGAAGGCTCCTGTGCCGGGCGAGGTTAATAGCAGTTCTCTGTTTAACTGGGGGATAAGATTTAAATGCTGCCATCGGGTAACGTAATAAGTAATAATATCAGGGAGCTCAGTAAAAACACTGATCTCTCTGTCCACAATCCCGAAACTTGAACGGCTCAGCTTGTCAACTGAAAGGATCTGGCTTTGATAAAACTTGTCCAGAAACATGAGTTCCTGAGGAAGACGTCCATCAAAACCCAGGGGCCGAAGCAGGCGCAAAATGAGTTTAAGGCTGAATCTTCCAAGTCTGGCAAAGGGATAAGGAACATATATCTGTTTAGGTCTTTTAACCTGAAGTCCTTTTTTTATGGCCAGAATCAGCCTGCCAAGTTCCACTGGATCAGGGTCCACAAAGTGATAAGTTTGCCCGGAAAATTCCTTCCTGTTTTCCAGAACATGATGAACAAAGGGTGGTATTTTTTCCGTGTGGGTGTAGGAGTGCTTTACACCGGATCGGGTCAGCAAGAACATCATGGACTGGGAGGCAATGGAAAACAGCAGGCGCTGAAATCCCTGAATCTTGTGATCGTGCTTGCCGTAAACCACGCCCAGACGGATAATTGTGCAGTCCAGACCATGGTTTTTATGCAGATAATTAAGGGTCATTTCAGCCATGAGCTTGGAACGGGGATAAAAGGGCAGATCCGTGGAAAGGGGAAGGCAGTTGTTTTCCGCGACATTTTCCCCCATGGGAAGCAGTGCGCCTGAACTGAAATGAATATAAGGCACTTTAAGGACCATGGATGCCCTGGCCAGGTTCATGCTGCCCAGGTAATTGATCTGATAGGATAGCTGGGGGCCGCTGTCCAGAGGAGGAAGGGCACAGTTAATGATGAAATCAGGCTTGTAGGTCAGAAGATATGACTTTATGTCTTCGGGTTCCCTGAGGCTGAGGCGTTTGCTGTTGGGAGCCAGAACTTCAAAAGCATGACTCTGCAGGGACTTGAAATAATGCACAAGAGCCCCGCCAATAAAGCCGCCGCCTCCAACAATAAGCCCCAGTTTTTTTGAAGAAACATTGGCTGAATTGCTTTTTTGGACTTTTGGCGTGCAGTTGTTTTTCTTGTCTTGACTCATGTCTTTTTCTGACTCCATAATTTATTTGTGTGGATTTTTTACTGTGCTTAATACCAATAGCTTAATAAAGACTGTCAGGCAATATTCAGCAGGAGTCAGAGGCGTTTTTTAGGATATTGCAAGTCCAGTGATTATGGGGCATGATATATTTTTCATATATAAATTTCTTTTCACCTGAAATCACTTGAAAAAAGCTTCAAACTGTCATTCGCGAGCAATGAACCTTAGCAACAAACCAATCTTGGTCACCGGAGCATCAGGCTACATAGGCAGCAGATTGATTCCAGCTCTTCTTCACAAGGGCTATCAGGTAAGGGCAATGGTGCGTTCCAGGTCCAGGTTAGTTTGCAAGACATGGGTTGATCATCCCGGTCTGGAAGTAGTTGAAGCAGACCTGCTGGACAGCGAGTCCCTGGTCCGGGCTGTCCGGGGCTGCAGCGCGGCTTATTATCTGGTACACTCCATGAGTTCCAGGGTCAGGGATTTTGCCGAGACTGACCGCAAGGCTGCAGCAAATATGGCCGGGGCAGCTGAACAGGAAGGCCTGGAAAGAATAGTTTATTTAAGCGGTCTGGGCGAGGATGATCCTGGTCTGAGCAAACATCTTCGTTCCAGAGCAGAGGTAGGCAGTATTCTCCAGGCCTGCTCCGTACCAACAACAATTCTGCGTTCAGCTGTCATCCTGGGTTCAGGCAGCGCCTCATTTGAGCTGATCCGTTTTTTGACTGAAAGGCTGCCTGTCATGATCACCCCGGTCTGGGTAAGGACCATGTCCCAGCCCATTGCGGTAAGCAATGTGGTGGAATATCTGGTGGGATGTCTGGAAAAGCCTCAAACCGCTGGAGAGGTATATGATATTGGAGGTCCAGACGTACTCAGCTATGAGGAGTTGTTCCGGATTTACGCCCAGGTTACCGGACTGTTTCGGCGCTTCGTGATTAAAGTGCCTTTCTTGACTCCCAGCATACTTGCCAGATGCGCGGAAATGATCACCCCGGTACCAGCCATTTTGTCACAACCTTTAATCGAAAGCATGCGCAACACAGTGGTGTGCCGTGACAACAGAATCAGACAGGTAATACCTCAGAACCTTCTGACCTGCAGGCAGGCCATGGCCAGATCCATGCAGATACTCTGCAGGGATCGGATTCAGGAGCCCTGGAAGGGTGACGGCAGTCCTAATCCGCCTGAGTGGTTTACCTGCGGGGATATTTACTATGCCAGAGGGTCAATTCTGGAATTATCTTATCGAGTTGTTCTTCAGGGCACTGCCCGGGATTTCTGGCCGCTGATCCAGGGCATAGGAGGATCTCAGGGCTGGTATGGTACTGATTCTCTCTGGATTGTCCGTGGAATGCTGGACCGACTGGCTGGGGGGTACGGCCTCCAGCAGGGGCGCAGAGATCAATCAAGCCTTATGGTGGGAGAAACAGTTGATTTCTGGCGCGTGCTTGAATTTAAACCTCCCCATACCCTGCTTTTGCTGGCGGAAATGAAAATGCCGGGTGAGGCCATGCTTGAATTCCAGCTTCAGGACATGCAGGACCGCCAGGTTGAGGTTGAAATTACCGTCCGTTTTCTGCCTAAAGGCCTAAGCGGACTGATCTACTGGCATCTTTCCTACAGAATACACAACATGGTGATAAGAACCATGCTGGTAAATATGGTTCGAACTTCCGGGATGCCGTTGATTCTTGGCCCAGAGCCTTTTTCAAGATAAGGTGGATATGCCCTGTAATCATTATGGCCTGTTATAATGGTTTTCATGTTCTTTACCTTTGGATTTAATTTGTCTAAAATTCAAATTATGATAACCTAAATTGAGCGATTTTTCTATGTCGTTTCGAGGGAAGCGAAGCAATTTCAGTCAGTTATTATGAGATTGCCACGCACCCTTCGGGTTCTCGCAATGACAGGCTTATCAGACAGTTACAGGAAAAATCGCTCAATTTAGGGACAACAAAATGATCATGCTGCAACAGCCAAATTCATTAGGAAACAGGTATTCATCTCAGAAAACATGATTCACTCTGTGCTTGTCAAAGATTAACATAACACGGTTGCATTAGATGAACTTAATCAAGTCATGGCTTAAGAGGCATTTCAATAATCCCCAGGTGGTGATCCTGTCTGTTCTTCTGTTGATTGGATTCGGGGTAGTATATTTTCTGGGCAAAATGCTTGTGCCGCTGTTTGCCGGTTTGATCATAGCCTATCTTCTGGATGGCGTGGTCAAGCAGTTTACCAAAAGGGGCTTGCCCAGGCTTGTGGCAGTGATTTTTTCCTTTTTGTTTTTCATGCTGCTCTTGTTTTTCTGTATTTTCTGGCTGGTCCCCCTGCTGACCAAACAGGTCACTCAACTGGTACAGCAGCTGCCATCCATGATAAGCGAGACCCAGAATCTTCTTCTGCAGCTTCCGGAAGAATATCCCAAGTTTATTTCTGAAGAACAGGTATACGAGATATTTTCTGTTATCAGGGGTGAGGTTGGAAAGCTGGCTCAGAATATTCTCTCCATTTCGGTTGCCTCTGTGATAGGTCTTATAACCCTTTTGGTTTACCTGATTCTGGTTCCCCTTCTGGTTTTCTTTTTTCTAAAAGATAAAGAAAAAATCCTGAGCTGGTTTGCCGGATTTTTACCCAAGGATCGTTCCCTTGCGGTTCAGGTCTGGGAGGATGTGAATATCCAGATAGCTAATTATATCCGGGGCAAGACCTGGGAGATAATTATTGTCTGGGTAGTGACCTTTGTGGTTTTTACCCTGTTGAATCTTCAATACGCCATGCTTCTGGGTCTCATCGTGGGCTTATCAGTATTGATCCCTTATGTAGGCGCTGCCGTGGCCACAATTCCCATTGCCCTGGTGGCCTATTTCCAATGGGGCTTTGGTCCGGAGTTCATCTGGATTCTGTTTGCTTACGCCATTATTCAGCTGCTGGATGGCAACGTGCTGGCCCCTCTGCTTCTGGCCGAGGTGGTCAATATTCATCCCGTGGGGGTGATAGCCGCAATACTTGTCTTTGGAGGATTATGGGGTTTCTGGGGCATTTTTTTCGCTATTCCCCTGGCCACTCTGATTCAGGTTGTCATAAATTCCTGGCCCACAACATATGAAGATACCAACTTTCTTGATCCTGCCCAGATGTCTGATGCAGAGGAATAAAGTTTTGAGAAACTTTATTGTTTGCCGGCCGAATGAATAAATACCTGTTCATGTACCGAAAAGTTTATCGCCGGCGTCACCGATCCCTGGAATAATGATAAAGGTCCATGACCGGGACTCATTTGGACACCTTGAAATTCGATAGCCCTTAAGGGGTTCATTGACCATGCAGCTTGACAATACTGATTTTATGGTAAGAATAACTGTTCTAAAGTTAAGAATATAATATTTCACGAGGGTTTTAAGAGAACCCGGAAGGAGTATACAGCGTATGGAACTGAAAGGCACAACCATTCTGGCGGTCAAGAAAAATGAGCAGGTGGCCATGGCCGGAGACGGCCAGGTGACATTTGGTCAGTCAGTGATCATGAAGCATACCGCCAGAAAGGTTCGAAGAATGTTTAACGGTCAGGTGCTGGCAGGGTTTGCCGGGGCCACTGCTGATGCTTTTACGCTGTTTGAGCGTTTTGAAGCCAGGTTGGAAGAGTACAGAGGCAATCTTTTGCGGGCAAGTGTGGAGCTGGCCAAGGAATGGCGAATGGACAAGTATCTGCGAAGGCTTGAGGCCATGCTTATTGTGGCGGATAAGGAAAATGTTCTGGTTATCAGCGGCAACGGAGATGTGATTGAACCTGATGACGGCATTGCTGCCATAGGGTCAGGCGGTCCTTACGCCCTGGCCGCGGCAAGAGCCATGGTTCAGAATACCCAGATGCCGGCTGACAAGATCGTGGAAAAATCCATGAGTATTGCCTCGGATATATGTGTTTACACCAATAACAGCATCGTACTGGAACAGATTGACTGAAAGGAAAAATTATAATGAGCACTACACTGACTCCCAGGGAAATAGTTTCTGAGCTGGACAGATATATTATCGGACAGGACGACGCCAAGAGAATGGTAGCCATTGCTCTTCGCAACAGATGGCGCAGGCAGAGACTTGATCCGGAGCTGAGAGAGGAAATAGCGCCAAAAAATATTATAATGATCGGGCCCACTGGTGTGGGAAAGACAGAAATAGCAAGGCGCCTCGCCAAGCTGGCAGATTCTCCCTTTTTCAAGGTTGAAGCCACCAAATTTACTGAAGTGGGATACGTGGGTCGAGACGTGGAATCAATGATCCGCGACCTTATGGAAATTGGCATAAATATGGTCCGCGACGAGGAAAAGAGAAAAGTCCAGGTCAGGGCTGAAGCCAATGCTGAGGAAAGACTTCTGGATCTTCTGCTTCCACCCCAAAAGGCTTCTTTGCCTGCCCAAACTGTTTTTCAACAGGCACAGGCCCAGCCTGAAGCACAATCACCTTCACAGGAAACTGAACAGAATAAAGTGCAGCAGGCCAAGACCAGAGAAAAATTACGAAAGCTTCTGCGGGATGGGCGGCTGGACGACCGTATTGTCGAGGTTGAAGTCAAATCCGGAGCCAACCTGGAGATTATGGCCATGCCCGGAATGGAGGATATGGAAATGCAGTTCCGGGATATCTTCAGCAGGGCCTTTCCCAAAAGAACCAAAAGCAAAAAGGTAAAGGTAAAGAATGCCTATGAGATACTCCTTCAGGAGGAGATCGAAAGACTGGTGGACATGGACAAGGTAACTGAAATTGCCAGGGACAGGGTTGAACAGAGCGGAATAGTCTTTATTGATGAGATAGACAAAGTCTGTGGCGGGGACAAATCTTCAAGGGCCGAAGTATCCAGGGAAGGGGTTCAGAGGGATCTTCTTCCCGTGATTGAAGGCTGCGTGGTCAACACCAGATATGGCATGATCCGTACTGATCATATTCTGTTTATCGCGGCAGGAGCGTTTCATTCATCAAAACCGTCGGACCTGGTTCCTGAGCTTCAGGGCAGGTTTCCATTGCGGGTAGAGCTCTCAGCCCTCACCAGCGAGGATTTTTACCGCATCCTGACCGAACCCCAGAACGCCCTGACTAAACAGTATAAGGCCCTCCTTGGAACTGAGGGAATTTCCCTGGAATTTGAGGCTGAATCCCTGCATGAGATTTCAACCTTTGCCCAGAAGGTCAACGATGAGACTGAAAATATCGGTGCCAGAAGGCTCTATACCATTATGGAGAAGGTTTTGCAGGAACTGTCCTTTAAAGCGCCGGAAATGGGCGGACAAAGAGTAGTTGCTGACAGGGCATATGTCCTGGACAAGCTCAAAGATGTCCGGACCGACAAGGACCTGTCCAGGTATATATTGTAATCAGGATCATGGATTATGGATCAAGGGGATCATATGACTGAGACAAATACTGAAAGCGCTTCATACAAGGCCCGGATTCTTCTGGAGGCAATGCCCTATATCAGGGAATTTTATGGTCAGACAGTCGTCATCAAGTACGGCGGACACGCCATGATTGATCAGGACCTGAAAAAGAGCTTCGCTCTCAATGTGATTCTTTTGAAATATATCGGTATCAACCCGGTTATAGTTCATGGGGGCGGACCCCAGATTGGCCGGATGCTTGAGCAGCTGGGGATCGATTGTCAGTTTCGCCAGGGTCTCAGGGTCACGGACGATGCCACCATGGATGTGGTGGAAATGGTTCTGGTGGGCAAGGTCAACAAGGAAATCGTCAACCTCATTAATCTCAACGGGGGCAGGGCCGTTGGTCTGTCCGGCAAGGACGGTCAGACCATCATGGCCCGCAAGATGGAAATGGTTATCGACAGAAAGGACACCCCTCCTGAGATCATCGATCTGGGCAAAGTGGGTGAGGTTATGGATATCAATACCGGGCTGATAAAAGCTGTTCAGAATCAGGGCTTTATTCCCATCATCGCTCCTGTGGGAGTGGATGAGATGGGTGAGACATATAATATTAACGCTGATTCTGTAGCTGGCGCGGTTTCATCGGCTCTTAAGGCCAAAAAACTAATCCTGTTGACGGATGTAAACGGAGTGAGATCCAGATCAGGCCAGGTAATTTCCACTCTGACCAGAAGAGAAGCCGTGGATATAATTGAATCCGGAATCGCGTCCGGAGGGATGATTCCCAAGCTCAAGTGCTGTCTTGAAGCAATTGAGGAAGGAGTGCAAAAGGCCCATATCATTGACGGACGTGTGGAGAATTCCATTGTTCTGGAAATATTTACCAGAGGAGGGATCGGCACAGAGGTTGTCTGGTGATCTGGTCAGTATTGAAAGATGTCCACCATTGAACATAATACTCGTTTTAATTGATCAGGAGTTGTCATGACTGAGCCAACCATTTATGGAAAAAGCAGTTGACCCTACACCAGGAAGGCCAGGGAGGCCTTTAAGAAACATATCTTTATCGATGTCCTGGAAAAACCTGACCATTTGGACAAGATGCTTGAGTTGTCCAAAGGCAAACGCAAGGTTCCGGTAATAGTTCAAGGAGAAAAAGTAACCATCGGCTTCGGGGGATCCTGAGGCGTATAGACTGCCGGCAGGATGTCGGAAAATTGAACAACTATCAATCACTAACGTGATTTTTCAAAACATTTGGAAAGACAACATGAAAACAATAAGGATTATGCCTTGTCTGGATATGAGAAACGGCAGGGTGGTAAAAGGGGTCAATTTTGTCCACATCAAGGATGCGGGAGATCCGGTTGAACATGCTTCCTTTTATGAGCAGGAAGGCGCTGATGAACTTGCTGTCCTGGATATATCAGCAACCCTGGAAAACCGGAAAACCAGGCTGGAATGGGTTAAAAAAGTATCATCGGTTATAACCATACCCCTTACCGTTGGCGGGGGCATATCCAGCCTTGAGGACATTGAAAGGGTCATGGATGCAGGGGCAGACAGAGTACTCATGAACAGCGCTGCTGTAAAAAATCCCAGGCTCATCAGGGAAGCTTCTGATTCCTATGGTTCCAAAACAGTGACCATCGCCCTGGACGGAAAAAGGAACCCTGAAATGGATTCCGGGTTTGAACTCATCGTTTCCGGTGGAACAAAACCCACTGGCAAAGACGCCATTGCCTGGGCCAGTGAATGCCAGGACCTGGGAGCAGGAGTTCTTTTGCCCACCAGCATGGATGGAGACGGGACCAGAAAGGGATACGATAACAAGTTTATCAGGGCCATTTCTGAAAAGGTCACAATACCGGTAGTGGCTTCAGGAGGAGCGGGAGAACTGGATCATTTCTACCAGGGAGTTGTCCAGGGTGGAGCGGAGATTCTTCTGGCCGCGTCGGTTTTTCATTACAGGACCTTCAGCATAAGACAGGTTAAGGAGTATCTTCTGGAAAAAGGACTTAAGGTGAATCTGTAAAATGTGGCGGGCTGCTCAACAAGGATTTTTTCATTGATAACCCGGACATTGATTATGAAAAAATATTTTCCAATAATAGCGGTGGTGATAATTATTTCTGTGTGGATCTCTGAGTCTGGAGCAGAAGGATGGCTCAAGCGGGGTATGGAGATTTTTCTGGATGAGCCTGAGACCAGGGAGAACTCTCAACTGGCTGAATCGGATATTGTCCAGGGTCTAAGGGAAGCCCTCAGGGTCGGCAGTGAAAACGTAGTCAGCCATCTTGGAAGGGAAAACGGATATTATCTGGACCCCAGGGCGCATATTTCTCTGCCTGAAGGTCTTCAGCAGGTGCAGCATATCATGAACAGGGCGGGCATGGGGCGGACCCTTGATGACCTTGAGCTGCGCATGAATAGGGCAGCTGAGCAGGCCACACCCAAGGCCAGGGATATGTTTGTGAACGCTATTTCAGAGATGACTCTGGATGATGCCAGAGGAATATATAACGGGCCTGATGACGCGGCAACAAGGTATTTTCAGGATAAAATGTCCGGTCCTTTGTCCCTTGAGTTTACACCCATAGTCAGGGAAAGCCTGGCCCAGGCCGGGGCAGTCAGGGTCTTTGACGACCTCATGAGTGACTACAATAAGCTTCCGTTTGTTCCTGATGCCAGCGCGGATCTTACCAGGCATGTGGTGGACCGTTCAATTACGGCCATATTTGACTACCTGGCTCTGGAAGAAAAGGGCATTAGGAATAATCCGGTCAAGCAAACCACCAGCATTCTGCGCAAGGTATTTGGAAGATGATTGTTTATTCCTCCATAAGTAAAACCCATTATCTCATCCTGCATATCTGAGCTGTTCATTAAATGGGCAGGGTTTGTGCTGAGGAATATGCCGCAGCCCCTTTAAGGTTCCTTCTTCTTTCGAAGCTCGGTGACTGACTCCCCGCCTATCCCCCAGTTGTCGGTATCAACCTCGTCTATGATCACAAAGGTTGTCCCGGGATTTTTCCCAAGGATATTCTGCAGAAGCCGGGTCACGCCGGAAATAAGTTTTTGCTTCTGCTCACTGGTAGTTCCTTCCCTGGTGATTCTGATGTTTACGAAAGGCATTAATGCTCCTCCTTTTCTGGCGATATATTCAGTCTATCCAGTTATTATGTCCTGGACAACTCTACATTACATTAGATAAAGTTCAATTTTATCAGCATGCAAGAGGCTTCATAAGCAAAATCGCCCAATTGCACAATCAGACAATTGACAGGTTGCAAAGCCAGGATACCTCGGTTATTTTACATTCCCGTATCTGGATTACAATGACTGATTGCTTAAAAGGGGTTAACATGGGAAAGATAAAGATTGCCGTTGTCGGAATTGGAAATTGCGCCAGTGCCTTGATCCAGGGAATTGAATATTACAGAAAATACGGGCCGGTTGACCCTTTGGTGCCGGGACTTATGCATTACGATATCCAGGGATATGTTCCACAGGATATCGAAGTCGTGGCTGCTTTTGACATTGATATCCGCAAGGCGCGCAAGCCTCTAAAGGAAGCTCTTCTGGCCAGACCCAATTGCACCAAATTATTTTTTCCCCATCTGCCGGATTTCCCGGTTGTGGTTTCTCAGGGCCGGTTACTTGATGGTGTTCCAGATCATATGCAAAATTATCCAGATGATAAAAGGTTTATACCCAGTGACCTTAAAGCTGATGATGCGACAGAAGTTCTTCGGGAGTCAGGAGCACAGATTCTGGTAAATTTTCTTCCGGTTGGTGCTGAGCAGGCTGCAAGGTACTATGTTGAAGCTGCACTTGAGGCGGGAGTTGGTCTAATAAACTGTATTCCAGTTTTCATCGCCTCTGTTGATGACTGGATAAATAAATTCGCCAGGAAAGGGCTTCCTGTAATAGGGGATGACGTCAAGAGTCAGGTTGGCGCCACCATAATTCACAGATATCTGGCCAGTCTTTTCATGGATCGGGGAGTAAGGATAAAAAATACCTATCAGTTAAATGTGGGCGGCAATACAGATTTTCTGAACATGCTCAACAGAGAGAGGTTAACTTCAAAAAAAATATCCAAGACCGAGGCTGTCAGGTCCCAGATTAATCATGATATTCAGGCGGATAACATCCATATTGGTCCTTCAGACTACGTCCCCTGGATGAATGACAATAAGGTCTGTTTTCTGCGTCTGGAAGGCGAGGGTTTCGGAGGGGTGCCCATGAACCTTGAACTGAGACTGAGTGTTGAGGATTCGCCCAACAGCGCGGGAGTGGTTATTGACGCCATCAGATGCTGCAAGCTGGCCCTTGACAGGGGAATCGGAGGCTTGATTATTTCTCCGTCTGCCTACTTTATGAAACACCCAAAGACCCAGTATCCTGATGAAGAAGCCATGATCATGCTGGAGGAGTTCATAGCGGGCAGCAGAGAAAGATAAGATGCTCAGTGAAAAATTCAGGCATATCCTGGATAAGCCGCTGGCCCCATTGATAGCCAAACTTCCCATAAGTCCCAATGCCGTCACAGTTTTAGGCATGTTTATCACTTCGAGTTCCGTGTTTATTATCCCGGTCAATCTTTTCTGGGGAGGACTGGTGATTTTGCTGGGCGGGGCTTTTGATCTTTTAGACGGGATTGTTGCCAGGATGAATGATCGTAAAACAAAGTTCGGAGCCTTTTTGGATTCAAGCCTGGACCGGGTGGCTGACGGTTTTGTCTTTATGGGGCTATGCTGGTTTTTTTTGAAAACAGGGCATAACCTGGCCCTGCTGTTGACTGTTTTCGGATTAGTGGCATCTCTGGTAATCAGTTATATCAGGGCCAGGGCTGAAGGATTGGGCGCGGAATGCAGGGTAGGTCTTATTGAGAGACCTGAAAGGCTCATCCTCATCGCTTTTGGGTGCCTTACAGGCCTTATCTGGCCGGTGATCGTAGTTTTGACAGTTTTAAGCTGGATAACTGTCCTGCAAAGGATATTTCATGTCAGGGGGCAGCTGAGCTGATACATCTAATGCGGTTTTTTTAAGATGCTTATTAACAGTTTGTTAAGCCCTTTTAACAGCCAATTATTGTTTAAAAAGACTTTCCACACAATTCTGTCTCAAACCCCCTTTATCCAATGCAATCCCGCAGACTGAATAAATGTTCGGGAGCGAGTCTGGCCGGCACTCTTTTTGTCTCGGGATGGGGGGGGTATGATTTTTTGTTCCCCAATCTTTCAAAGCAAACCAGATTTATTCTCCCCTTTGATCCGGCAGAGATTACCGCGCTGAAATCGTTGCTGAGCAGAAAATGGGATCTGGTTATTGGCTGGTCTCTTGGCGCTCACCTTTGCCTTAAGAATATTAATGTCATCAGAGCAGACAGGCTGGTGCTTGTTTCTCCGTTTCTGGACTTCTGCCGGGGATCATCCAGGGAAAAAGTATTGAAAATGATTTCAGGCATGGATAAAGACCCGGAAAGAACCATGCGCTGGTTTTGGAAGCTCTGCGGAATAAGGAATCCTCCCCAAAGATTTATCCATGAGCACCATAAGCTTAAGCTTTGTCTGAATTTTCTTTGTCAGTCCCGGGTCAATCCAGAGCAGATTGAATCAGAGCTGCCAGTAATACTGATCCACGGGCTAAAAGACAAAATAGTTCCCATCAAAGCCTCTGAGATTATACTGGAATATCTTCCAAATGCCTGCTACCATCCTCTGCCTTTTGGACATTTTATTCCTGAAGAAGAAATCATTAAAGCTGTTTATGGACAATCAGATTAAAAAACACTTTGACCGGTCAATCAAAACCTATAAAAAAGCGGCCATTGTACAAAAAAAAGTTGCTGCCCGGTGTTATTCCCACGTTCCAAAGAATAATTATCCAAGAGTTCTGGAAATCGGGGCTGGAGGTGGGTTTTTGACAGAGTCTTTTCTGCAGGGGCAAAGCAGCTGCCGGATGTATGTGGCCCTTGATGTTTCCAGAATGATGCTGAAGCTTGTTCCCATGGACAGGGTGGTTATGATTCAGGCTGACGGTGAAAAAGCACCCTTTAAGCAGGGTTGCTTCAGCCTCCTGCTCAGCTCATCAGCCATGCAATGGTACCAGGGAGGTGCAAGTTCCATAATTAATAATGTCAGTTTATTAGAAAGAGGAGGTTTTTTTTCTCTAGCCATTTTTGTACAAGGGACCTTTATTCAGATGGGTCACGCAAGTTCTCTATCCGGATTCGGATCAGTATATCCTCTGCCATCAGCCGGGACTCTGCTGAAATTTTTAAAATTGGATGGACAGATCCTTGAATCAGACATTGAAGAGTTCAGGATATATTTTCCTTCTGTACATGCCTTTCTTCAGACCCACAAACAGACAGGCGCCAATTATTCCAGACCAGGGGCCGGCTTCAGCAGGAAGGCGTATAACGAATTCTGCAGGATATATGAGAATATGTATGGGGAAGAACAAGGGATTCCGGTAAGCTACAAGGTCTTGTATCTATGGGGAAGAAGGTAGAAGCTGCCAATAGATATCATAAGCCGGATGTTTGAGTTTCCTTGGTTTCCAATCCCATGTCCCTGACAAGCTCCAGGTCATCCTTGAGTGAGCGTCCTTTTCTGGTCAGATAGTTACCGGTCATAATCCCGCTGGCTCCGGCCATGAATATGAACGGGTGAAGCTCCCGCAAGTTTTCAACGCGTCCTCCACAGATAATTATTTCCGCCTCAGGAATAATATAGCGGATCAGGCAGATGATTTTAAGACATCTCAGGGGGGTCAGCCCGCGAATATTCTCAAGGGGTGTGCCGGGAATGGGAATCAAAAAGTTGATTGGCACGGCATCGACATTCAGATCTTTGAGTATCTGAGCAAGCTCCACAACATGGGCATCTGTTTCACCCAGCCCGAAAATTCCGCCGCTGCAGACTGATAATCCCGCCTGTCTGGCCTTGTTTACCGTCTGTATCCTCTGGGCTATATCATGAGTGGTGCAAATTTTTGGGAAAAAACCCGGAGCTGTTTCCAGATTGTGATGATATCTTTCCAGACCTGCCTTTTTCAATTGATCCAGGTCGCTGGTCTCAAGTATCCCCAGGGAAGCGCATGTCCGGATGTTATTATTGACAAGTTCTCTGGTCGCCTGGACAATTTCCTGAATTTCATCGGGTTTCAGGGATTTGCCTGATGTAACCATGGAAAATCTTTTAATGGCTGAAGATCCAGCGGCCCTCTTGCCTATTTCAGCCAGCTCCGGCCATTTTTTGAGAGGATATGAATCGCTGGCCCGGTGATGAGCCGACTGGGCGCAAAAAGCGCAATCCTCGGAACATTGTCCTGATTTGGCATTGGTTATGGTGCACAGACTGATTTTATTGCTGAAACTTCTTTCACGAAGCATATCCGCACCTGGAAACAGGCTTTTTACTTGAGTATAAGGCAGGGAAAGAAGACGCCTTAGTTCTTCCGGAGCCATTGAGTGGCCGGAAGCAATGGCTTCGGCCAGCTCATAAAAATAATTCACTGAATTTTTCTTCAAGTTTTTCTGGAGTTACAGGGTCAAGATGTTCCAATTGGGCCAGGACAGGAACCTTGCCGTAATGTTCAATGGCCTCTTTGTGATCAATATTGAATGCTCCATTGAGAATGACCCCCAGGATGTCCAGGTCAGCTTTGACAAGGGAATCAATGGTCAGCAAAGTATTATTTATTGTGCCCAGCCTGTTGAAAGAAACTATCAGAACAGGTACTGCCAGTTTTTTAATCAGGTCAAGGATCAGAGAGTTTTTATTGAGGGGCGTCATGACCCCTCCGGCTCCTTCAATTATCAGGAACTCAGGTTTTCGGGCCAGGTCGATGAGGTTGATATCTATCCTTATTCCATCAATTTCAGCAGCCAGGTGCGGAGAAAGAGGCTGTTTAAGCACATAATTTTCAGGCACTATTAGGTTCTGCTCAAGACCAGCCATTTTTTGGACCATGGTGCTGTCAAGGCCATCCAGGGAACCGCTCTGTACTGGTTTCCAATAGTGATATCCAAGTCCTCTGGCCAGAAGGGCGCAGGCAAATGTCTTGCCCACCCCGGTATCAGTTCCGGTGACAAAAAACCTTGGGGGAAACTGGAATTTCACGTAAACGCAGGATCAAAAAGTCCATATCAAGGGTTTATCTCAATATGGACTCTTGAATATTCTTTAATTGTTTTTAGTTCCAACAATCAATTTCTGGCCGGGATATATTGAATCATTGGGAGAAAGTTTATTGAGACGCATAATCTCGTCAACGGGAATGTTATATTGCAGGCCTATACGAAAAAGGTTTTCTCCTCGCTGCACCTCATGGATCACCCTGTCCTGGGTTGTGGTTTCAGGTCTGGTTTCAGGTCTGGTTTCAGGTCTGGGTTCTTCTCTTCTGGGTGGAGGAGGAGCAGTAGCGGTTCTTTGACCTTGCTTGTCCAGTTCAGCAACTTTCTGCCTTAAATCGTCAAGGACTTCTCTGTGGTTATCAAGCCTGGACTTAACATCCTGTTCAGACTGAGTAAACTGAATATAGAATCTCTGCCTGTCTTCCTCACGGTCAGCAAGAATGCCCACCTGTCTTTCCAAAGTCTCAATTCTGGAATAGACATCATCAATTCCTGCCATGGAAATATCTTTTCCAGTCCTGACAAAAAGAATTACCAAAAGAACAAGGATCAAGGCTAAGGCTCCGGCCAGGCCGTACATGATGGTTCTCTCATTGATTTCTATGGATTCCAGAGCTGAGAATTTTTTCTGGGGTGAGGCGGGATTATCACCTTCCAGATCATCAAGCTTTTTAATCCAATTTTTCTTTTCCATTTTATAACCTCACTTTCATCTAAGTTTGCTGGGTTTTTGTTTAATGATTGTTTTTGAAATTTAGCCTGTAAAGAGCAGTCTCGTCAAGGGATAAGAGTGCCTAAAAAAGCATGTTGAATCATACCCATGCCTTTTAATATATTCCACCCCTTTTTCCGGTAAGTCCAGCTGAAAAAAGCGGATGCCGGACTGGCAACTATTCTTCAGCGTCTGACTATACATTTTCCGCGGCAACGGTCATGGCATTGGTCAGCCTGGAAAGATCTGGAGTATCAATCATATATGGAGGCATAATATATATCAGGTTTCGGAAAGGCCTGATCCAGACCCCCATTTTAACAAAAAGTCTTTGCGCGGCAGCCACATCAACATTCTTATCAAGCTCAATCACCCCAATAGCGCCCAGGGACCTGACATCTTTAACATTGGCCAGGTTCAGGCAGGGGGCTAATTCCTCTTTCAGCTGTTTTTCTATAGATCTGACTTTCTTCTGCCAATCCTGGCGCAGGAGCAGCTTTACGCTGGCCAGGGCCACAGAGCAGGCCAGTGGATTGGCCATGAATGTCGGGCCGTGCATAAATATTCCCGGAGGAGCACTGCAAATTGCTGAAGCCAGTTTTTCCGTGCAGACTGTGGCTGCCAGAGTCATGTATCCCCCGGTCAAGGCTTTACCCAGACATATTATGTCAGGGCATATTCCAGAATGCTGGCAGGCGAAAAGTTTTCCTGTGCGTCCGAATCCAGTGGCGATTTCATCGGCAATAAGGAGTACTTCAAACTCATCACAGAGCTGCCTGACTTGTTTAAGGTACTGGGGAGAGTAAAATCTCATTCCCCCGGCTCCCTGGACAATGGGTTCAAGTATAAAGGCGGCGATTTCCTCTCCATGATCACTCAGAATGGTCTGAACATTTTCCAGTTCAAAATCGGGGCAGTCTTCATCAAAACCATTTTCTGGAGACTTTGCGAAAAAATTTTTTGTTAAAAATCCTGAAAAAAGACTGTGCATCCCTGTCACAGGATCACAAACCGACATTGCTCCAAATGTGTCTCCATGGTAAGCATTTTTCAGACATAGAAATTTTGTTTTTTGAGTTTTTCCCAGAGCCTGCCAGTACTGGATAGCCATCTTAAGAGCTACTTCCACTGAAACAGATCCTGAATCACAGAAAAAAATCTTTTCAAGGCCTTCCGGTAAAATATCGGTCAGTTGTCTGGCCAATTTTATTGCCGGTTCATGAGTCAGTCCCCCGAACATGACGTGAGAAGTTTTGACCAGCTGCTTTTTCACGGCATCGTTGAGAACCGGATGGTTATATCCGTGAATGGCGCACCACCAGGAAGACATGCCATCAACAAGTTCACTTCCGTTGGCAAGCTTTATTCTAACCCCGCTGGCTGATTCAACAGGGTAAACCTGGAGAGGTTCTGTCAGAGAAGTGTAAGGATGCCAGATGTTCTCGCGGTCGTACTTTAAAAGCTCGTTCCAGATCATAAAATAATACCTGTAATGTTTTGGCTTAAGAATTTATGCGTCTCTGCTCTGGATGTCAAAACACCAGAGAATGTTTATCAGGAATATTGAAACCCATTGATAAACCCGGTTCTTTATTTTTTCCGTAAACTGCCTTACTAATGCTAGAACAAACAATACTTTAAATTGAGCGATTTTTCCTGTAACTGTTTGATAAGCCTGTCATTGCGAGAACCCGAAGGGTAGGAGGCAATCTCAAAATAACTGACTGAGATTGCTTCGGTTCCCTGGCAATGACATAGAAAAATCGCTCAATTTAGAAATACATATAACAAAATATCATGACATCGCAGATAATCGTGGATAACTCTGAGCGGGAACGTGCTCTTTATCCTTCCAGGTCATTCATTGTCCAGGCTCCTGCCGGCTCGGGAAAGACAGAGCTTTTGATCCAGAGGTACTTAAGGCTCTTGTCTCAGGTTGATGAACCAGAGGAAATCCTGGCCATCACTTTTACCCGCAAGGCTGCTGCTGAGATGAGAAACAGGATTATCAGGGCCCTGGTTAATTCAGGATCAGAGCCAAGGCCTGAAGAGACTCATACGGGCAAAACCTGGGACCTCGCAAAAAAAGCCCTTGAACGAGACAGGAAGCTGGGCTGGAATATTTTAGACAATCCCGTAAGGCTGAAAATAAGGACCATTGACTCTTTCTGCCTTTACCTTACAGGCAGGATGCCTGTTTTGTCGGGCATGGGCGGAGAAGTCCAGATTCTGGAAAATCCGGACAGTCTTTACGAGGAAGCCGCCCAAAACACCCTGCTGGAATTGAAAAAAGAGTCCAGGTGGTATGAGCCCCTTTCCAAGATTCTGCTTTATCATGATAATGACTGGAACAGGGTCAAAGTCCTGATCGTGGAAATGCTCAGGCTCAGGGAACATTGGCTTCGACTTGTCAGCTCAGCTTCCGGTGATCAAGATCTGAGAAATATACTTGAAGAACATCTTGGCCAGGAAGTTGAAAGGCACCTGACAAAAGTTCTGCGTCTATTCAATCAATTTATAAGCCAGGATGAGCAAAGAATCCTCGCGCAATGCTCTGTGTATGCTGCAAAAAACCTTTCTTCTGAAAATCCTGACTCCACAATTGCTGCTCTGCAAGACTTGAGCAGTCTTCCAGGCACTGAAACAAGGGATCTGAAAAAATGGCTTGGCATCAAGGATCTGCTTCAAACCAGCGCAGGTTCATGGAGGAAAGGTGTTGATAAAAGACTTGGTTTTCCGCCCATGGATTCATTTAAGGATAAGGCTCTGAAAAAAGTGGCTGATCAGAAAAAGACTGAGTTTCAAAATCTTCTGATCATCCTTTCCCGGCACACAGCTCTGGAGCAAACTCTGGCTGATCTGAAAAACCTTCCTGACACAAGCTATATTGATGAAACCTGGGAAATACTATCGGCCCTGCTCAAGGTCCTGGAAATGGCAGTAGCCCAGCTTCATCTGGTCATGCAGGATTTTGCCAGGGTGGATTATCCTGAGATTTCCATGGCCGCTCTGCACGCGCTGGGTGAAAATGACAATCCTTCTGAATTGATGATGCGGCTTGATTACCAGTTAAAACATATCCTGTTTGATGAATTTCAGGATACAAGCATCAGCCAGCAGGAAATGCTGGCCAAACTTGTATCCGGATGGACGCCTGGAGACGGCAGGACACTTTTTCTGGTGGGGGACCCCATGCAGTCCATTTACGGATTTAGGGATGCTGATGTGGGAGTATTTCTAAGCGCCAGACAAAAAGGAATAGGAGATATTTTGCTTGAGCCCCTCAGTCTCAGGGTTAATTTCCGCTCTGAACAGGGTATTGTTGACTGGGTAAACAGGATATTTCCTTCGGTTTTTCAGAATATTGAGGATCATGTCAGCGGTTCAGTCAAGTATTCACCCATGTTGGCGGCCAAGAAAATCCTGGGTCAGGTGAAAGTGCATCCCATTATTGAACCCCGGGTTGGCGAGGAAGCCTTGCTGGTCGCTCAAATCATCAATGAAACAACAAAGGAGCACCCAGGAGAAAATATAGCCGTGCTGGTTCGATCCAGGACTCATCTGACCGAAATCGTAACCATGCTGCGCCGGAAGAACATATCATTTCAGGCCGTTGAACTCGAACCCCTGATAGACAGACAGGTGGTTATGGACCTCTTGTCTTTGACCAGAGCCCTGCTCAGACCCCGGGATAATCTCTCCTGGCTGTGCGTCTTAAGAGCCCCCTGGGCAGGACTTGATTTAAAGGATTTGTCAAGGCTTTCATTTCCAGGCGATCACATGACTATCCTGGAAAAGATGTACAATCTTGAAGAAATTCAAGGTTTGAGCATGGATGGATACAAGCGCCTGAAAAAGGTTGGCCAGATTCTTATTCCTGCCTGGGAGAACAGACTTCGCAGACCTCTGGCCAGGCTGGTGGAAGGAGTATGGACAGCCCTTGGAGGGCCTGCCTGCGCTGGGAACAGCCAGGAGCTTGAAGACGCGGGCGCTTTTATGGCACACCTTGAAAGCTATGAACAGAACCAGCCTGTTGAAGACATTGCTGATTTTGAGCATTCATTGCAGGGTCTTTTTTCAAAACCGGATCCTGAAAAGAATGGCTTCTTGCAAATCATGACCATCCACAAAGCCAAGGGCCTTGAGTTTGATACTGTTATCCTGCCGGGTCTGGACAAAGTTCCCAGAAGTTCGGCCAAGTTGCTTCTCCAGTTCATAGAGGTTCCTTCTGAAGAGCACGAATCTTCTTTTGCCAGACTGCTTCTGGCTCCCATGTCCTCCTATGGAGAAGAGAACCATCCAACTTATAAATTTATTGAAAATTTAAAAAAATCAAAAGAAGAGCATGAAATTGGCCGTCTCATCTATGTGGCCGTTACCAGAGCCAGAAAAAGGCTGCATCTGCTGGCCTCATGCGGGTTAAATAATTCAAGGAACAAGAGTTCAGTTTTGAGCAAGCCTCATAAAAAATCACTGTTAAGTCCTTTGTGGAAGGAACTTGAAAATGAATTTGAGGAAGCTTATGACCCTGATGAGCAAACCCAGGTTAATGATAACGGACAGGAAAAGAAGAAAGAAAACTTATTGATCAGGCTCAGTTCGAACTGGGGATTACCTCAAATCACCGGTCACTTTTTTTCCGGCATGAAGGATGAATCCTTTGATGAAGATTCTGCTGAACCAGTCGCCTATCATTGGGCAGGAGAGGCCATAAGGCAGATCGGGATAAAGGTTCATGGTCTGCTTGCCAGGATAGCTGAGGAAGGGCTGGACAAATGGGATCAGAAAAAGGTTCAGGACATAACCGGACAAATCAGGACAGGCCTGAGCAGAATGGGGGTGAGCAGGCATGATCTCGATTTTGCTTCCAGAAAAGTAATTCAGGCCATTGAGAATACCCTCACCCACGACAGGGGAAGATGGATTCTTTTCAGACACAAGGATGCACAGTGCGAATATGGTTTGAGCGCCGTCCTGGGCAGGGAAGTCGTCCGGGTGGTCATAGACAGAACTTTTATTGATGAGAATGGAATAAGGTGGATAATTGACTATAAGACCAGTCTTCATGAAGGTGGCGGACTTGAAGATTTTCTCCATGCTGAGGTGGAAAGATATCAGGGGCAGTTGAGAAAGTATCTGAGGATTTTCAGAATGATGGAGCACAGAACTGCGCGGGCTGGGATATATTTCCCATTGCTCAGGGCCTGGCGTGAGATCAGGGAGTAATAAAACATGTTCAAAAAAATCATCGAGTTCGTACACACAAATATCTGGCGAATTGATATTGGCAGCCTTCCAAGGCTTCAGGCGTTCCTGGTGCATCATCTCAGGGTGTTTCTGGTGGCGTTCAAAGGTTTCAGCAAGGATGACTGTATGCCCAGGGCATCGGCTCTGACCTATTATACCCTTTTGTCCATTGTTCCGGTTATGGCCATGGCTTTTGGAATAGCCAAAGGTTTTGGCCTTGAAGAAGCTTTGAATAAGCAGCTTGAATATTATCTTGGCGCCCATGAGGATATACTTGAACAAGTTGTTGGCTTTTCATATTCCCTTCTTGAGGAAACAAGGGGAGGGGTGATCGCCGGCATAGGACTTGTTTTTCTCTTGTGGACAGTGGTTAAAGTCCTGACCAATATTGAGCTTTCATTTAACGCTGTCTGGGGAATAAAAAAGTCCCGAAGCTGGGTCAAAAAGATTACCGAGTACATTTCAGTCATGATCATTGGGCCCATCCTGGTGATCCTTTCCGGGAGCATGACCGTGTTTATCTCAACTGAGTTAAGCGCCCTGGCCTCGGAAAGCAGATGGTTTGGTTTCATGGGTGTTGTGGCGGAACTTGCTCCCAGGGTTCTTCCTTACATTCTGATCTGGTTTCTGTTTATTTTTTTACTCATGGCCATGCCCAATACCAGAGTCAGGTTAAGGCCGGCAATTATCGCGGGCATTATATCGGGCACAATGTTTCAGCTGATGCAATGGGCCTATATCACCCTTCAGGTGGGTGCTGTGAAATATAACGCTGTTTACGGCAGCTTCGCCGCCCTGCCCATGTTTCTCATCTGGCTTCAGATAAGCTGGATGATCGTACTCTTTGGAGCGGAGCTCTCATTTGCCTATGAAAACGTAAGGCGCTATATATTTGCCTCAGAAGTTAAAAATATAAGTTCCGGATACAAGAATAAAGTTTCCCTGCTGGTCCTGCATCTGATTATTAAAAGGTTTCTTGCAGATGGGCAGGGATCTTCACCTGATTATATCCAGAAAGAACTTGGACTGCCTCCCCGCCTGGTCAATGAGGTAATACGCGACCTCATATCTGCAAAGCTCATTGCCATGATATCTGAAACTGAAGATGATCAGGAACTCTATCATCCAGGCAGAGATGTGAATATTATGACCATTGGCTATGTCCTTAAAGAGTTGCAAAAGAGCGGAAGTTCAGACATACCTGTGTCCGGGGGGGGAAAGGCCTGGGAAAAAATATCAGAGACAATGGAAAAATTTGAACAGGCTATAGATGACAGCCGGGAAAATGTTCTGCTGAGGCAAATTGATTGATTATCCAGACACTCGAGCAGAAAGGCAGCCCCAATGGAGGTATTGGTCTGTGATCCAAGATAAATAAACAGTTAGGAATAATACATGGATCAAAACAAAGCCAGGCAAGTCTTAACCCGGAAAATTCTTGAAGACCTTTTTCCCCTTGAAAGGAGCAGGGATTTTTTTGAGGCTTTTTATGGAGGAGCAGAGGAAAGTCATTTTGATATCAGACTGGACTTTGATGGAATGAAGAACAACGAGTTCTTTTTTTCCTTTCAGCTCATTCAGCGCCCGGGCAAGTGCCTGGCCTGCAATATGACCTCCGGGCTTCCTCATGTTTTTGCCAGGCACCCCATTATCAATATCAACGGACTTGTCCAGGATATTGCCTCACTTCTTGCTGTTGACCCTTTAGACATGAGATGGACCCTGGGAAGCACTTCTCAGCAATCATCAGAACTTCACACAATTCCCCTGATTGTCTCTGTTAACCAGTCTGAATTATAACTCTGAAAAAATCATTCTTGAGCCTTTGGTCTGATGATGTTATCTGCATTGAATGCTTACATTCATCCATGCCGCAGACCTACATCTTGACAGCCCTCTTCACGGCCTTGGCCGATATGAAGGAGCTCCGGTTGACGAAATCCGGGAAGCGGCCCGCCGTGCTCTGGCAGGGCTCATTGATTATATTCTGGAAAATGAGATCCCCCTGCTCCTAATAGCCGGTGACCTTTACGATGCTGATTGCCCGGATTTTCAGACACTGCTTCATTTTTCCCTGCAAATGGACAGACTCAAAAAAGCCGCTACCAGGGTGGCCCTGATCCGGGGAAATCATGACGCTGGCAACATCATGACCAGATCCCTGAAACTTCCCGACAACGTAATAACATTTCGTTCTTCTCGCGCACATACATGGCGCCTTAATGATCTTGGAGCGGCAGTTCATGGGCAGAGTTTTGGTTCAGCCGAAGTGCTGGACAACCTGGTTCCTGCCTATCCTGATCCAGTTCCCGGATTCTTCAACATCGGTCTTCTTCATACATCCATTTCAGGCAGACCTGGACACAAAGGGTATGCACCGTGCGAGCTCAATCAACTTCTGGCTAAAGGTTATGATTACTGGGCCCTGGGCCATGTGCACAAGCATGAGATTGTCCATGAAAATCCCCATGTGGTATTTTCCGGATGCATTCAGGGAAGGCATATCAGAGAGGCAGGCCCCAGGGGCTGCATTCGCGTGGATGTGGACAACTCCGGAGCTGTCAGCGTGGAAAGGATCATTCTGGATGTGTTTCGCTGGAAGACCCTGGAAATCGACATTACCGGTCTGGACACATTTTCCAGGGTCATGGACCAGGCACGAATCTTCCTGGAAGAGATGTTTGCCAGAGAATCAGAGGGCAGGTACATGGGAATCAGAGTGATTCTGATTGGGGCTGGACCGGCGCACGACGAGATTATCAAGGATCAGGACCTGTTCAGGGCTTCAATCCAAAGGATCGCGACAGATGTTTCCGGACAGAAGATCTGGGTGGAAAAAATTGTTGTCAATACCCTGCCGGCCATTGATCTTGAAAAACTGATGAAAAGCAGTACTCCTCAGGGGGATCTGGTCAGGTTTATTGACGAAATGGAAAAGGATCCGCAATGTTTTCAAAAGCTCGGGTTCAACCTGGACGATCTGTCTGGAAAACTGGCTGGGACAGGAGTCAAGCTGCCTGATTTCCGAGATCTCTCAATACGCAGATCCGCCTTGGAGGATGCGCGCCGGATTATTATTCCCATTCTGTCAAAAACATTTAATTCCGGTTAATTCCGGACAAACAAATGAAAATCAACAAGCTTTCCCTCAAGGCTTTTGGCTGTTTCACGGATAAAATCCTGGATTTTTCAGCCCAGAATCGAGGGTTGAATATAATTTTCGGACCCAATGAAGCGGGCAAGAGCACTGCCATGCGGGCTCTGAACTCGTTTTTTTTCGGGTTCGGACATACTTCGCCCGACGCCTATGCGCACGGCTACAAGGACCTGGCTGTGGGAGCCGTCCTTGAAACTGAACAGGGCAGGCTGGTGGAACTTACCCGATACAAACGGAACAAGAACGACCTGGTGGATATGCATGAACAGCCTGTTGACCCAGGGCTGTTGAATACAATTATGGCCGGACTGACAAGAGATATGTATGCTAATATGTTTGGTCTGGACCATCAAAGCCTGCGCCTGGGATCCGAGGAAATTCTCAAGGGCGGTGGTCACCTTGGGGAAACCCTTTTTGCAGCGGCTTCGGGTATAACAAGCCTGCGTCTTGCCCTGGAAGAGTTGAAAAAAAGAGCAGATGACCTGTTCACACCCAGGGCCACTTCAAGGCCGGTATGGAAAAATATTCAAAATATCTCCCAATTGAGCAAACAGCTTCGCCAACTTTCAATAAGGCCTGAGCAATGGAAACAACTTCAAAACAATTTAGAAAGAATTTTTCAAGAAAAGGAAGCCACTGACAGACAAATAAGCGGACTTGAGTCAGCCCTTAACCGTCACGTTAGGTTTAAAAAAGCTTTATCCCTTGTCTCAAGCCATGACGACCTGAAAACAGAGCTGGAAGAGCTGAAATCAGTGCCCCATCTGAACCTGGATTTTGCCCGGAAACGGGTTGAAATTCTGACAGGACTAAACCGACTCAAACCCGAGTTGGACAGGTTTTATCAGCTGGAGGCCGACCTTGAGGCTGAGCTTGGAAAAATGAAGGTCTGTGAAAAGACACTGACTTATGCCAATGAGATTGAACGCCTTTACCTGAAATCAACCATGGTAACTGAAGCAAGAGAGAATATTGCCCATCTGGAACTGGAAATCAGGGGATATGAGGGTTCCCTCAGGGAAAAAGCCAGTCTTCTTTCCAGATATTCTTCCCTGGAAAACCTTAAAGAGTTTTGTCTTAACCCGGGGCAGATCAGTAGACTTGAGGATCTGGCCAATGAGCTGAATTCATTGAAAGAGCGCCTCAGCCAGATAGAAAGGGACATCATGGAAAAAGGAAAAGATCTGGATTCAACTGCGAGTAGTTTATCAGATCTGTCAGACATTCCGGACAGGAAAAAACTGGACATGATTTCAAGAAAACTGGTTCAGGCTTCTGAACTGGTTGAGCAGCAAAACCTGGCCCTGGAGAGAGAGCAAAAACTGGAAAGCACGGCGCAGAAAAGTATCCGCTCCCTTGGTCTGTGGCAAGGCACCCTTGAGGCACTCCAGAACCTGGCCCTGCCGCTTCAGGAAACCATTGACCGCTTTGAGGAGGACATGTTCAGGTCGGCACATAATCTTGAATCCGCTCAAAAAGAGCTTTTGGAGCAGCACGAACTCATCTCTGGAAAAAAGAAAATACTTGCAGGCATTGAACAGAACGAAACCCTGCCCAGGCCGGAGGCATTGCCCCAGGCCAGAAGTCTCAGGGATCATGGCTGGAAGCTGATAAAATCAGCCTGGCTTGATAAAAAAGAAAATCAACCTGAAACAAGAAAGTTTCTTACTTTGACAGAATCCGCTAGCCTGGCCAACGGTTTTGAAAAAAGCCTGTCCCATGCAGATGAACAGGCTGATATTCTTCTGAAAAACGCAGACCAGGTGGTCGTGCGATCAACCCTGATTGATGAATTAAGGGGTCTTGAGGAAAAATATGGTAGCCAGGAAAAGGCGTATGATTCGGCATCCCGGAAAAATGCCAATATCAGGGAAGAATGGGCTGCTTTATGGTCAGATTTAAATATTGATCCTCTTTCTCCCAGGGAAATGTCAGCCTGGATATCCAGGATCCATGAAATACGGCGAATCGTGGATGAACTTGATAATGAGCGTCTGAACATTCAAAAGAAAGATGAGCGTCTGGGCAATTTAATGGCTTCCTCCAGGGAGGCTCTGGCTCAGGCAGGATTTTCCTTTCCTGAAAATGCCGACCTGACAACCCTTTGCATATTGGTGGATGATGCTCTGGATAAGGTTTCCATGCTGGTCCAGACCAGAGCAAACCTGGAGCATGATCAAAAAAAGTTCAAATCTTCCCTGGACAAGCTTGTCTTCAGAAAAAAAGAACTCACCTGCGAATTCGAGAATATAAAAGCTCAATGGACCAGGATTCTGGCAGGCACTGCATTTGATCCGAACCACGCTCCTTCAGATACCCTGAAAGAAATCAGGTTGATCAAGGAAATTCACGCAGGCCAGGCTCAGATTGGCAGATTGAGTGACCAAAAAAACGTTCTTGGAAAAAAATGCAGGGAGTTTTCAGGAATGGTTATCAGGCTGCTTAAAAATCTGAAATATGACCGGGAGGAAGAAGGCAAACCAGAGGATGTTATCGGAAGAATCCACGTGCGTTTGAAAAATGAACAAAACAAATTCCAGCAAAAAATCCATCTCCAGGAAAACCTTGATCAGGCAAAAGGAAAAATTGCCAGCCACCATACTGAGCTGAAAATTCTTAAAGGGGCTTTGGAAATGATCTGCAGGGAGGCTGGAGTCCATAATTCTGAAGATCTTCCAAGAATTGAGGAAAAATCCAGGCGCAAAAAAGAATTGCAGATCAAGCTGGAACACTTGCTGGATAAGCTCAGGGATCTATCATCAGGAGAAGACCTGATAAATTTCATGGATAAGGCCAAGGACTTTGATCCGGACGGGCTACAGGCAACAATTTCAAAACTGGAAAATCAAAAGCGGGAATTAGAAATTCAACGGGAATCGATTCTTAAGGAAAAACATGAGGTCGAGAGCCAGATTAAACAAATGGACGGTACTTCAAAAGCTCTGGAAGTGGAACAGCAGATTCATGAACAAAAGGCTCTTTTAGAGGACAATGTGGAACAGTATGTTCGCCTGCGTCTGGCAGGGGATATACTGGCGGCTGAAATAGAACGCTATAGAGCTGCCAATCAGGGACCTGTTCTCAAAATGGCCGGAGAAATCTTCCGGGAGATCACCCTGAAATCCTTTTCTGCCATTATGGCTGACTATGATGCAAAAGGGGAACCTGTTATCAAGGCAGTAAGAGAGACAGGAGCAAGGCTTGGTGTGGAAGAATTAAGCGATGGTTCCAGGGATCAGCTTTTTCTTGCCCTCCGCCTGGGCGGAATTTACAGATATCTCGACCGTAATCCTCCATTTCCATTCCTGGTTGACGATATCCTGGTGCACTTTGATGATGAGCGTTCCAGAAAAACTCTGTCCGTCCTGGCTGATTTGGCCCAAAAGACCCAGATTCTTTTTTTTACTCATCATCGCCATCTCAAGGATCTGGCCCTGCAGATCCCGGAGAATGACATGGTAAAAGTCCATGAACTTGCCAACCATTAACTTCTCTCAAGCCCTGGAACTTCTTGAAGAGGAAGCTGTCCTTGTCACCTCCTCCAGGCGTCTGTCCAGACACCTGTCAATGCTTTTCAGTAAATCCCAGCAGGAAAAAAACAGAGTGGTCTGGAAGACCCCGGCAATTATGCCTTTTGACGTGTGGCTTGAACAATGTTTTTTTTCCATGGAAAGGGATGCTGAAAATCCTTATCTTTTATCCAGAGAACAAGAACAGGCCCTGTGGGAAGATATCATTCTTTCAACCTCAACTGAACACAGGTTTCCGGATCTGAAAGGAATTTCCAGGACTGCGGCCGAGGCTTGGGCAATAATGGTCAGGTACAAACTTCCATGGAAGGAGATAGAATATTCACAGGATATTGAAATCAAATCCTTTTCCAGATGGGCCGGTCTTTTCAGCAAAAAGTGTGTTGAACAGGGCTTCCTGACAAACTCTGAACTGACCGGTTTTATGACCCAGGCTCTGGAAAAAGCATTAATAACTTTTCCTGAAACACTGATCCTGGCTGGTTTTCTTGAATTTGATCCTGTTCAGGATGATTTTTTGACCATTATGGCAAAAAGCAATGCGCGAATATGCTTTTTGAATAGTGGTCTGCCAGAGGGTCAAGCTGTTAAGGCGGATTTCAATGAATTTAAAGAAGAGTTTACAGCCGCGGCCCGCTGGTCCCTCAATCTGGTTCAGAATAATCCTGAAGCCAGGGTGGGTATCGCTGTCCCTGGTCTGAAAACCCATCGTTCAATGCTTATCCGCATTTTTGACCATGTTTTTCATCCTGAGACCATTCTAAATTTTGAGGAACCCGAAAAAAGAATATTCAATGTTTCACTGGGCAGGCCTTTGGGAGATTATTCTCTGGTTCGCAGCGCTCTTGTATTCCTTGATTTTATAAGACAAGAAAAATGGAATATCCGTGATCTTGGGATAATTTTAGGATCTCCTTTTATAGCTGGAGGACGCGAGGAATTTCCCTCCAGGGCCGCCCTGGAAGAGAAGATCCGTCACGGAAACCAGCCCTGGAGATCCGCTGCAATGGTGCTGGAAATCGCTGCCAGACAGGGAGAATCCTGTTATTGTCCAGTTTTGTTCCACATGCTGGGCCAGGCCAGGGAAATTGTCTTCAGTCAGGAAAAGCTGCAAAGTCCGTCCAGATGGGCAGCTCTCTTTGCAAAGCTTTTAGAAACAGCCGGGTGGCCTGACGCCAGGGAGCTGAACAGTTTTGAATACCAGACATTTCAGGCCTTCAAGGAAGAGCTGTCCAGTCTGTACAGGCTGGAGGCCGTTCTGGGGGAAATAACCTATTCAAAGGCTCTGGAAACATTGAGCAACCTGCTGAAATCCAGGGTTTTTCAGCCTGAATCAGCCCAGGCGCCGGTTCAGATCCTGGGACTGTTTGAAATGGCTGGACTTGATTTTGATCATTTATGGGTCATGAATTTAACTTCGGATGTATTGCCTTGTCCATGTAAGCCCAATCCATTGCTGCCCCTTGATCTTCAGAGAAAACACCTGACTCCGGGATCTTCTCCCAGGCGTGAACTTGATCTGGCAGTCAAAATTATGAATTCTCTTCTCAGTTCTTCAAAAGAAATCATATTCAGTTACTCCACCCATGAGGATGACCGTGAACTTATGGAGAGCCCCCTTCTTAAAGAAATTTTACCTGTTGATTCCCAGGGCATTGAGCAAAACCAGTATTTGAATATTGTTGAGCTTGTGTCCAGAAATTCTGAGCTTACAGCTCTATCAGATGACTATGGCCTGCCTTTTGAAGAATCATGGCTTTCCGGAGGAGCCAGGGCATTTCAGGATCAGGCTTTATGTCCTTTCAAAGGTTACGCTGCCCACAGGTTAAACGCCAAGGCGCCTGAAGAACCTGTATTCGCGTTGACCCCCATTGACCGGGGCAATCTTGTGCATAAGGCCCTTATGCTTGTCTGGCAGGAATTGGGTTCCCTTGAAGAGCTCAAGGAGATGATGCGCCAGGACAATCTGGATGCTTTGCTAGATGAAATAGTTTTGCTGACTGTTCAGAAATTTAAAAGCACTGGACACGTTCTGTTCACCCAGGAGTTTATGGAACTGGAGGTAATCCGGCTTAAAAGTATTATTTTTAAATGGTTGGAAAAAGAACTTGAAAGGCTTGATTTTCAGGTTTTGACATTGGAAAAGACAGAATACTTCAGTATCAATGGAATTAAAATTAAAACCAGAATGGATCGAGTGGACCGCCTTGAAAACGGCTCCATGGTGATAATTGACTATAAGACCGGTTCCTCTATTGACAATGTGGAAAATATGTGGATGGGAGACAGAATCATTGAACCCCAGATGCCCATCTACTCCTGGATTGTGGGCGAAAAAGCTTCCGGAGTGATCCTTGCTCAGGTTAATCCCAGAGCGTTAAAATTTCACGGACTCATCAGCGGCAATGAGATAAGTTTCAAAGGCAACAGGCTCAAAACACCACAGGACCTGGACCTGTCCGGAATGAAGGAAATCCTTGACCAGTGGTTTTTCAGGCTGAAAACAATCAGTCAGGAAATAAAACAGGGTCTGGCCACAGCGGATCCTTTTCCCCAGCCAAATGACAAGACATGCAGATATTGCGACTTCATGCCCTTATGCCGGATCAAACAAGGCCATGGATTGGATTGAAGCGGATCATTGAGGGAGTCTGCTGTGTTCTATAATCCAAACACAACTCTGTCCTGATATTCAGCCTGCTTGCCTTTATTCCACATGCTGACCGGCCGGTAGTAGCCAACGATCCTGGTATAGACCTCGGCCTCATTGCCGCATTCAGGGCAGGTGGGATGCTCACCCACCAGGTAACCATGTTCTTTGCATACAGAAAAAGTTGGGGTAATGGAAATGTACGGCAGCTTGGTCATGGACATGGCCTTGACAATGAAATTTTTCAATGAATCGCAATCAGCCACTGACTCTCCCAGAAAAGTATGGAAAACAGTTCCTCCGGTATAAAGAGGCTGAAGTTTATCCTGGTGTTCCAGGACCTGGAACACATCCCTGCTGGCTCCAACTGGCATGGCTGTGGAGTTTGTATAATACGGAACTCCGTTTCCCGAGGCATAGATGGAACTGTAAAGGTTCTTGTCTATCTTGGCCAGGCGGTAACTGGTTCCTTCGGCAGGAGTAGCTTCCAGGTTATACAGGCTTCCCGTGCTTTCCTGATATCCAATGGTAAGCTCGCGCAGATGGTTCAGGCTTTTTTGCATGAGTCTTACTCCAGCCTCGGTGTCAATGCCTTTGCCCAAAAGATTCATACACGCTTCATGGCCACCGATAAGCCCTATGGTGCTGAAGTGGTTCTTTAGTCCATTCTTTAAATATCTTCTGGAAAAGGGAAAAAGCCCACGCTCCATATTGTCGGTGATGAACTTTCTTTTAAACTCCAGGGAATCCCTGGCCAGCCCGGCGTATTCAGTAATAATATCAAGAAAATCTTCTTCTCCCTGGGCCAGGAAGGCCAGCTTGGGCAGGTTAAGAGTCACCACCCCGATGGAGCCGGTCAGGTCTCCTGCTCCAAAAAGACCGCCTGTTCTTTTCCTGAGTTCTCGAAGATCCATCTGCAGACGGCAGCACATGGATCTGACATCTTCAGGACGAAGGTCTGAATTGATGAAGTTCTGAAAGTATGGAACTCCGAATTTGGCTGTCAGTTTCAGCAAAAGCCTGCCAACTTCAGTTTCCCAGGGAAAATCAGTGGTTACATTGTAGGTGGGAATTGGGAAAGAAAAAATCCGGCCATGGTAATCTCCTTCCAGCATTACCTCGAGAAAGGCTCTGTTAAACATCTCCATTTCTCCGGCAAAATCAGCGTAAGTCTCATCCTGAAGCTTGCCCCCGATAATTATCGCCTCTTTGCAGATATGCGCAGGCGGCACCAGATCAAAGGTCAGGTTGGTAAATGGGCTTTGTCCCCCCCATCTTGAGGTTGTATTAAGGTTGAAAACAAATTTCTGAATTGCCTGCCTGACCTCGGAATAGCTCAGTTTGTCCCGGCGGATAAAAGGGGCCAGATAGGTATCCACATTATTAAAGGCCTGGGCTCCGGCCCATTCGTTCTGAAGTGTGCCCAGAAAATTGATCATCTGGCCCAATGCTGAATCAAAATGTTTGGCCGGACCTGATGAACATTTGCCCTCCAGATTGAAGCCTTCCAGCAACAGATCGCGCAGACTCCAGCCCGCGCAGTATCCGGCCAGACCAAAGGAAAGATCATGGATATGAAAGTACCCGTGTTCATGAGCCAGGCGGACCTCTTCCGGGTATTTTTCAAGGGAATACCTGGCCTGGACCGAACCGGATAAATGAAGCATGAGTCCCTGAAAGGAATGTCCCATATTGGCGTTCTCACTGACTCGCCAGTCAGACTTGTTCACATAGCTGTCTATGGTTTCCCTGATGTTGAGGAAGGCCTCATGCTGGGACCTGAGTTCTCTTCGTTTTTCCCGGTAGATTATGTATTTTTTGGCCACATCAAAGAGTCGTGACTCCATCAGAACCACTTCCACCATGTCCTGAACAAGTTCCTGCTCAGGTATTTCCAGTTCTTCCAGCTTCGTTTCAACTCTTCTGGCCAGCCGGTTGGCCAGAAGAGGGTCCTTGATTCCGCTGGCCTTGAGAGCCTTTAAAATTGCCAGGCTTATACGGTTGTTGGACCAGGATTCAAGCCTTCCGTCTCTTTTTCTTATCTGTCTGGGCATGAGCAATCCTTCTTTAAATTTTTTCGAAAAAATTAAATCACAGGCTTAACATACTTTTGTACATTAAGCTCAAATCCTCTGGGCAAATATGATCTGACTATTTTTATGTCATCATCATTTAATCCAGGGACCTGGGTGCATCGGAACATGAATTTATCAGGACAATTCAAGGCCATTTGAAAGACTTTTCCCGCGCATATCCTTATCCTGCGAGTGCTGATTACCCCTCCACACAGGCTGGGATACTTTTCCCAGGGCCCTTTCACATCCACGGCAATTTTTTTGATATGACCCTGTTTAAGGGCAATATTTATGGCTCCCGGATTCAGTCCGTTGGTATCGATCTTTATGGGCAGGCCAGTGGAGGACAGGATCCTTAAAAGGTTTTCAAAGTCAGGCAGAATGGTCACTTCTCCTCCGGTGAGCACAAGCCCGTCCAGCCACTTTCTGTTTTTATGAATATTCTGAAGGAGCGTGATATGGTCAAGGGGTTCTGTTTTGGAAGGATCCCAGGCAAAAGAAGCGTTGTGGCAGGTAGGGCAGCGCAGATTGCAGCCGCCGAAAAAGAGAACAGCGCTGACCTTTCCCGGCCAGTCACACAGACTTGCCGGTTCAAAGCCGCGCAAAAGACTCCAGGCTTTAACATTTGTGTCTGAATCAAGCATGCGCTTTTACCCCGCACATAAATAACCTGGGGCAATGGATCTCATCCCGAATGTCCTCGCTCCGGGAAAAAGTTAAAGGATAAGACTCTGGGCAGGTCTTCTGGCTTGTCCACCTTTTCCGGCCTTCCCATGTGGCACCCACTTTACCATCAACTTTGCAGGCTTATAAGGGTTTACACCTTTCTGCTTAGTCTGTTGTAACTGCCATTATTGACAGTAAAGTGGGTGCCACACAGTGACCCCTCTGATGGAAAAGAGATTATATGGACTCACAGCGGCGGGACCGCCCCGGAGTTGCACCGGAGTTCCCTATTAAGGCCTTATGGCCGCCCAAAGCAATAATTTCAAAGAAAAAAAAGGGTATTATTTAAAATAATTCAAATTAATATCTCTTTTGAAAAAAAATATCAACAATAAATTATTTTTCACATAAAGCTTTGATAAAAAGTTAATGTCAAAAAGGCAAAGCATCATACATTCATTAGACAGGTCAATTATTTCATCCGGGTGAACATCATGGACAAGGCTTAACAGCCGGGCAAAGCCCTGCTAATCAACCTTGAAAAAAGCCTTTCTGGCAGCATTGCATACTGGACATTTATCAGGGCATTCACCGCCCACAGTATATCCGCAGACTGAACAGACATAATAATCCACAAGGGGCAGGTTATCCATATTATCCAGAACTTCCTGATAAAGTCCGGCATGAATTTCTTCAACCGCGTTTGCAAACTCAAATGATCTTTTAACGGCATTTTTCCCTTCTTCAGCAGCCTCCTGGATCATCTGAGGGTACATCTTCTTGAATTCATGAGTTTCCCCGGCAATGGCCTCCTGAAGATTCTCCCTGCTGGATTTGATTCCATCCATATGCTTGAGATGAGTCAGGGCGTGAACTGTTTCAGCCTCGGCAACGGCCCTGAAAAGCTTGGCTATCTGAGGGTAGCCCTCTTTTTCAGCCTGACGGGCGTAACCAAGATATCTGCGGTTGGCCTGGGATTCACCGGCAAATGCCTCCTGGAGATTTTTTTGCGTTTTTGTCATATTGCCCCCTTTTGTTTATAAATCAAAACCCGTTTGCCGCATGTTGAAAGAGCTTGTTTTCATTGGCGGCTGTCCTGATTTCAGTATATAATTCTACCCAGCCAGGTTCCTCAGAAGAATTTCAGGAAATTCTCCAGGGTTCAGTAAGCTATTGGTATCACATAAAACAACACCGCGAAGAAATGGGCGATGCTGCCAAGAAGAACCATTACATGCCACAGGGCATGATGGAATTTAAGCCTTTTCCAGGCATAAAAGGTAAGACCAGAAGTATAGAAAAGACCACCGGTCAAAAGAAGAATAAGTCCGCCCGGCTGGACCGAATCCAGCAGCGGTTTGATGGCAACCACAACTGCCCAGCCCATTCCCACATAAAGAGCCAGGGAGAGAGCGCGGCAACGGCATCTGGATACGGCACTGACAATAATCCCCAAAACCGCCAGTCCCCAGATCAAACCAAATAAAGACCAGCCCCACGGTCCTCTAAGGTTGACCAGGGTGAACGGGGTATATGTGCCGGCAATAAGAATAAAAATGGCTGAGTGATCCAGAATTCTGCATATCTGTTTTCTGCGGGGATTATTCACGCTATGGTAAAGGGTGGACGCCGTGTACAAAAGAATTAGGGTGACACCGTAAATGGTACAACTGACTGTATGCCAGGGGGTTCCCAATATCCAGGAGAAAGTGGTCAGAACGGCCAGCCCGGCAATAGACAGGACCAAACCCAGGCCATGAGTAATGCTGTTGGCAATTTCCTCATTTCTGGAGTAGTCTGGAAAAATGGAGTCGGTCATTAAAGATGTCCCTGTAAGCCATGATTTTTAGTCAAGACTTATATAAACAGAGTTGTTTCATGAATGTCAAGATTGTTCTTCCAGCAAAGAGTTGAATGTTATTTTGAATAAATCCTAAATTGAGCGATTTTTCTATGTCATTGCGAGGGAACCGAAGCAATCTCAGTCAATTATTTTGAGATTGCCACGCACCCTTCGGGTTCTCGCAATGACAGGCTTATCAAACAGTTACAGGAAAAATCGCTCAATTTAGATAAATCTCTTATTCCCTGAGTAAAAGAAGCCTGGACATCGCTTTTATGCTGGTTTATTTTATTTTGCTTTGGCATTAAATTTTCGTCATTCAAAGGAGAAGCCATGAATTTTCGAATGATTATTGTTTTATTTGGCATTAGTTTAATTTTTTTTGCGTGCACTGAATCAGAAACCGTGCCACAGGTCCAGGATCAACCCATCAGCCTTGAAACATCCAGGGAAAAGTCCAGTTACGCGTTGGGGATGGATATCGGCAATAATATTGCCCAGGGAGGAATGGACATAGATGTTGATCTGCTGCTCACAGGGCTGCGCCACGGTCTGGAGGGGCAAGAACCCCTGATGACCGAAGATGAGCAGTTTGAGGCACTCATGGTTTTACAGGAAGAGTTCATGCAGGCCCAGATGATCAAGGCAGAGGAAAAAGCCCAGGCCAATATTGAACAGGGATTGGCTTTTATAGAAGCATTCAGACAGCAGGAAGGCATAATGGAAACTGAGAGCGGGATTCTTTACCGGGTGATGACTGCAGGTGAAGGTGAAAAGCCCGGGCCAAGAGATATTGTCACAGTTCATTATACTGGAACTTTAGTGGATGGAACGGTTTTTGACAGCTCCATTGAACGGGATGAACCAGCCACTTTTCCACTTGATCAGGTTATTTCCGGCTGGACTGAAATTCTGCAGCTTATGCCCCAGGGATCCAAATGGGAAGTGGTCATCCCCCCTGATCAGGCATATGGCGAGCAGCAGGCCGGACCGGTTATCGGACCCAACTCGACGCTGGTGTTCGAGATTGAGCTTTTGGAGACCATGAATCCGGAATAATCCCGAAATAATCCTTTCCCAGGCAAGGAAATATCAGCCACCCCCCTGCACCTGATTGAGCAGTAAACGCTTGCACATACCCCTGAAACCATCATCTCAGGCAGGTGCAGGGGGGTGGTTAAAAAACTTCTTAATTTCCAGCCCATCTGTTTATCATAAAACCTATCCAGAGTCCGCTTCAGCCGGAAGGATCATTTTTTCCCTATTCTCTGCTGCAGCGAAAGCAGGAAACAAGTTTACTTTTTTGAAAAACCTGTTCAATCTTGCCAAGGGTTCAGTCTGTTTATTTTTATAGCTGCCAGGCATGAATAAAGCCTTTTCAGGGCTAGCAGTCCAGTCTTTCGTTTGCAACGCACTGTAAAGCCCAGACAATCCAGGGCTTGAATCTTCCAGGCTTGGCCTCTCCCCTTTGTTCACTAGACACAATCAATATATTGCCTTTGTCCAAGATTGTCACCAGTCCTTGAATTTATCAATTAATATTGACATTTTTTACATATTTGTCATGCTTATCTGCCCTTCCTTTATTATATTCATTTATTACGGATAGTTATCCTTGTGGCATTATCATTGCTAACCCATATCTGCTGGTTAGGAATCAAATTTACTTGCAAGGAGGGATATGGAAATGGGTTTCAGGCTCATTCTATTTTATGCCGCGCAAAATATGAATCAGAAGTGATATATGGGCCAGAATGGGAATTTATTTTCCAGGGCTATCAGTTTGATTTAATATTTAAAATTTTACAAAAATGAATATTCAGGGAGGAGTTGTTATGGAACATTTGCTTGAGCTTAGTTACGCTTTGGATACTTTTTACTTTTTGCTTTCAGGCCTTCTGGTTATGTGGATGGCAGCTGGATTTACCATGCTGGAGTCCGGTCTGGTTAGGTCCAAGAATACGGTTGAAATTCTGACTAAAAATATCGCCCTGTACTCCATAGCATGCATCATGTACATGATAGTCGGTTATAATATAATGTATGGAGATGGAGGATCATTTATCCCGGGCATAAGCTTTTTCGTGGGCGGGGATAACTCTGTAGCCGATGTTGTGGCTGGAGGGGAAGGAGCTCCTTATTACTCTAACATTTCAGATTTTTTCTTTCAGGTGGTTTTTGTTGCGACAGCCATGTCCATAATTTCCGGCGCTGTTGCCGAAAGGATGAAGCTCTGGTCCTTTCTTTTGTTCGCGGTAATTTTGACTGGTGTACTTTATCCTGTTCATGGTTACTGGACCTGGGGCGGAGGTTTTCTGGACGAGCTGGGCTACGCTGACTATGCCGGTTCAGGTATTGTCCACATGGCCGGGGCTGCCGCTGCTCTGGCAGGAGTGCTTCTCCTTGGACCCAGAAAGGGCAAATACAGCCCTGACGGAAAAGTTAACGCTATTCCGGGCGCGAATATGCCTTTGGCAACTCTGGGCACATTTATTTTGTGGATGGGTTGGTTTGGCTTTAACGGAGGCTCGGAGCTGAAAATCTCTGACGTAGAGTCAGCCAATGCTGTGGCCATGGTCTTTGCCAATACCAACCTGGCTGCTGCTTCAGGAATGGTCATGGCGCTAATAACTTCGCAGATCAAATTCGGCAAGGCTGACCTGACCATGGGTCTTAACGGTGCACTGGCAGGTCTCGTGGCTATCACAGCCGAGCCCAGTCTGCCCTCAATGCAGCTGGCCTGCTTAATTGGAGCCATAGGCGGTATTATTGTGGTGTTTTCCATTGTTGCCCTTGATAAGATCAGAATTGACGACCCGGTTGGTGCCATTTCCGTTCACGGTGTGGTGGGCATATGGGGTCTTCTGGCGGTAATTTTCTCTAATCCTGAGGCAACCATACTGGGGCAGTTGGTTGGCATAGCGGTTATTTTTGCCTGGATGTTCGGGACAGGCCTGGCAGTGTGGGCCATTTTAAAGGCCACGATTGGTATCAGGGTAGACGAGGAAATGGAATATCAGGGCATGGATATGGCGGAATGCGGAATGGAAGCATATCCAGAGTTTGTCCGGTCCAAGGGTTCAAGATAGACACAGTTGTTAACAGTCAATTATTCTCAACAAACAAGGTTTTTAATGGAGGAATATAATGAAAAAGTTGGAAATTATAACCAGACCTTTTAAAATTGATGAAATAAAGGAAACTCTGACCAAAATGGGGGTCAAGGGCATGACTTTGACTGAAGTAAAAGGGTTTGGGCGACAGCATGGACATAAGGAGGTTTACCGGGGGGCCGAATACCAGGTTGACTTTCTGTCTAAAGTTAAAATTGAAATAGTCATAGATGACGAGAGTGTTGAAAAGGCCATTGAGGCAGTGGTTGCAGCAGCCAGGACGGGCAAAGTGGGTGACGGAAAGATCTTTGTTTACCCTGTGGAAAACGCCATCCGCATCAGAACCGGTGAAAAAGGCGACAAGGCCATCTAACCGGTAAATCAGTCATTGGGCAGGTTGGTGAATGGGTGAAGCGGACAGATGTTTTAAAGCCGGTTTACCAACCTGCTGGAAAAAAGAGCGTTTTTCCAATTCTCATTATCCTTACTCAGCCCGCAGTTCAGAGATGTGGTACATTCAATAAATAATGATAACCTGAAAAATATAATAATCAAATATGGTTAATCCATCTTCCCAAACCTTGCTTGTCCAAATGAGTGTCCCTGGACTTTTTCACCCCGGGCAGGGAAGGTCAGCGGCGCATCTTCTTACCCAGATTACAGATCAGTATTTCATAACTCGTCTTGTTGAAACAGGGTTTTCCACTCTGGAAAATCTGGCTGTGGTGGCTGTTGGAGGTTATGGCAGAAGAGAAATGTTTTTAAAGTCAGACATAGACGTATTGATCATTGCTGATGATTTATCAGGGGATACAAGCCAGGAGCTGGCAAAAGGAGTTTTTCATCCTCTTTGGGACGCAGGACTGGAAGTGGGGCACGGAGTTCGCGATATCAGGGAATGTCTTGAGCTCGCAGAAAACGACCTTAAGGTTTTGGCTTCAATTATGGATGCCAGATTCATCTGCGGCAATAAGGTTTTTTTTGCTCGCTTTCATGAAGCATCCCAGGCTCTTCTGGTAAGGATGAGCAGTAAGCTGTCTGATTTTCTGATTGAGTCTGCCCTTGAAAGGTCAGGAGGAAAGAACTCACAATATTTTATTGAACCGGACATAAAAAATGACCCTGGAGGTTTACGGGATTACCATCTGATAATCTGGCTTGAGAAACTGGGGTTTTTGTCAGGATCAGCTCCTTTGCTGGGGCATGACCAGAAAAGGGTTCTCATGGAGACAATGGATTTTTTCTTTGATCTGAGAAATATTGTTCATTCTCTGAAAAAGAGAAAAAACGACAGACTGTATATTGATCTGCAGCCTGAAGTGTCGGCGTTTATGGGGTACCAGGGCTCTGAGACAAGTTCCGGCGTAGAAATTTTTCTCGGGGATTTATTTAAAAAGCAAAACTTAATTTCAGCAATGGCCATGGAAGTCTGTGAAAGATTTTCCATGGGCATGGACAAGAGTGGTTTGTTAGACAGCCAGGATCAGAAAAACCTGACTCCCTCAGTTATTGAGCGGGGCGGCAGACTTTTTTTGCCTTGTCAGACAGACCTTGAAAAGAGCCCGGAACTGGCAGCGGAAATCTTCAGGGTTATGGCCGCTTCAGAAGGCGATGTTTCCTGGCAGGCCATGGCCCAGATCAAAAGCCTGCTGCAAAATACCGATCTCAACGTTATAGAGCGCCATCTTAAAAATAGCTTTACTACCATTCTTTTGAGCCACAAGGTTGATCAATGCCTCAGGAAGATTCGCCAGGCAGGTCTTCTGAAGTTTATTATTCCTGAACTTGAGAAGCTGTGGTTCTTTGTCCAATTTGACGGCGCACATGCTTATCCCCTTGGAGAGCATGTGCTTCACTGTTTGAACGCGGTTGCATCATTTGATGGAAATCACGGTTTTTTAGCCGAGTATCTTGGACCATATAAAAACAGTCTGGTTATCAGGCTGGCGGCTATGCTGCATGATATAGGAAAGGGACTGCCTGATCACGCTGAAACAGGGGCCATGCTTGCTGGGACAATCCTGCAAAGACTGGGGACAGACCAGGAAGTTTCAGAACGGGTGATCTTTTTAATCAAGAACCATTTACTCATGATTGATACCGTTCTTAAGCGTGACATAGACGATGAAGAAACAGTGGCTGGTTTCTCTGCAAAGATTAAAGGAGTTGATGGCTTAAACCAGCTGACATTCCTGAGCTATGCTGATTCCGTGGCTGCGGGTCCAAGAATCTGGAGTCCATGGCAGGAGAATTTAATCCGTAAGCTGTATTTCAAGGCCAGACATCTCATGCAGCATACAATACTGGCCGGACATCACGCGGGTCACAGAATGGCAATGGTTCGCGACAGGATCAGATCGCACGAATTTTATAACGAATTTTGGGAGAAAACCATCCAGGCCATGCCGCGACGCTATCTTTTGAAAGTTCCTGTTTCAGACATCATAAAACATATCAAGCTGGTGGAAAAATTTGAGGGCAGTGGGGATCAAAACAGTCAGCCTGATAATTTTATATTGCTGGCTGAACAATGCAAGGAACAGAACGGTCATTACTTCGACCTTACCCTTGTAACCAGAGACCGGCCCGGTCTTCTGGCTGCGGTTGCTGCAACTCTGACCATGAATCAGGTGGAAATCTATTCTGCCGGACTGTTCACCTGGGATAACGGTCTGGTCATAGATCTGTTCAAAGTCAGCCCTCCTGTTGATCCTCTGTATACTGACAGAACATGGGATGAGGTGAAAAAAGATCTTCAGACCCTGCTGACTGGAAAAAGGGATGTTCTGCAATTTTGTAATGCCCTGAAAAAAAACCCTGCCGCTGGGTCAAAGTTCAGAATATCAGTGGATAATAATTATTCTGACTTTTATACACTGATTGAGATCAACTCACCCAGACATCCCTGTCTCACATGGCAGATCAGCCTTTGCCTGGCGGAGCTCAACCTGGATATCACATACTCGGCAATCTCCACTAATGCCGATCAATCAATGCATGTTTTTTATATTCGCGACCACAATGGACAAAAGTTTGCAGGAAGCCATAAGAACCTCATCAAGAAAATCCATTCAGCAGTCAGAACAGTGGTATAAGGTATAATTCACCCTGGAAGCCGAGCCCTGTTTCAAGCCTTAATTTTCCCTGCCATCCTTTTGCAAATATGTAAAATTTGGGCGACAATGATGTTTCCCTGTTATACAATATTGTAAATATAGATCTGATTAATTCTGGTGTCGTGGAGTTATGGTTATTTAACATGCTGAAATAGATGTGCAATTATGATCTGGCCTGAAAAATGATATGGGAAGATAACACAATCTTTAACAACTTTGGAGGAAAATATGACAGACATTCCGGTATTCAATTGCAAGAACGCTGATGATGTTATCAAGGCGGTAAAAGAACACAAGGTCAGTTTTATTCAGTTTTGGTTTGTTGATGTTCTGGGTACTCTGAAAAGCTTTCAAGTAACCCCCAGTGAACTCGAAGGAGCTTTTGATGAAGGTATGGGTTTTGATGGCTCATCTATTCAGGGATTTTCCAGGATTCATGAAAGCGATATGGTAGCCTTTCCTGATCCCACGACTTTCCAGCTGCTTTCCTTCAGGCCTTCAGACAAACCTGTGGCCAGGATGTTTTGCGATATCAGGAATCCTGACGGCACTCCATATGAAGGAGACAGCCGTTTTGTGCTCAAGAGAGCCCTGGCCAAGGCCGGAGAAAAGGGCTATACTTTTTATGTTGGTCCTGAACTGGAATTTTTCCTGTTTGAAGATTCCAGCGCCCCAAAGATCCTTGATGTGGGAGGGTACTTTGACGCTCCGCCTTTGGATATGGCCAATGACATTCGAAGAGATATAATTTTTGCCCTGGAAAGAATGGGGATAGATGTTGAGTATAGCCACCATGAAGTGGCTCCAAGTCAGCACGAAATTGACCTCAGATATCAGGAAGCCCTTAAAATGGCGGATAACGCCATTACCTACAGGGTGGTAGTCAAGGAAATTGCCCGCAAGCATGGGTGCTACGCTACTTTCATGCCCAAGCCTCTGTTTGGGCAAAACGGAAGCGGCATGCATGTTCATCAGTCTCTTTTCAAAAACGGCAGAAATTCCTTTTTCGACCCCAAGGGCGACTATAATCTGAGTGTTGAGGGCAAACAGTATATTGCCGGACTGCTCACCCATGCCAAGGAGCTTACGGCGGTCTGCAATCAATGGATAAATTCATACAAACGCCTTGTTCCTGGATATGAAGCCCCTGTTTACGTGGCCTGGGCCAGAAGAAACCGTTCATCCCTTGTCAGGGTGCCCATGTACAAACCTGGAAAAGAAGCTGCCACCAGGGTGGAGCTGCGTTCACCCGATCCGGCCTGCAATCTTTATCTTGCCTTTGCCTCTATGCTGGCCGCTGGATTAAAGGGAATCGAATCGGGTTATGAGCTGCCCGCACCGGTTGAGGAAGATATTTTTGAGATGAATGTTCAGGAAAGGGAAAAACATGGAATAGAAAGCCTGCCTGGAAGTCTTTTTGAGGCTGTGACTGAATTGTCCAAGAGCACGTTGATCAAGGAAGCCCTTGGGGATCATATCTTTAACAAATTTATTGATAACAAGAAAATTGAATGGGATAATTATCGTATCCAGATTACGGAATACGAGATCAGGAAGTACCTGCCGGTGCTCTAGGAAAGTAAAATTTTTTCACCCTCCTGTTTGGCATCCTTATAATGATTGAAAGCCCGCCCTGGCGGGCTTTCAATTTTTCATCTGTCTCTGTTTTGCCTGGTACATGAAAGTCCTGATGGCGATGTCTCTGTTGGGCTGGATGGAGCCGTCATAAGGCGCGTCAAGATACGGGACTTTTTTCTCCAGAAGTATGGGTTTTAAGATTGCTGAACAGATGGTGCTGGGCATGCAGGTGAAAGGAAATACATTGATCACCCCGTGAAAATTTTCATGCACATACTCCAGGGCGCCCCCGATACTGATGGCCGCCTCTGTTCCTATGTCAAAGTTGAACAGCCGGTCACTGTCAAGTCTTTTCTCCAGTAGGTCAATGGGATGGTCATCCTGGATATCCAGGTGTTTAAGGGCCTGGTTATAGACCTGTTTCTGCCTCCAGATCTGATATTGAATCTCGATTTTGCTGTCCAGCCATTTGCGTGATGATTCCATCAGAGCCCTGATGTCCATCTTTTTCCAGGCCTGAGTCCATTTCATGCGGGTATTTCTGAGGTTGGAATAAGCAACATAGTTTATCCACTCACCCAGAGAAGCGTCAACGACTTCTCCCCCATGGGCTTCGATTTCCCGGATGATGTCCTGGTTGGACCTTGGATGGGTGCGCAAATATATCTCACCTATTATGCCTATGCGGGGAAGCTTTGGTTTGTCTGGGTCAACAAGTATTTTTGCCCTGGAAACAATATCCGACAAAAGGGAATAAAGGGATTTGAAATCCCTTGTTTCGCCAGTGGCTTCTATGGCCTGCTCCATTTCCTGCAGAGCTTTTTCCATGAACGCATCTGTTTGTCCCGGGCTTATTTCGTATGGTCTGACCCTCCAGACGGTCCTGTCCAGAACATCTGCTATGATGGTGGCCACATAAGCAAGCCTTCGGAAAAGTCTTGATTTTTCCGGGGGCAGAATCAAGGAGGATTGGTAGCTGTCCGAGGATGAAAGATAGGTAATGGATACGTCTTGAAATTCAGGGAACTTGTCCAGAACCAGCCGGTGCAGCTTGTTGTACATGCCGAACCTGCAGGGCCCGTCTGCCTCGGGCATGAAATAAACATAATCATCAGGGATAAATTTATCTCCAAGCCTCTCTTTTTCCTGGCGTAAAAAGTAAAGGATATCTCCAAGGGTTACCTGACATGGAAAACATTCCTTGCCTGAAGTGAATTCCTTGCCCATTTCCAGGCCGGTGTATGTTTCCATGACTTTGGCAGGAACTCCGAAAGCCCTGAACCCGGCAGCCAGCAGTCTGGAGCCAAAAGGCGCCATGTCCGGGATAAGCAGGGTTTTGCCTGAAACATCAAACTGGCCAACCTTGGTGGTCAGTCTTTCCTGAAAAGAACTGTTTTGAACAATATTTTCATTCATGCTGTTTTGCTTCCCTCTGGATGTTTTTCACCACGTTGCTGTAAGCCTCGATCCTGGTAAGCATGCCTGCTACCGCGCTGTGTTCATCAAGTTCCAGGACCAGGGGCGGTGTTTTCTTCAAAATATGCTCAAAAAAGTGTTCCAGGAAAGAGTCCGGGCCGCAGGAAAAATTGGTCATATGCACGGCAAACCAGTTGGGGTTTTCAGCTATGAGCTTGGCAACCCTTAATATTCTGCCTCCAAGCCCCCAATACATCCTGGGAAAATCAGACAGATCAAGGTTCTCGTGTTCCATGAAGTCCATGGGCAGGGCGGTTATGCCCAGTTTGGCCAGCTGCTGGCCAAGTCTGAGGTTGAGTCTTTCATCATAAAGGTTGTAAGGTCTGCCTGTCACAATCCACACAGGATTATCAGAATTGAGTCCGGCAATGATTGCCTTGCCCCGCTGCTTTAATGCTTCACGTAATTGAATCTGTTTCTGCCAGGCATCATGAACCGTCTGGATAACTTTTTTCCTGGCCGGCCTTATTTCTTTTGGAATGGCGTTAAATATATTTTCAGCCGCGTTGTCAGGTCCTTCCTTGAGAAAAAGATTCGGCCTGATGATTTTGCTTTCGTCTATCTTCAGAGCGGCTTTGACCATATACTGGGAGCTTTGAACCATGGGACAGAAAAGCCCCTTTTCATCATCATCCCCTGCGGCAGGGATATTTATGGGGTTGGGCAGGAAAAGATAATCAGTGTTTGAGTCCAGCAGATTTTTGACGTGTCCATGGAAAACCTTGACCGGGAAGCAGGTTTCAGCAGTCATTGACTCCACCCCTGCGCTGGCAGTGGCCTGGTTTGTGGGAGGGCTGAGGCGCACGTTATACCCCAGACCTGAAAAAATATTGGCTCCAAAAACACTCCATTCCAGATTATAAAGAGCCATGGGAAGGCCTATAACCGGTTTGCCGGGCATAGGCTTTTGTTGACCATCGGACATGACAAAATCCATGGGCAGAAAGGACTCGAAGATTTTTTTTCTCTCAGTGAAAAAATTGGTTGTTATGGCGTTTTGCCCTGTTGAGCTTTCGTATCTTCCGCAGTCACCGCCCCAGATACTTTTTCGATCTCCAAAACGATAAATTTTCAGCTTGCATTCATTATGGCATTTCTTATCAGCCCGGCAAACAGATTCTTTGAAGCTGACACTTATCTCAGCAAGGCTGGTCAGAGACCTTTTTTTTGCCTCCATTTTTTCGGACATGAATAATTCCTGCACAGCCAGGGCTGCGCCAAAAGCTCCCATGACTTCACGATGTTTGGGGGTGATGATGGGTTTGCCCAGCACCCTTTCAAAAGCGGCCACAATCCCCTTGTTCAGGGATGGACCCCCCAGGAACATTATTTTATTGCCTATGGGTCTGTTTTCCACAACTCTGTTCAGATAATTGCGCACTATAGCGAAGCACAGACCGGCAATGAGGTCCTGGCGCCTTGCTCCTTTCTGAGCATAGCTCACCAGATCGGACTCCATGAATACCGTGCACCTTTCCGCCAGATTGACGGGGTTTTCAGCTGAAAGGGCTATGTCCTGAAACTGTCCCACAATATTGATTTTCATTTTGTTGGCCAGTTCGTGCAGAAAGCTGCCTGTGCCGGCGGCGCAGATTTTGTTCATGACAAAATCCACAGGGTAAGAATCCTTGATGGATATATACTTGGAATCCTGACCACCGATTTCAAATATGGTGTCAATGTTTTTATTAACAGCCAGGGCTCCTCTGGCATGAGCTGTTATTTCATCAATGATCAGGTCGGCGTCAATGAAGTCTCCCACCACATTCCGTCCCGAACCGGTTGTGGCCACACCCTGGAGGTCGATTTTTCCGCCCATTTCCTGTTCCAGAGTCCTGATCAGTTCCTGAGCCACCTCAATGGGTTTTCCTTTGGTGGCCACATAATTTTTATGGATAATTCGGCCCTGATCATCAATCAGGCTGTATTTGGTTGATGTGGAGCCCACGTCAATTCCCAGAAAGGCTCTGGTCTTTTCCTGCCCTGCAAATTCAAAGGGTTCCAGACTGTTGTCCGGATCAAATGAAGAGAGCTTAAGATCAAGCTGTTTTGCCCTGGGAAAGCTGTAACCTGTTCCTGATCCTGCCTGAGCAAGCTTTTTTAGATCAATGGAGTTGGTGATTTTTTGCTTTCTGGTCTGAAGAGCCGCGCCAATGGCTCCCAGGGAAGCGTGATAACGGGGAACCTCAAGTTCAGGAAAATATTTTCTAAAGGCCCGCACCTGAAGTTCGTTTGAAGCCATGCCTCCGATAAAGGCTATGGGAGAATGCAGTTTGCGGTTGGAAACTATTGTGCTCAGGTAGTTGGCTGCTGTACCGTGATGAAGTCCCGCGATAATATTACTAAGACTCTCGCCTTTATTCTGCAGGTGGATCATGTCCGACTTGGTGAAAACAGTGCACCGGCAGGCTACAGGAGCAGGATATGTACTTTCAATCCCAAGCTTAATGAAGTCGGCCAGGACTTTTTGCAGCTTATTCTGGTCCATTTCAAAGTTGCTGCCGTACATGGCAAAAGCCAGGCGTTCCGCCTGCTGGTCAATAAAGGAGCCGGTTCCAGAAGCGCAGGGTGAGTTCAGATTAAAGGCTTCCAGGTACCACCCATTGTCTTTTTTGTTGTAGTCAAGCTGGAAAAGGGCTGCGTCCTGTCCGCCAATGGCAATGATGGTCCTGAGACCCGGCATGACATTGGTTGCTCCGAGAACCTGTGCTATGGTTTCAACCTCAAAGGGCGCTTCCAGAAGTGAGCTTATGGGCTGGCCCTGGCTTCCAGTGAAGGAGACAGATTTTACAGACTCCTGACTGTATAAATTGAATATTTCCTTCAGAGTGGTTCTTGTTTCTTCAACGGTAAGCCCAAAATGGCGCCTGTATGGGGTCTCAAGAACCACCTGACCTTTTTCATCAAGCACGCAGCAGTTTATGCTGACAGAACCTATATCAATTCCAACGTCATATTTCATGAGAGTGCTCCGGCAAAATTTTATGTGAAGGTGATAAGCATAAGAACATTTGCTGAAGTTTTCAAGTATTTGGTTTAATGTTGCCACCTGCCTTTACTTGACACCCATGGATAATCTGAAGAGGATAGGCAAAGAAATAAATATATTTCTGGGTTTAAAAAGTTGGTGAGCAAATTAAAGTTGTGCTGGTTCAGCGTCCTGGCCAGGAAAGCTCCGAATCCCGGGCATTTGCCTGGATATGATAATTTTCTGTGGACAATCATCAATAAAAGGAGAATTGGATCATGAGCAGGAAACAGCCTTTGCAGTATTTGACAACAGAGAATGCCCCGGCCGCCATCGGCCCATATTCCCAGGGTGTTGCAGCAGGTGACCTGGTATTTGTTTCAGGACAGTTGCCTCTGGATCCATTAACCGGATCTATGGTGGAGGGAGACATTGCCAATAAAGCTCGTCAGTGCCTGGAAAACATCTCGGCCATTGCCCTGGCTGCGGGAACAAGTCTTGACCGGGCAGTGAAACTTACGGTTTTTCTAACAGACATGGCGGATTTTTCTGCTGTTAATGAAGTCTATGCCCGGTACTTTGAAACAGCTTTTCCTGCCAGATCCGCTGTCCAGGTGGCTGCTTTGCCTAAAAACGCGGCTATTGAAATGGAAGCCATACTTGTTCGTTAATCCACTGAATTCTCAAACCATGAGGTGAATTATGCAGGGACTTTTTATTCGCTGGCTTATCCTGACCGTGGCCATTCTGGTCTGCGCCTATCTGATTGAGGGGATCCACGTTGGCGGTTTTTTTTCAGCCCTTGTGGCTGCCGCTTTTCTGGGAATACTCAACGCCCTCCTCAGGCCCCTTCTTCTGATAATAACCCTGCCCATTAATATTTTTACTCTGGGACTTTTTACCTTTGTCATCAACGCGATATTGTTGCTCATGGTCTCAGGAGTGGTTACCGGGCTGGAAATAAGAAGTTTCTGGTCAGCCCTGGGCGGTGCATTGATCATTGCCATAATCAGCTGGATATTGCTGTCCTTCATAAGTGACCGGGGCACGGTGGAGTATATTGAATTGAAAAAACGTCAAGACCGTTGGGAGTAAGATTGCCTTCAACTGGTCAATCGCCCAGGGTTTCAGTTCTGCTGCCTGTTCACAACCCGGATTTTAGTTTTTTCAGGGCTGCGGTGGACAGTATTTTAAGACAGACTCTGTCAGATTTTGAACTGGTAATAGTTGATGACGGTTCAACAAATGGTCTGTTATCCCTGCTTGAAAGGCTGGCAAAAAAAGATCCGCGCATAAGAATATTTACCAGGCCCTGGCTTGGCCTGGTCCAAGCCCTTAATTTCGGACTCAGGCAATGCCGTGGACCTTTGATCGCCAGAATGGACGCGGATGACCTCTCCCGGCCTGACAGGCTTGAAAAACAGGCTAATTTTCTTGATAAGCGTCAGGAAACCGGGCTGGTGTCCGGACAGATCAACTATCTGGGAAACAGAAAAAAGAATTACGGATATTACCTCTATGTCTGCTGGATTAACTCCCTGACCTCCCACACGGACATAAGTCTGAACAGATTCATTGAATCCCCCCTTGCTCATCCCTCGGTTATGTTCAGAAGGTCCCTGAATGATAAACTGGGAGCTTACCTGGATGGTTCATTTCCAGAGGATTATGAACTCTGGCTCAGGTGGCTTGAACAGGGGGTAAGGATGGCCAAGATTCCGGATATTGTTCTGGACTGGCGCGATCATTGTCGCAGACTTTCCAGAGTCCATCCTGATTATTCATTTGAGAATTTTTTCAAACTCAAGGCCGGGTATCTTTTTGCATGGCTAAGGAAACATAATCCCCAACATCCCCGGGTCTGGGTATGGGGCGCGGGCCGAATAACAAGACAGAGGGCCGAGCATATTTCCGGACATGGGTGTGCAATTGTGGGATACATAGACATCAGGGAAAATCTTTCCGGACAATTTATAAATAACAGAATTGTAAGGCATTGCACCGACCTGCCACCGATGGATGAAAGTTTTATCGTGGTCTACGTGCGCAAGCGGGGTGCCAGAAAGGAGATAAGGGCATTTCTTGACGCCCGCGGGCGCGTTGAGGGCAGAGATTATATTGTGGCTGCCTGATGTTATTAAAGTTTTTATTAAAACATAAAAAATAATTGCTTTTGTCACAAAAAGATTTTATGTGCAAAAAAATTTTTGTGGCGTTAAAACCATCTGCTCGGTAATCCATCCAATCACAATCATTCAGGAGGCGGCATGAATTTCAAGACATTTGTTATTGCGGTTCTTTTGGCGTTTTTTGTCAGTGCGGAAAATGTAAGCGCTGCAGGGTTCGCTCTGTATGAGTGGGGGGCCAGGGGCACATCCATGGCCGGAACCATGATCGGCCGGGCTGATGATCCTTCAGCAGTTGCCTATAACCCGGCCGGGATCACCCAGCTGGAAGGCATTCAGACCATGGTCGGGTTATCAGTGGTGACCCCTGGAAGCAAGATTGAGACTCCTGGTGAGACAACCAAGGTAAAAAAGAATTTTTTCACTCCTCCTCACGCTTACCTGACTTACCAGATGACAGACAAGGCCTGGCTGGGCCTGGGCCTGTACACCAGGTTTGGACTGGGAACAGAGTTTGATAAGGACTGGCCGGGAAGATACAATAATCAGTTTACCAAGGTTCAGTCTCTCTCCTTTAACCCAAACATAGCTTATAAATTAACTGACAGCCTGTCTCTTGCTCTGGGGGCCGAGGTCATGTGGTTTGATCTTTACCGGGAGAATGCTGTAGATGTTTCCAGAGCACAAATACGGGATTTTGATGTTGACGCCAAGCTAGACGGGGACAGCTACGGCTTTGGAGGAAATATTGCCCTTCATTACAAACCCAGTGACACCTGGGCCTTTGGTCTGACCTATAAAAGCCGGGTCAAGCAGACTGTCAAAGGAGACGCAAAATTTAAAAATTCACCTGTCCCTGGAGTATTATTCGAGAATACATCCGTCAAGGGCGACATTACTCTGCCTGATTCCTTCAGTGCCGGTGTAATGTTCAGGCCTTATGAAAAACTGACTCTGGAGGCCAATGCCATTTATACCCTGTGGAGTACTTATGATGAACTCAAGATCAAATTTGGTGACCCTTTAGTTCCTGGTTTGCCTGGTAGTGATGTCTCTCAGATT
>Ga0209498_1000083_pt1 | contig 50383 bp, 50 predicted proteins | sample WalLakDeSediment_FD_184131 | JGI IMG/M metagenome (GOLD analysis project Ga0209498, IMG submission 184131) | Lake sediment microbial communities from Walker lake, Nevada to study Microbial Dark Matter (Phase II) - Walker Lake 11/02/13 Deep... | ecosystem: Environmental > Aquatic > Freshwater >... | reverse complement strand
AGACCACCTTGATGACTTTCCAGCCGGCGCCCTGGAAGGCCGCCTCGAGCTCCTGGATGATTTTGCCGTTGCCGCGCACCGGGCCGTCCAGCCGCTGCAGGTTACAGTTGATGACGAACACCAGGTTATCGAGCCCTTCGCGCACCGGCAGGCCGATCTCGCCCATCGACTCGGGCTCGTCCATCTCGCCGTCGCCCATGAAGGCCCAGACCTTGCGATCCGACGGCTCGACCAGGCCGCGATGCTCGAGGTACTTGATGAACTTCGCCTGGAAGATCGCCTGCATCGGGCCGAGGCCCATGGACACCGTCGGGAACTGCCAGTAGTCCGGCATCAGCCATGGATGCGGATAGGACGACAGCCCGCCGCTGACTTCCTGGCGGAACTTCAGCAGGTCCTCGTCGCCGAGGCGCCCCTCGAGGAAGGAGCGCGCGTAGATGCCTGGCGCCGAGTGACCCTGGATGAAGATCATGTCGCCGCGGTGCTTCTCGGTGGCGCCGCGCCAGAAGTGGTGGAAGCCAACTTCATAAAGCGTCAGCGAGGACGCGTAGCTGGCGATGTGGCCGCCGTATTCCGAACTCTCGCGGTTGGCATGCACCACCATCGCCATCGCGTTCCATCGCAGCCACGCCTCGATGCGTTTCTCGATCGCGCGGTCGCCAGGATAGGACGGCTCCCGGGCCAGCGAGATCGTGTTTACGTAAGCCGTGTTGGGGCCGAACGGCAGGTAGTGGCCGGCGCGGCGGACGTGATCGATCAGCCGCTCGACGAGCCAGTGCGCGCGCTTGCCGCCGTGCGCCTGCAGCACGGAGTCGATTGACTCCAGCCACTCCCTGGTCTCATCCGGATCTTCGTCATGGAAACTCGGATCGTAGGACATCTGTTACCAGCTCCCTGGGGATGGGAGCGACCGGGGCCTCCAGGGGTCGCTCGGATGAATCTTCGCGGTCTTGCTGCTACGATGGCGCCCCGCAAAAAATGCTTCGCGGGAGCCGGTCGCGACCGTTGTTGTTATTGCTCCGTTATCTTCGGGGCTCCTCTTGGTGAGGTCAAGGATCACCCATGGCCAGTCTGCTGCCGGAAGGCACTCTGCCGCGTGTTGCAAGGCGTCGTGACGCCAGGACGCTGCCGCATCTCGATCACCTGCTCGTCATCGTCGCGGAGAATGCCGGCAAGAGCGCCTGGGCGGCGATTCCCGGCGGGAACGCCCTCTCTGCTGCAGTGCGGCGCAGGCACCTCACCAAGGCCGGTTCGGTTTGCACGCTGCACCTGGCGGAGCCTTGCCCCGTCACCGTCGGCATCGCCGATCCGCAGGCCGCGCCATTCGCCTGGCTGACCCTGGCACGCAAGCTCGCCGCCGAGGTACGCGCCGGGCGGCCGGCCAAGGTCGGCGTCATGACTTCCGGCGCGCCCGACGGCATCGCGTCGGCATGGCTCGAAGCAGCGGTCTCCGGCTTGCTGGCCGCCGAAGGCCTCATGCCCCGGTTTCGCAGCAAGGCGCCCTCGTCCACGCCGCGCATGTCCACCATCACCCTGCTGGACGAGGCGCCGGAACTCGACCTCGAGCGAATCCGGGCCGAGGCCGAGGGCAACCATCTCGCACGCTGGCTCACGGCATTGCCGCCGAACCGGCTCGATGCGGCGGGATACCGGCGACTCCTCGAGGAACTCGCGGGCCGCGAGGGCTGGGAACTCTCGTACTTCGACGAGCAGGCGCTCACCGAACTCGGCGCAGGCGCCTTCCTCGCGGTGGCGCGCAGCAATCCGCGCCGCGACGCCGGCATCGCGCGCCTGAAATATCGCCCCCAGGGGCAGGCCGATGGGGCGCCGCGGGTAGCGCTGGTCGGCAAGGGCATCTGCTTTGACACCGGCGGCACCAACCTCAAGCCCTTCCGCGGCATGCTGGACATGCACGAGGACATGCAGGGCAGCGCCGTGGCCCTCGGGTCCCTGCTCGCGCTCACGCGAATCGGCTATGACAAGCCCGTGGACTGCTGGCTGGCCATCACCGAAAACCGCATCGGGCCGGATGCCTACAAGTCGCGCGACATCATCACCGCCGCCAATGGCGTGACGATCGAGGTCATTCATACCGACGCCGAGGGCCGCATGGTCCTCGCCGACACGCTCGCGCTCGCCGGGCGGGAGAAACCCGGACTGATCATCGACTATGCGACGCTGACCGGCGCATGCGTCGCCGCGCTCACCTACCGCTACAGCGGGGTGTTTGGCAACCGGCCGGAGTTCGTAGATGCCGCCGTCGCGGCGGGTCGCGCCAGCGGCGAGCGCATCTGGCCGTTCCCGCTGGACGACGACTACGACGAGGCCCTCGAGAGCCGCGTGGCCGACGTGCTGCAGTGCTCGCTGGATAATGACGGCGACCACATTCTCGCCGCGCGCTTCCTGCAACGCTTCGTGCCGAGCGACACGCCGTGGCTGCACATCGACCTATCCGCAGGGCACCACAAGGGCGGCCTCGGGCTCGCCCCGACCGCGCAGACGGGATTCGGCGTGCGCCTCACGCTCGCGATGCTCGTGGATCGCGCGATGGCGCCAGAGCCGGCCGGGGGGGCGCCGTGAAGCTGCGCATGCGCCGGCCCGACGACTGGCACCTGCACTTGCGGGACGGCGAATTCCTCGCCGCGGTGCTGCCGCACACGGCGGCCAGGTTCGCGCGCGCGGTGGTGATGCCGAACCTTTCGCCGCCGGTGACCACCACCACGGCAGCGCTGGCTTATCGCGAGCGGATTCTGGCCGCCCTGCCGGCGGGCATGACCTTCGAGCCGCTGATGACGCTTTATCTCACCGACAATACCCCGGCCGCGGAGATTCACCGCGCCCGCGACAGCGGTTGCATTGTCGGCATCAAGCTCTATCCGGCCGGCGCAACCACCAACTCGGATTCCGGCGTCACGGACCTCACCCGCTGCGCCGAGGCGCTCGCCGCCATCGAGGAGACGGGCCTCGTGCTGCAGGTCCACGGCGAGGTCACGACATCCACGGTCGACGTCTTCGATCGCGAGCGCCTGTTCATCGAGCGGGTGCTGGCACCCGTGGTCGAGCGCCATCCGCGTCTCAAGGTGGTGCTCGAGCATGTCACGACGGCGGACGGCATCGACTTCGTTCGGGGCGCGCGCGCGGGCATCGCCGCGACCATCACGCCGCAGCACATGCTGCTGAACCGCAACGCACTGTTCGCCGGCGGGCTGCGGCCGCACCACTATTGCCTGCCCGTGCTGAAGGCAGAGCGCCATCGCGAGGCGGTGCTTACCGCGGCCGTCAGCGGCAATGAGCGTTTCTTCCTGGGGACCGACAGCGCCCCGCATTCCCGGCGCAGCAAGGAATCTTCCTGCGGTTGCGCAGGCATCTACTCGGCGCCGGTCGGCATCGAAGTCTATGCCGAGGCCTTCGAGGGCGCCGGCGCATTGCCGCGGCTCGAGGCCTTCGCGAGCGAGCATGGCGCGCGCTTTTACGGCCTGCCGCTGAACGAGCAAGAGATCGTGCTCGAGCGGCGCGAGTGGCGCCCGCCCGCCGAGTACGCGGTCGGCGACGAGCGGCTCGTGCCGTTCCGGGCCGGCGAACCTGTGGCCTGGGCGCTTGCCGGCGAGGGCGCATGAGCCAGTCTCACTTGCTGCCGGGTGGTGACGACGGGGCCAGCCTGATGGCGCAGCGCTTTCGCGGCTTCCTGCCCGTCGTCGTCGATGTCGAGACCGGGGGCTTCAATCCACGCACGGACGCGCTGCTGGAAATCGCGGCCGTGCTGATCGAGTTGCGCTCCGATGGCACCTTCGTGCCGGGCGAGACTCACCGCTACCACGTCAAGCCTTTCGAGGGCGCCAATCTCGAGCCCGCCTCGCTCGAGGTCAACGGCATCGACCCCTACCACCCGTTGCGCCCCGCCCTGCCGGAACGCGACGCGCTGCAGCGGGTCTTCCGCGAGGTCCGCGCGGCGGTGCGCGAGCATGACTGCACGCGCGCCATCCTCGTCGGCCATAACGCGTTCTTCGATCTGCATTTCCTCAACGCAGCGATCGAGCGGTGCGGCATCAAGCGGAATCCCTTCCACCCGTTTTCCAGCTTCGACACCGCCACGCTCGGCGGAATCGCGTACGGCCAGACCGTGCTGTCACGGATTGTCGAAGCCGCCGGCCTCAAGTGGGACAGCAGCTCCGCGCACTCGGCCGCCTACGACGCTCGCATTACGGCCGAAGTGTTTTGCGCGATCGTGAACCAGTTCCGCGGAATCTACGAGCAGCGCCGGGGACGGGACTGACTCAGGCCTTCGCCGCGGCCTCGTCGAGCAGCTTCTTCAGCTCGCCGGAGTGATACATTTCCACGACGATGTCGCAGCCGCCGATCAGCTCGCCATTGACGTAGAGCTGCGGAAAGGTCGGCCAGTTCGAGTACGCCTTCAGGCCCTCGCGGATTTCCGGGTCCTCGAAGATGTTGAAAGTCGCGAAGTCCGCGTCGCAGGCCCTGAGCGCGGCCGTGGCCTGTGCGGAGAAGCCGCACTGCGGGAAGTCCGGGCTGCCCTTCATGAACAAGAGGATCGGATGAGACGCCAGCGTCCCGCGGATCCGCTCATTGATATCTGTCATCGCCACTTTCTCCTGGTTGAACAAGTTCACTCGTGCCATCGTCTGCCTCACTTCGCGGGCACGCGAATTATCTTTATCTCGTTACGCACTGACTTCACGCCATCCACCGACTCGGCGAGCTTCTGCGCCTGGTCGCGCGGCAGGCTGCTACCGACCTCGCCGCGCAGCGTTACCACGCCCTCGTAAGTCTCCACGCTGATCCTGAAACCATCGACATACTTGTCGCCGATCAGGCGGGCTTTCACCGCCGTGGTGATCCTGCTGTCGACCGCGATGTCGGCCGGCGCGCGCTCATCCTGGCCGACGTAGTAGCCGCCAGCGGCGGCGCCGCCGATGGCCAGCGGCACGCAACCCGACAGCGACAGCGCCAGGGAAGCCGACAGCAGGGCCGCAAGCGCCTTCATAGCCGTCACTCTGCCGCGCGCGTCAGCCGAAGTTCTTCGCAACGAAGTCCCAGTTGACCAGCTGCCAGAACGCCTCGAGGTACTTCGGACGCGCATTCCTGTAGTCGATATAGTAGGCGTGCTCCCACACGTCGCAGGTCAGGAGCGCCTTGTCCTTGCCCGTCAGCGGCGTCTCGGCATTGCCCGTCTGGACGATCGCGAGCTTGCCGTCGGGCTGCTTCACGAGCCATGCCCAGCCAGAGCCGAACAATGTCACGGCCTTGTCGGAGAACTGCTTATGGAATTCCTCGAATGAGCCGAACGCATCGTCGATGGCCTTGGCGAGCTCCCCGCCCGGCTTGCCGCCGCCTTTCGGCGACAGGCAGTGCCAGTAGAATGTGTGGTTCCAGACCTGGGCCGCGTTGTTGAACACCCCGCCGGAGCTGTCACGGACGATGTCCTCGAGCGGAGCGTCAGCCAGCTTGGTGCCCTCGATCAGACCGTTGAGCTTCTCGACATAGGTCCGATGATGCTTGCCGTAGTGATACTCGAGGGTCTCACGGGAGATGTGCGGCTCCAGCGCATCCATCGCATAGGGAAGTTCAGGAAGGGAGTGTGCCATCGAGGCCTCCTGGATATTCGTAGCTGCTTGAAATTCGAGACAATCGCCCCGAGCGAATGGGCCCAAGTATACCAGACGGCCCGCCCCGTCCATGGCGCGGGGTCCCGATTCGAACCGACCGGGCTATACTGCCGGCCGCCCCGTCCGAGGACACTCGATGGCACACCCGGAACTCCCGCAAGACATCCCGCTGGTCGTCGCCCGCGCGCTCGAGGAGGACATCGGGCCAGGGGACGTGACCGCCGATCTGGTGCCCGCTTCCCGTGGCGCTGTTGCGACGGTTGTCAGCCGCGAGGACGCCGTGTTGTGCGGCACGGCCTGGTTCGACGAGGTGTTCGCACAGGTCGATGCGGCAGTTTCCGTCGCGTGGTCCGTCGGCGACGGCGCGCGTATCGCGCCCGGCATGGAACTGTGCCGCCTGAGCGGCCCGGCGCGCGCCCTGCTCAGCGGGGAGCGGACCGCGCTCAATTTCCTGCAGGCGCTCTCCGGCACCGCCACGATCGCGCGCCACTATGCCGATGCGGTCGCGCACACCAGCTGCCGGATCCTTGACACGCGCAAGACGATTCCCGGCCTGCGCGCGGCCCAGAAATACGCTGTCGCCTGCGGCGGCGCCACTAACCACCGCCATGGCCTCTACGACGCGCTCCTGATCAAGGAAAACCACATCATGGCGGCCGGCGGCATCGCGACGGCGCTGCAGGCGGCGCGCCGCACGCATCCCGGCCTGAGCGTCGAGATCGAGGTCGAATCGCTCGCGGAACTCGAGCAGGCGCTGGACGGCGGAGCAGACATCGTCCTGCTCGACAATTTCGACCTGGACACCCTGCGCGCCGCTGTCGAGCGGACCCGCGGACGGCAAGGCTGCGCGACGAAGCTGGAAGCCTCGGGCAATGTCGAGCTGGAGAACGTGGGCGCGATTGCAGCCACCGGCGTGGACTTCGTGTCCGTCGGCGGCTTGACCAAGCACGTGCGCGCAATCGACCTGTCGATGCGCTTTCGGCTCGCCCCGGCCTGAAAAGGCCTGTTGCACTGCACTATAAGAAACGCGGCACCTCGTCGCGCCGTGACGCGCTTGCCCCCGGGAATTTAGCTGCCTGCGGTAATAGCCGCACCCTCTCGCAGGCCTTTTTTGCACTGCGAAAAGCGAATCCCAACGAGCGTTTGAATCGAAGACCCAGTTGCTTGCCGAGCTGCAATTCCGTGGGTTATAAGCGAGTGATGCAGTGCGGTAGTCGCGCCGCAACATTGGCCTGCGGGCCGTGGAAAACAGGCGGAGAACATCATGTCCGGAATCACCTGGCTTCTACTGACTCTCATCGTGCTCGGCGCCCTCGCCTACCGGCGCAGCTCATTGCCGGTTTGGACCGGCGCTATCGCGATCCTGCTGCTTGCAGCCCAGCTCACGGGCGGCGGCTTGACGCCGATTCCCTGGGTCGTATTTGCCGTCATCGCCGTGCTGCTGAACGTGAAGCCCTTGCGTCGCGTCGTGCTCAGCAAGGCGCTACTCAAGTGGTTCAGGTCCGTCCTGCCGCCGATGTCCGCCACCGAGAAGGACGCCATCGACGCCGGCACGGTCTGGTGGGACGCGGAGCTGTTCAGCGGCCGACCGAACTGGAACGAGCTGCTGCGCACGCCGCGCGGCGAGCTCAGCCCGGAAGAGCGCGCATTTCTCGACGGGCCGGTGGACGAGTTGTGCCGCATGCTCGACGACTGGAAGATCAACCAGGAACTCGACGACCTGCCGCCGGAAGTCTGGAGCTTCCTGGGCAAGCACCGCTTCTTTGGCATGATCATCCCGAAGGAGTACGGCGGGCTCGACTTCTCGGCGCGCGCACAGTCCGAGGTGGTCCTGAAGGTCGCCAGCCGCAGCGGTGCGGCCGCGGTGACGGTGATGGTGCCGAACTCCCTCGGCCCCGGCGAGCTGCTGATGCACTACGGGACCGCGGAACAGAAGAAGCATTTCCTGCCGCGGCTCGCCAAGGGTGAGGAAATCCCCGCTTTCGCCCTCACCGGCCCCTGGGCCGGCTCGGACGCAGGCTCGATGCCGGATGCCGGCATCGTCTGCAAGGGCGAATACAAGGGCAAGGAAGTGCTCGGCTTCCGCGTCAACTGGGATAAGCGCTACATCACGCTCGGCCCGATCGCGACGCTCCTCGGCCTCGCCTTCAAGGCGCGCGACCCCGACGGGCTGCTCGGCGGCAAGAAGGAACTCGGCATCACCTGCGCCCTGATCCCGACGGATACGCCCGGCGTCGACGTCGGCCTGCGCCACAAGCCGGGCGGTGCGTTCATGAACGGGCCGAACAGCGGCAAGGACGTGTTCGTGCCGATGGACTGGATCATCGGCGGCCAGGCCCAGGTCGGCAACGGCTGGAAGATGCTGATGGATTGCCTCTCTGTCGGAAGGGCGATCTCCCTGCCTGCGCTCGGCACGGCCGCCGGCAAGGCCGCGGCACGCATGACCGGCGCCTACGCGCGTGTGCGGCGCCAGTTCAAGATCCCGATCGGGCGTTTCGAGGGCATCGAGGAGCCGCTGGCGCGCATCGCCGGCGTCACCTACCGCATGGACGCCGCCCGCGTCCTGACCGCGACCGCCCTGGATCTGGGCGGCAAGCCGTCCGTGCTGTCGGCGATCCTGAAGTACAACAACACGGAGGGCATGCGCCAGGCGATCAACGACGCCATGGATGTTCACGCCGGGCGCGCCGTGTGTCTCGGCCCGAGCAACTACCTCGCGCAGAGCTACCAGACCGTTCCCGTGGCCATCACGGTCGAGGGCGCCAACATCCTGACCCGGAGCATGATCATCTTCGGCCAGGGCGCGATTCGCTGCCATCCCTACGTGCTGAAGGAAATGCTCGCCGCGGCCGACCAAGACGCCGAAGCCGGGCTCAAGGCCTTCGACGAGGCATTCTTCGCGCATGTCGGGTTCACCATCAGCAACCTCGTGCGCTCCTTAGTGCTCGCGCTGACGGGCGGACGGTTCGTCACGGCACCGGACCTCGGCCCGACGGCCGTGTATGCCAGGCGCCTGACGCGCATGAGCGCCTCCTTCGCCCTGCTCGCCGATGTCGCGATGATGGCGCTCGGCGGCGACCTGAAGCGGCGCGAGAAGATCTCCGGGCGTTTCGCCGACATCCTGAGCCACATGTACATGGCCTCGGCCGTGCTGAAGCGCTTCGAGGACGACGGCCGGCCGGCAGCCGATCTGCCAATCGTGCGCTGGGCGCTCGATGACTCCCTCGCGATCATCGAGGAACGGCTCGACGGTATCCTGCGCAACTTCCCCGTGCGCGGCGTGGGGGCCGTGATGCGGCCGTTCGTGCTGCCGCTGGGCAGGCGCTCCAAGGGTGCATCGGACCAGCTGGGGCACGAGGTCGCAAAGCTGCTCCTCAGCCCCTCTGAGACCCGCGATCGCCTGACGGCGGGCCTGTTCATCGACATGAACGAGGACGATCCGATGGGCCTGATGGAAGTCGCGCTGGAGAAAGTCATCGCGGCCGAGCCCGTGGAACGCAAGCTCGCCAAGGCGTTCGGCGCGAGCGTGAACACGCAGAACATGGCAGCCGTGCTGAAGAAGGGCATCGCCGAGGGCGCCATCAACGAGCTCGAGGCGGAGACCGTCCGCGAAGCCATGGCGATCACGGAGAAGGCGATCGCGGTCGACGACTTCCCGGGGGTGCAGAAGAAGCTCGGCCAGCAGGCGGCCTGAGCGCAGTCCAGCCGGCAACACCTGCCCGCCGGCGCCGTCATGGCGCCGGCGGGTTTGTTTGCGGGCTGTCCGTTGACCGTGGGACTATCGCGGACCTGTTTCCGCCCGCGCCGCTGGATGTCCTCGAGGCCAAGATCGACCGCTGGATCGTGGCTACGCAACCCCAGAGGTCGCTTCGGCGCAGCGGCGCGTCGCTACATCACCGGCACGCGGAACAGCAGCACGTGGCCGCCACCAAAGGCCAGCCACCACCAGGCGCCGAGGCCGGCCGCGACCGCCACGCCATCCCACAGCAGCGACGGCGCTCGCGCCGGCGGCCGCCACGGGCGGCGGAACGAGGCGACCATCACGATGAGCGCCCAGGCGAGGAAACTGCCGAACAGCAGCAGGTCCGCGAGCCGGCCGTTCACCAGCAGGTGCAACGCGGCCCAGGCGGAGGTCGCGATCATCATCGGGTGCCTGAGCGTCGCGCGGATCTTCCCCGGCAGGTAGGCGGCGATGAACACCACCAGCGCCGGGATCATCACCAGAGCGACGACCATCCTCATCCAGCCGAGCGGCGGCCCCCAGAGCAACGGGCTCGTCCAGCGGATCGAGGCATAGCCTGCCAGCAGCATCACGAACCCGGCCAGCGAGACGAGCGAATAGACGCCTTTCCATCCCAGCGGGCCGAGGCGGCTCACCATGGACTCGCGGAAGTCGGGCGCGATCACGCGCAGCAGGTGGGTGCCGAAGAACACCACCATTCCGGCAATAAACATCGTCATGTGTTGCCTCCGGGAGAAAAACCCGAAAGCTTAGCAGGCACCGGAGCTCAGCGAACCTCGCGGATCGCGTATTCCGGGTCCATGATGCGGCGGGGCTCGCCGACGCCATAGCCCTGGGCATAGTCCACGCCCATGCCGCGGAGCATGGTGATCAGCTCCTTGTTCTCGACGAACTCGGCGATGGTCTGCTTGCCCGTCAGGTGTCCGATCTCGTTGATCGAGCGCACCATCTCGCGATCGATCGGGTCGTGCAGGATTTCCTTCACGAAGCTGCCGTCGATCTTCAGGAAATCCACCGGGAAGTGCTTCAGGTAGCCGAACGAGGACAGGCCGGTGCCGAAGTCGTCGAGCGCAAACTTGCAGCCGAGCTCCTTCAAGGAGTTGATGAAGCGATTGGCCTGCGAGTAGCTTGCGATCGCGGCCGTCTCGGTGATCTCGAAGCAGATCTTCGAGGCATCGAGCCCGCTGCGCTCGAACTGGTCGATGACGAAGGGCAGGAACTTGTCATCGCACAGGCTCTGGCCCGAGAGGTTGATCGAGCACATCACGAGGCGCTCGCGCTCGTCCGCCTCGGAAACCAGCCAGCGCAGCGCATTGGTGATCACCCAGCGATCGATGCTCGGCGTCAGGCCGTAGCGCTCCGCCGCATTGATGAACACGTCCGGTGCAATGATCTGGCCTTGCTCGTCGCGCATCCGCAAGAGCAGCTCGTAGTGCGCGCCGGTCGACTGGGACTGCAACGGCATGATCGGTTGCCTGAACAGCTCGAAGCGCGACTCCTCGAGCGCGTTGTTGATGCGCGCCGCCCACTGCATCTCGCGCCGGCGCCGCATGAGGTCGATATCGTTTTCCTGCCAGGTCTGGACCCGGTTCCGGCCTGATTCCTTGGCCGCAGCGCAGGCGCTGTCGGCGGCCGTCAGCAGCTCGGCAACGCTGGCCGTCTCCGGCGCGATCGGCACGACGCCGATGCTCGCGCCCAGCCTGAAGCTGCGGTCCTCCCAGACGAAGCGGAAGTCCTGGACCGCCTTGAGCAGCGCCTCAGCGGTGTCGATCGCCTCGTCGAGCGTGCAGTTCTCGAGCAGCACGCCAAACTCGTCGCCGCCGAGCCGCGCGAGGGTGTCGCGCCAGCGAATCTTCGACTTCAACAGCGCGCCCAGCTGGCCGAGCAAGGCATCCCCCGCCATGTGGCCGCAGGAATCGTTGATGATCTTGAACTGGTCGAGGTCCATGTAGCAGAGCGCATACTGCGCCTCGCGCGCCCGGCCCATCTTCAGCGCGCGCTCCAGGCGCGCCTCGAACTCGCGCCGGTTCACGAGGCCGGTCAGCATGTCGTGGCTGGCGTGATACGAGAGCCGACGGTTCAGCTCGCGCGCCTCGCTGACGTCGTGGAACACCAGCACGCCGCCGATCACCTGGCCCATGTCATTGCGGATCGGCGCCGCACAGCTCTCGACATAGAGCTCGTTGCCGTCGCGCCGGATGAGCAGCGTCGGGCGCATCGACTTGTACAGCCGGTCGCGGCGGATCGCCACCGACAAGGGGTTCTCCATCGGCTCGCAGGTTTCCTCGTGGAAGCTGCGGAAAATCTCGTCCACTGAGCGGCCGGAGGCGTCGTCAAGGCTCCAGCCGGTGAGCTCCTGCGCCACCGGGTTCAGGTACTCGATGCGGCAATCGGAGTCGGTCGTGATGACGCCGTCACCGATGGACTGCAGCGTGATCTGCGCATTCTGCTTTTCGCGGAACAGCGCCTCCTCGTAGAGCTTCTGGTCCGTGATATCGAGCTCGACCCCGACGAGGCGCAGCATCCTGCCCTCGTCGTCCACCATCGCCTTAGCCCGGCTCATGACCCAGCGCCAGTCGCCCGACTTGTGCCGCATGCGGTGCACGCTCTCGAACAGCTCCGACTTGCCGTCGAGATGATCGCGGATCTTCCCCTGCACCCGCACCATGTCCTCGGGGTGCACGAGTTGCCGCCAGTCCGGCATGTCCTCGTCCGGCTCTTCCTCGCCGTAGCCCATCATGATCTTCCAGCGCGGCGAGAAACGGATCGTGTTGGTCTCCACGTCGAAATCCCAGACGCCGTCGTTCGAGGCGTGCCGGGTCAATTCATCGCGCTCGTAGATATCGCCCAGGTCACGACCGAGCTTGAGGCGGGTCAAAGCTGCGGAAAGGCTTGCGCCGATCAGCTTGAGCAGCAGGTAGACGTCCACGTGCCAGCTCTCGACCGGCCGGGCGGAGAGGACGCCCAGCACGCCGCCGAGTTTCCCATCGATGTCCAGGCCCGCAAAGATGCCCGCGGCCGCACCCATCTCGCGCATCAGGCGCGCCTCGGCGTCGAGCGAGGTCGACAGGCGGCCAGTGTCCCGGATTTCAACCAGCCGCATGTGGCCGAGCTTGCTGCTGAGCCACTCGAAGTCGGCCAGCCGGTTGCCAGTGAGGCGCTCGGGGCGGCAGCCCGCCAGCACGCTTGATGCATGGCTGACACGATCGAAAGCCACGCCGCCTTCCGTCAGCAGCGCGAAACAAATCGAGTCAGCGCCGACGGCTTCGCGGATGACCTCGAGCGATTCGCTGAGGGTCTTTTCCGCGGTCTCCGGATCAAGGTTGATGAGGTCGACCGCCACCTTGGTGATGGCGGGATTGAGGCCGACCCTCGACGGGTTGGCCCGGCTCCTGCGAACCGCAGAGCCCAGATCAGCGCTGATCCGGGCTACCGCTTCGGGCGAGTGCTCTTCGCTCATGCAGGATCCATATAAAGGATGTTAATTATTATCTGTAAGTCCTTGTTCCTGCCGAACTCTTTATGAAACGGCATTCTGGACAGGATGTCGGGAGATTACAATAGTCGGGTCCCGCTCCCGAGGAACGGCGTCACATTTGCAGAAAAGCATCCCCCCGCCTTGAGTTTTACGGTCCGGTGGCAAAGCCAGGGCCACGGGACTACGCTGAGGCTGAGAGTACCAGTTCCGCACGGCGCCATGCCGTCACACATCGCCATGATGGAGGCAAGTTGCTATGAACAATGTCTGGGTAGTCGTGGCGTCGAGCACTCGTTGCCGGATTTTTACTCAGCAGAACCATAGTAGCCCCCTCAAGCAAGTCACAGAGCTCGACCATCCCGAAGGGCGCATGCGCGCCCGCGAGTTCGCTACCGATCGGCCCGGCCGGAGCTTCGACAGCGCCGGTCGCGGGCGACACGCAATGGGTCAGCACGTTGATCCGCTCGAGCAAGAGAGCATCAGGTTCGCAAAAACCGTTGCGACCAAGATCGACGAAGCGCGCAAGAAGCACCGTTTCGAAAGGCTGGTGCTGGTAGCGGATCCGCGCTTTCTCGGCCACCTGCGCCAAGGCCTGTCGCAGGCGACGCGCCATCACCTGACGGCGGAATTGCAGAAGAACCTCGCTGATGCCGATCCGGGCTCGATTCGCGCGGCACTGCCTTACCGAATCTGAAGTCCCGGCGCGCGCTCAGTGCACGTCGCAATCCGGCGGGGCGCTCTGCTCCTCGCCGCCCAGGGCGAGGTTGACCGCCTCGCCGACGCAGTGGGGGCAGATCGTCAGGTACATACCCTGGTCGTCGACGTTGACCTCGAAGGTGACGGAGTGCTCGCCGACGAAGACATCGAGCTGGCCCTCTTCCTGCAATTCACGGATCGCCTCGGCGATCTTCTTCCAGCGCGTCATCTCTGGTCTCCCCGGGGTCGTAAGCGACATGCCGCAGTCATTGTAAGGCCACCGCGCCGCCGGCGGGAGTTAGCGCGGAATCCACCGCGGCCCACGGCAATAAACAGGGCGCCGCTCCCCGAGGAAGCGGCGCCCTGGCAGTTCCTTCGCGGGCCGGCCAGGCGCCGCGGGGACGATCACTGGATGCTGACGATCCGGATATCGAAGTGCAGCGTCTCGCCGGCCAGGGGATGGTTGAGGTCGACGACGGCGCTGTCTTCGCCGATCTCAGTCACCTTGGCATGGATCGGCTCGCCGTGCGGACCCTGGCCGACCAACCGGGCGCCCTCGTGGCGGGCATCTTCCGGGATGATCTCGAGCGGCACCGTCTGGAAACCCTCTGACTGCACGGGGCCATAGCCCTCCTCCGGCGTCAGGGTGACCTCGCGGGTCTCGTCGGGCTTCATGCCGGCCAGTTTTGCCTCGAGGGCCGGCAGAATCTGCTGCTGGCCCTGCACGTAGACCAAGGGCTCCTCACCGACGTTCGTGTCCGCAGTGGAACCGTCAGTGAGCTTCAGGGTGTATTCGATGCTGACGGTGCTGCCGTCCTGGACCACAAGGGCATCCTCCTGCGCCTGCAGGGGCGCTCCGACAGACATAAGGCTAAGGGCCGCGAACGCGGCAACGGGCGCTTTGCGCAAAGGGAGTCCTCCGGTGAGATACGTGGTGCGGTGAGCCGAGCCTATCATACTCGACCATCCCGACGCGTCAGGGACGCACCTGGCCGGAGCCCGAAACCTGGTACTTGAAGCTGGTCAGTTGCTCCACGCCAACCGGTCCGCGGGCATGGATTCGGCCCGTGGAGATGCCGATTTCGGCCCCCATGCCGAACTCCCCACCGTCGGCGAACTGAGTGGATGCGTTGTGCAGGACGATGGCGCTGTCGACCTCGTCCAGGAAGCGGCGCGCTGCCTCGGCATCGGCCGTAACGATGGACTCCGTGTGCCCGGAGCCGTACTCGGCGATGTGCCGGATGGCGCCTCCGACGCCGTCCACCACCCGTAGCGAGATGATTGCGTCGAGATACTCGGTGCGCCAGTCGACCTCGTTCGCCGGCCGCACGCGTGCATCAACCGCCTGCGCCTCGGGGTCGCCCCGGACTTCGCAGCCAGCATCGATCAGCGCGGCGACCAGGGGGGCGAGGTGCGTGACCGCGCAGCCTCGGTCCACGAGCAAGGTTTCGGCGGCGCCGCAGATTCCCGTCCGGCGCAGCTTGGAGTTCAGCACGATTCGCTCGGCCATGGCCAGATCGGCGGCCTTGTCCACGTAGACGTGGCAGATGCCCTCGAGATGGCCGATCACCGGAACGCGCGCGTCGCGTTGCACACGCTCGATCAGGCTGCGCCCGCCGCGCGGCACCACGACATCCACGCAGCCGCCGAGACCACCAAGCAGGTGCCCCACCGCGGCGCGCTCACGCGTGGGCACCATCTGCACGATCTCCCGGGGCAGCCCCGCCTCGCTGAGCGCCTCGACGAGGCACGCGTGGATCGCGATGCTGGACGCGAAGCTCTCGGAGCCGCCGCGCAGGATGACGGCATTGCCGGATTTCAGGCACAGCGCCCCCGCGTCAGCCGTAACGTTGGGACGGCTCTCGTAAATGATGCCGATCACGCCCAGGGGCACGCTGACGCGCCGGATCACCAGGCCGTTCGGCCGGGTCCACTCGGCGAGCACGCGTCCCAGCGGATCGGGCAGCGCCCTGACCTCCTCGACGCCACGCGCCATTGCCTCGACGCGCGTTTCGTCCAGCCCCAGCCGGTCAAGCAGCGCGCCCGACAGGCCGTGCGCCCTCGCTCGCTCGAGATCGTCCGCATTGGCCGCGAGAATCTGCGCCGCATGCGCCCGCAGCAGCGCCGCGGCAGCCTCCAGCGCGACGTCCCGCGCACCGGCCGGCGCTCGCGCCAGCGCGGCCGCCGCGGCACGCGCCTGCCGCCCGATCGTGGTCATCAGCACCTCGAGATCCTGCTGCTCGTCATGCGCCATCAGGTCAACCATGTCTCGCCACCATCGCCAGGTCGTTCCGGTGCACCAGCTCCTCCCGGCCGCGATACCCGAGCACCGCCTCGATCTCGCCGCTGCGCAGGCCGACGATCCGCGCCGCATCGGCAGAACCGTAGGCGGACAGTCCGTGCGCCAGCGCCACGCCGCGCGCATCGCGGATGAGCACCGCGTCGCCGCGCTCGAACTCACCGGCGATGCGCAATACGCCTGCCGGCAGCAGGCTCTTGCCCCTGGCCAGCGCCGCCGCCGCGCCGTCGTCGACAACGATCTCGCCGCGCGGCTGCAGCGACCCGGCGATCCACTGTTTGCGGACGCGTGCCGGGCTGATGGAGGCTATGAACCAGGTGCAGCGCGCGCCCTGCTCCACCGCGAGCACCGGGTGCCGGACGCGCCCGGAGGCGATGACCATGTGACAGCCGGCCGCAAGGGCGATGCGCCCGGCCGCGACCTTCGTGATCATGCCCCCGGAGCCGACATCGGTCGCGGCCTCGCCGGCCATCGCCTCGATCTCGGGCGTGACCGCGTGAACTTCCGGCACCAGCCGGGCGGTGGGATCAAGTGCCGGGTCGGCGGTATGCAGGCCCGTGGTGTCCGACAGGAGCAGCAGGCAGTCGGCGCTGATCATCTGCGCCACGCGCGCCGCGAGACGGTCGTTGTCACCGTAACGGATCTCTTCGGTGGCGACCGTGTCGTTCTCGTTGATCACTGGCACCGCGCCGAGCGCAAGCAGGGTCTCGAGCGTGCCGCGAGCGTTCAGGTAGCGACGGCGCTGCTCGGTGTCACCGAGCGTCAGGAGGACCTGCGCGACCGGGATCTCGTGCCGCCCCAGTGCCTCCTGCCAGGCGTGGGCGAGCCGGATCTGGCCGGCCGCCGCCGCGGCCTGGCTCTCCTCGAGCCTGAGCGCGCCGCTCCGCAGCCCGAGATGCCGGCGCCCGAGCGCGATCGCGCCCGACGAAACCACCAGCACTTCCTGGCCGCGCTTGCGCAGCCGCGCGATGTCGGCCACCAGGTCCTCGAACCAGGGCGCGTCGAGGCGCCCGCTGGCACGATCGACGAGCAGGGCCGAGCCGATCTTGATGACGACGCGCCGCGCCGCCGCGATCCGGTTGGCCTGCGCCTGGCTGATGTCCGTGTTCATGGCTGGCCAAAGCATGAACGTTGCGGCGCATCATGTGAAGCCCGGACGTTGCCTAGCCCGCCGCGAGCGCCACCGGCCGTGCAAGGGCGCGCGCCGCCCGCTCGAGCGCCACGCCGAGGTCCGCAACCAGGTCGCCCGCATCCTCGATGCCGACCGACAAGCGCAACAGGCTGTCGCCGATGCCGGCCACGCGCCGCGCTTCCGGGTCCATGGCCGCGTGGGTCATGGAGGCCGGGTGCGCGACAAGGCTCTCGACGCCGCCGAGCGACTCTGCGAGGAAGAAGTGCTCCAGCCCGTCGAGGAACGCCTCGACGGCCGCCTCGCCGCCGGCGAGCTCGAAGCTGATCATCCCGCCGAAGCCGCGCTGCTGGCGCGCGGCGATCTCGTGGCCGGGATGACTCTTGAGCCCGGGATAGTAGACCCGCTCCACGACGGGGTGCGCTGCGAGCAGCTCGACCAGCGCAGCGGCATTCTCGGCATGCACGCGCAGGCGCGCGGGCAGCGTGCGAATGCCGCGGAGGGTCAGGAAGCTGTCGAACGGCGCGCCCGTAAGCCCTAGGCAATTCGCCCACCAGTCGAGCTGCTCGTGCAACTCCGCCGTCTTCGCGACCACGGCCCCGCCGACGACGTCGCTGTGGCCGTTGAGGTACTTGGTCGTGGAATGGAGGACGATATCCGCGCCGAGCGCGATCGGCGTCTGCCAGCCGGGCGACAGGAAGGTATTGTCGGCCACGAGCAGCGTACCCGCGTCGCGACACAGGCCCGCAACCACGGCGATGTCGGTGACGCGCAACAGCGGGTTGCTGGGCGTCTCGACCAGCACCATGCGGGGGCGCCCCGCGAATGCGGCGGCCAACGCCGGCGGGTCCGTCTGGTCGACGAACTGGATGCGGAAATGACCGCGGGCCGCGAGCGAGGACAACAGCCGGTGGGTGCCGCCGTAGCAGTCATGCGGCGCGACCAGCAGGTCCTCCGGGCCGAGCAGCTGGCACACCAGCGTGATCGCCGCCATCCCCGAGCAGGTCACGACCGTACCCGCGCCGCCCTCGAGCGCCGCGAGGGCCTCGCCGAGCGCATCGCGCGTGGGATTGCCGGAGCGCGTGTAGTCGTAGCGGCGCTTCTTGCCGTAGCCCTCGAAGGTGAAGTTCGAGCTCAGGTGGATCGGCGGCACGACGGCGCCGTGCTCGGCGTCGCGGCCGAGACCGGTGCGCACAGCGCGGGTGGCCGGGGCGGGTGTCTTCATCTGCTCTCCTCCGTCATGCTCCCTCGAGGGAGCGGGTTCCGCTCACCGGAACACCTGCGGAGGACGTCGGGGGAGGTCACCGGGCCCACGTGTCCGCCGACATCGGCGGGGCTGCCCGGCAACTCATCTCCCGGTGAACAGGCGAAACAGCTCGCCTGGTTCTCCGCAGGAATTGGCACCGTTACGAAGTGGTTAGCTCCGCAGGTTGCCCCGGCATCAAAGGGCCTGTCCCTCCGCCGGTCTCGATGAGTGCTTTCTGTCGTCTACTCTATACCATCGCGCGGCTCAGGCAATGGCCCTGTCCGCCGATACGTTCATCAAGGCCGCCGCAATTGCGTCGGCCACCTCGTTGGTCGTGGCGCCACGCGCCGCACGACCCACGACATCGGCCGTGCCGATGCCCCGTGAAACCGTGTCCCAGGTCGCCTGCTCGATGGCCGCCGCTTCGGCCTCGAGGCCGAGCGAATGGCGCAACAGCATCGCCGCGCTCAGGATCGCGCCGCAGGGATTCGCGATGCCCCGCCCGGCGATGTCCGGCGCAGAGCCGTGAATCGGTTCGTACAGGCCGGGCCCGTCGTCCGCCAGCGAGGCCGACGGCAGCATCCCGATCGAGCCCGTGATCACCGAGGCCTCGTCGGTGAGGATGTCGCCGAACATGTTCTCGGTGACCACGACGTCGAAGCGTCCCGGCTCCTGGATCAGCTGCATCGCGGCCGCATCGACCAGTGCGTGCTCGAGCCGGATCGCGGGGAACTCCTCGCGCGCGATCCGCATCGCAGTCTCGCGCCACAGCCGCGACGTCTCGAGCACGTTGGCCTTGTCCACGGAGGTCACGATCCCGCGCCGCTGACTCGCGAGCTGGCACGCCAGGCGCACGACGCGCTCGATCTCGGCGCGGGTATATGTGCAGAGGTCCGAGGCCGAGTCGGCGTCGCGGCGCTTCTCGCCGAAATAGATTCCCCCGGTCAGTTCGCGCACGAACAATATGTCCACGCCGTCCAGCAGGCGCTCCTTGAGCGGCGAGGCCGCATACAGCGACGGGTGGGTCGCAATCGGGCGGAGGTTGGCGAACACGCCGAGCGCGCGGCGCAGCGCAAGCAGGCCCTGCTCGGGCCGCACCGGTGCCGACGGATCCGACCACTGGGGCCCGCCGACCGCGCCGAGCAATACGCCGTCCGCGGCGCGACAGGCCGCCAGCGTCTCGTCGGGCAGCGGCGTGCCGGTCGCGTCGATCGCGCAGCCCCCGATCGCTCCCGTGCGGAACTCGAAGCGGTGGCCGAAGCGCCGCGCGACCGCCTCGAGCACGACGCGCGCCCCGGCCGTCACCTCGGGGCCGATGCCGTCGCCGGGCAGCAGCGTGATCAGGCCGCGCACGAGCGGCTCTCCTCGAAGCGGTGGATTTCGTCCTCGCGACTCAGCAGCCAGCCGAGCGGATCCACGCCGTGCAGCATGCAGTGGCGCGCAAATGGCTCGACCTCGAACGAGATCGCGCGCCCGTCGGGCAGGCTCAGCGCGCAGCTGCGCAGGTCGATGCTGATCTCCACCCCCGGATTTGCCAGCAGCCAGGCGTGGCTGTCCGCATCGAGCACCACGGCCAGCAAGCCGTTGCGCAGCGCGTTGCTCCGGAAGATATCGGCGATCCCGGTGCTGATGACGGCGCGAAAGCCGTAATCGAGCAGCGCCCAGGGCGCATGCTCGCGCGACGAGCCGCAGCCGAAGTTACGGCCCGCGACGAGGATCCGCGCGCCGACCGCGTCGGGCCTGTTCAGGACGAAATCCTCGCGCGGCTGGTTCTGCGCGTCGCGCCGCCAGTCGGCGAACAGGTGCCGGCCAAGGCCGCTCTGCTGCGTGGTGGTCAGGAAACGCGCCGGGATGATCTGGTCGGTGTCGACATTCTCCACCGGCAGGACCGCAGTGCGTGAGGTCAGGACGGAAAACGGCTCGATCATGCGATGCGCCTCTCGACCTCGAGCAAGGGCCGCGGATCCGCCACCGACCCGGCAATTGCCGAGGCCGCGGCAGTGGCCGGACTGGCCAGCAGGGTGCGCGCACCCTGGCCCTGGCGCCCCTCGAAGTTGCGATTGCTGGTGCTGACGACATACTGGCCCGCACCCGCGCGATCGCCGTTCATCGCGATGCACAGCGAGCAGCCCGACTGGTGCCACTCGGCGCCGGCCTCGATGAACACGCGGTCCAGCCCCTCGGCCTCCGCCTGCTGGCGCGTCTTCTGGCTGCCCGGCACCACGAGGGTGCGCACGCCACGCGCAACCCGCCGGCCACGCAGCAGCGCCGCCGCCTCGCGCAGGTCGCTGAGGCGCGAGTTGGTGCAGCTGCCGATGAACACCACCTGCACCGGCTGGCCGGCAATCGCCGCGCCCGGCTGCAGGCCCATGTAGTCCAGCGCCTTCCTGTGGCCGGCCCCGGCGGGCTCGGGAATACGCCCGCTGACAGGCATCACCATGCCGGGATCGGTGCCCCACGTGATCTGCGGCTCGAGCCGCGCGACGTCGATAGTGATGCTGCGGTCATACTCGGCGCCCGGATCGGAGGGGAGGCTCCGCCAGTCCGCGACGGCCTTGTCCCAGGCGATGCCGGTCGGCGCCATCGGCCGCCCGGCGAGATATTCGAAGGTCGTGTCATCGGGGGCAACCATCCCCGCGCGCGCGCCGGCCTCGATGGCCATGTTGCACAGGGTCATGCGCTCGTCCATCGACATCGCCGAGACAGCGTCCCCGCGGAATTCGATGACATGGCCCGTGCCGCCGCCGACGCCGATCTGCCCGATCACCGCGAGGATCACATCCTTGGCGGCGACACCCCGCGGCAGCCTTCCGGCAATCTCGATGAGCAGCGTCTTCGGGCGGCGCTGCAGCAGGCACTGCGTCGCGAGGACGTGCCCGACCTCGGTCGTGCCGATGCCGAAGGCAAGCGCGCCGAAGGCGCCATGCGTGGTGGTGTGGCTGTCGCCGCAGACGATGGTCATCCCCGGCTGCGTGGCGCCCTGCTCCGGCCCGATGACGTGCACGATGCCGCGCCGCGAACTGTTGACGCCGAACAGCCGCACGCCCGCCCGGCCGCAGTTGTCGCCCAGCATCCGCACCTGGTGGCGCGCGGCGTGATCCATGTCGCCCAAACCCGCCGCCCACGCCTTGGCGTCCGTCGGCACCGAGTGGTCCACCGTGGCGAGGGTCCGCTCGGGCCGGCGCACACTGAGCCCCCGCTCCCGCAGCACCGTGAAGGCCTGCGGCGAGGTCACCTCGTGCACGAGGTGCAGGTCGACGTACAGCACGGCCGGCGTGTCGGTGGTCTCCGGCAGAACGATGTGCCGGTCCCACACCTTCTGGAACAGCGTGCGCGGCTCGCTCATACGGCTACCGAGGCCAGCGGCGCATCCGCGGCCGAATCCAGCGGCTGCAGCCAGCCCCACTGGTCGCGCGTCCTGCCGTTGAACAGTCCGAAGAAGCGATCCTGGATGATCTCGGTGACCGGACCGCGCGTGCCGGAACCGATCTGGATACGGTCCACGGAACGCACCGGCGTGACCTCGGCCGCGGTGCCGGAGAAGAACACCTCGTCGGCGAAGTACAGCATCTCGCGCGGCATCGTCTGCTCGTGCACCTCGAAGCCCGCGTCCCGCGCCAGCGAGATCACGGTGTCACGGGTGATGCCCGCCAGGATGGAACAGGCTGCGGGCGGCGTGTAAATCTTGCCTTCCTTGACGATGAAGATGTTCTCGCCGGCGCCCTCGCCCACCATGCCGTCCGTCGTCAGGCCGATGCCCTCGGCATAGCCGTGACGCTTCGCTTCCATGCTGATGAGCTGGCTCGAGAGATACCCGCCGGCGGCCTTCGCGCCCGAAGGGATGGTGTTCGGCGCGACGCGCTGCCAGGAGGACACGCACACGTCCACGCCATTCTTCAGACCCTCGGCGCCCAGGTAGGCGCCCCACTCGATGGCGGCGATCGCGACCTCCACCGGCGAATCAGACGGCGCCGTCAGGCCGAGCCCGGCATAGCCGCGAAACACCACCGGGCGTATGTAGGCGCCCTTGTCGAGGCTGTTGGCGAGCACGGCCTGGTTGCACGCCGCCTCGATCTCCTCCTGGCTGTAGGGAATGTCGATCCGGTACAGCTTGGCCGAATTGAACAGCCGCGTGATGTGCTCCCTGAGGCGGAACGAGCGCGAGCCCTCCGGCGTCCGGTAGACCCGCACGCCCTCGAATACCGACGAGCCGTAATGCAGCGCGTGCGAGAGGACGTGCACGGTAGCGTTCTCACCGGGGACGAGCCTGCCGTTCTGCCAGATGTAGCGGGGAAACTGGGGCGCCACTTTGATACTCCGTTGCCTGTGCCTGGGTAAGTTATGCGATCAAGCCGCGGCGTCCGCGCCCTGGCGGACGCAGATCCTGTTCACGGCCTGTAGAAAGGCCAGCGCGCTGGCCTGGATGATGTCGGTGTCGAAACCCTTGCCCTGCCAGACGCGCCCGCCGTGCGCGATGCTGACGACGGCCTCGCCCTGCGCATCCTCGCCGACCGTGACGTTGCGGATGTCGAAGCTCTTGAGTTCCACCTCGATCCCGGTCACACGCTCGATCGCGCGGAATGCGGCCTCCACCGGGCCGTCGCCGGTGGCCGATTCGCGGCAGGACCGGCCGTCAGAGTTGATGAGCTCCGCCTCGGCCGAGGCGCGCGGGCCTTCGCCGGAGCGAATGCGCAGCGCCGCGAGCCGCCATGGGCCCGTCCCGGCATCATCGGAGCGAAGCACCAGCGCCTCTATGTCCGCGTCGAAGATCTCCTTCTTGCGGTCGGCCAGGGTCTTGAAGGCGATGAACGCCCGGTCGAGCTCCGCCTCGTCGAGCGCAAGCCCGAGCGCCTCGATACGGCTGCGGAAGGCGTGCCGCCCGCTGTGCTTGCCCAGCACCAGCGTGCTGCCGCCGAGCCCGACATCCTCGGGGCGCATGATCTCGTAGGTCTCCTGGTTCCGCAGCATGCCGTGCTGGTGGATCCCGGCCTCGTGCGCAAAGGCGTTCTCGCCGACGATGGCCTTGTTCCGCGGCACCGCCACTCCGGTGACCGCGGAAACCAGGCGGCTGGTCGGCGCGAGGCGGCGCGTGTCGATGTTGGTATGCACGGGAATGCGATCGGCCCGCGTGCGCACCGCCATGACGACCTCTTCCAGCGAGCAGTTGCCGGCGCGCTCGCCGATGCCGTTAATCGTGCACTCAACCTGTCGTGCGCCGGCCTGCACGGCCGCCAGGCTGTTGGCAACCGCCATCCCCAGGTCGTCGTGGCAATGCACGCTGATGACCGCGCGGTCGATGTTCGCAACGTTCTCCCGCAGGTACGCGATGCGCTCCGCGAACTCGGCTGGCACAGCGTAGCCGACGGTGTCGGGGATATTGACGGTCGACGCGCCGGCGTCGATGACGGCGGCGATGACCTCGGCCAGGTAATCGAGCTCCGTGCGCGCCGCGTCCTCCGCCGAGAACTCGACGTCGTCGCACAGGGCGCGGGCCACGCGCACGCCCTCCACGGCACGGCGGACCACTTCCTCGCGGCTCATGCCGAGCTTGAACTGGCGATGGATCGGGCTGGTCGCAATGAACACGTGCAGGCGCGGCCGCTCGGCCTCCCGCAGCGCCTGCCAGGCACGCTCGATGTCGTTGCTCCCGCACCGGGCCAGGCCACAGATGATCGGCCCGCGGACCTCGCGAGCGATCAGGCGCACCGACTCGAAGTCGCCGTCGGAAGCCGCCGGGAAACCCGCCTCGATGACATCCACGCCCAGCTCGGCCAGTGCGCGCGCCACGCGGATCTTTTCCCGGTCGGTCATGCTGCAACCCGGCGCCTGCTCGCCGTCGCGCAGGGTCGTGTCGAAGATGATCAGGCGGCCGATATCAGTATCCATAGGACAGCTCACCGATCGGGAAGTAAGGCATCGCCCGCGGCTGGTGCTCCGGGAGATCACCCGCCAGCGCGCTCATCAGCGTGGTCGCGTCGATGTTGCCGCCGGTCAGCACCACGCCCACGCGTTGCCCCGCGAAGGACCGGCCGTGCCGCATCACGGCCGCCAGCGCCGCGGCCGCGGCACCCTCGGCCATCTGGTGCACCGTCTCGGCGTAGGCGCGGATGGCGCCCTGCATCTCCCGCTCCGACACCAGCACCATGCCGTCGAGCAGCGCCCGCATGATGCCCAGCGTCACTTCCACCGGGACGCGTACTGCCAGGCCGTCCGCCAGCGTGTCGATCGCGGCGAACGGCCGGTGCTCGCCGGTGTGCCACGCATGGTGCATGGCCGGTGCGTTCTCCGCGCACACGCCGATGACGCGCGTGGCGGGGCTCAGGGACTTGATCGCCACGGCCATGCCCGCAGCTATGCTGCCGGCGCCAACCGGGACGAACACGGCGTCTAGGCGGCCATCCGCCTGTTCCAGCATTTCCAGCGCGACGGTGCCCGCGCCGGCGATCATGTCCAGGTCGCGGCCCTGGTGTACGAGGTACGCGCCGCTGCGCGCCGCGTACTCCTCCGCCGCGATCATCGCCGCATCGAAGTCGTGCCCGGCCTCGACTACGTGCGCGCCCAGCGCGGCAATCGCGGCATTCTTCGCGGCGCTGTTGCCGCGCGGCACGAACACGGTGCAACGGGCCCCGTGCACCCGCGCCGCGTGCGCGATGGACTGGCCGTGATTGCCGCGGGTCGCGGTCACCAGGCCGCGGGCGCGGTCCGCTGCCGACATGTTGGCCAGCAGGTTGATCGCGCCCCGGATCTTGAAGGAGCCAATGCCCTGGCTGTTCTCCAGCTTGACGAATACCTCGCAGCCCGCGCGCTCCGTCAGCAGCGGGCTGCTGACCAGCGGCGTCGGCGCCAGGTGCTCGCGCACGACCTGTATCGCTCGCCGTATATCGTCCAGCGTGACGGCCAGTTCGCGGGCATCCGCCCGCGCGGGTACGGCAGACAGGAAGGGCTCCTGCGCTCCGGTCGCCCCCGTCACGTCGAGGGCCAGTGATCCGCTGGTCAGCATGCGACGCTCTCCCCCATTACGATGGCCTGCTCGCCCGACGTGAGGCAGGCGACGCTGCGCACGTCGTAGAGCTTTTCGATCTGCCTCGCCAGGGTTTCCACGGAACGACCGGCGGAACGCAGGTGGACGGTGATCTCGACCTCCTGCCGCGCGTCGTCCGAGTGGGCGTTCATCGAGGTCACCGAGAAGCCACGACGCTCGATGAGCCCGAGGAGCCGGATGAGCGCGCCTTCGACCTTGTGAATATTCATCCGCAGCGTGTGGTTCATGCGCTCAGCTCCTCCATCATGACGTCATTGCTCTGGCCCGGCGGCACCAGCGGCCAGACATTGCTCTTGGGATCGATACAGACATGGGCCAGCAGCGGGCCCTCGGTTTCCAGCAGGCGGCGGATCGCGCCGTCCACCTCGTCGCGCCGCGTGATGCGGAAGCCCGGGATGCCGAAAGACTTCGCAACCTCGACGAAGTCCGGGTTGTCCGACAGGTCCACCTCGCTGTAACGCTCGCCGTGGAACAGCTGCTGCCACTGGCGCACCATGCCCAGCGAAGAGTTGTCGACCAGCAGGATCTTGAGGTCCAGCCCGTAGCGCCGGATCGTCGCAAGCTCCTGGATGTTCATCATGATCGAGCCGTCGCCCGAGACGGTGACCACGCGTGCACCGGGGCGCGCCAGGCAGGCGCCGATGCCGGCGGGGACACCGTAGCCCATCGTGCCGAGCCCGGCGCTCGTCAGGTGCTGCTCGGGGCGATCGAAATGGCAATGCTGCGCCACCCACATCTGGTGCTGGCCGACATCGCAGGCGATTGTGACGTCGGGCGCGGCCTCGGTGAGGCGGCGGAGCATGTCCGGCACGTAGATGTACTCGCCGGGCGCGTCGTAGCGCCACGCATGCTCGGCCTTGCGCTCGGCGCACCACTGCTGCCAGGGCGCGATCGACAGCCCGGTGGGCATGGCGGCCAGCGACTCGAGCAGGTCGCCGAGCAGGCCCGCATCCGCATGGCGCAGCTTGCCGATCTCGCTCGGGTCGGCATCCATGTGGATGACCTTGGCTTTCGGCGCGAAACCGTCCAGCCTGCCGGTGGCGCGATCGTCGAAGCGTGCGCCGATGCAGATCAGCAGGTCCGATTCCTGGATGGCCCGGTTCGCGGCGCGGTTGCCGTGCATGCCCAGCATGCCGAGGTAGGTCTCGTCGCGGGTCGGCAATGAGCCGATGCCCTTCAGGGTGGTGACAGTGGGGATGCCGCTGGCCCGCGCGTAGGCGCGGAATGCATCCACGGCGCCGGCCATCGGGATGCCGCCGCCGCCGTACAGCACCGGGCGCTCGGCATTCATGATCAGCTCGCGGGCGATCTGCACCTGCCTGGGATCGGGCGACGCGCGCTTGCTCTTGCGCATCTCGAAGATCGACGCCGCGGTCGGCACGGCGTTCGAGATGTCCTTCGGCAGGTCCACCAGCACCGGGCCGGGCCGGCCTTCGGCGGCGATCTGGAAGGCCAGCGCGATGGTCTTGGGAATATCCTCGGCCCGCCGGATGATGAAGCTGTGCTTGACGATTGGCATGGTGATGCCGAACACGTCGACTTCCTGGAAGGCGTCCGTGCCCATGACCACCGTGGGCACTTGCCCCGTAATCACCACCATCGGCACGGAGTCCATGAAGGCATTGGCGATGCCCGTCACCAGGTTGGTCGCGCCCGGGCCCGAGGTCGCCATGCAGACCGCCGGCCGACCGGTGACGCGCGCGTAGGCGTCGGCCGCCAGCGACGCGCCCTGCTCGTGGCGGGCCAGGATGTGCTTGATCGGCGAATTCAGCAGCGCGTCGTAGACGGGCATGATCGCCCCGCCCGGGTACCCGAAGATGTACTCGACGCCCTGTTGTTCGAGGGCGCGGACCACCAGCTCTGCGCCCTTCATGCTCATGCGGCGGCCTGCTTACCCGACTTCAGCCAGGACATGCGGGCGCGCAGGTCGCGCCCCACCTTTTCGATCGGGTGGTTCAGGTCGGCCGCCAGCAGCGCCTTGTAGCGCGGCAGGCCGGCCTCGTGCTCGGCCTGCCACTCGCGCGCAAAGGTGCCGTCGCGGATCTCGCCCAGGACCGCGCGCATGCGCTCGCGGGTGTGCTCGTCGATGATCCGCGGCCCGCGGCTGAGATCACCGTACTTTGCGGTGTCGCTGACGAACTGGTGCATCTTGGCCATGCCGCCCTCGTGCAGCAGGTCGACGATCAACTTCAGCTCGTGCATGCACTCGAAGTAGGCGACCTCCGGCTGGTAGCCGGCCTCGACGAGGGTCTCGAAGCCCTGCAGGACCAGTTCCGTCACGCCGCCACACAGCACGGCCTGCTCGCCGAACAGGTCGGTCTCGGTCTCCTCTGCGAAGGTCGTCTCCAGCACGCCGCCGCGCGTCCCGCCGACGCCGTGCGCATAGGCCAGCGCCCTGGCCTTGGCGCGGCCCGTCGCATCCTGCGCGACCGCCATCAGGCAGGGCACGCCGCGGCCCTCCTCGAACTGGCGGCGCACCAGGGCGCCCGGGCCCTTCGGCGCGACCAGGATCACGTCGATGCTCTCCGGCGCCTTGATCGAGCCGTAGTGGATGTTGAAGCCGTGCGCGAACAGCGCGGCGGCGCCGGGCTTGATGCTGCCCTCGATGTCGCGCCAGACGGCCGGTGCGGCCATGTCGGGCACCAGCACGGCGACGATATCTGCGCCCTCGGCGGCCTGCGCCGGCGTGGCGACTTTCATCCCGTCGGCCTCCGCCTGTTGCCAGCTCGCGCCGCCCTGGCGCAGCCCGACGGTCACGTCAAAGCCGCTGTCCCTCAGGTTGAGCGCGTGGGCCCGGCCCTGGCTGCCGTAACCAACCACCGCGATGCGGGCGACCCCCGCGTTACCCGGCTCGACATCTGCTTCGACGTAAATCTTCATGCTCACTACCTTTTTCTCCAGTCCTAAATGCGCGAACCCCGCAGCCGTTTCCGGTTGCGGGGTTCTATGGTTTGGTTTGCTGCTGCTTCTTCGCCTACCTACACCATGACCCCGCTCTTCCCAAGTACGAGAACGAGAATAATGAGGCCAAGAAGCATGTTGACCGCGAGCAACGGCGTACGATCAGGCGTGCGAGCGACGGCAATGAGCCGCTGCCTCTGGTCTGCCGTGCGATGTGACTTGCCGTTGATCATTGATTTGGTGACGCTTGTTGCGGTGCAATCAGGTTGAGCGGATTCTATGCATGTTGGTTTCCGGCGTGTCAACCCTTTTTTTCGGCAAGTCCGCATTGCGCCGGTTTTGTCATCGCATGACGGCACACATCACACCTTATATAAGTAACGGCGGTTTTCGACATGAGTGACGAGCAGTCCCGCAAGTATTCCAGCGCCATCGTCGACGGCGTTACCCGCGCACCGAGCAGGGCGATGTTGCGCGCCGTGGGCTTCACGGACGCGGATTTCGGCAAGCCCCAGGTGGGCATCGCGTCCACCTGGGCCGAGGTCACGCCGTGCAATATGCACATCAACGCGCTGGCGCGCGAGGCCGCCGCCGGTGCCAACGCGGCCGGGGGCAAGGCGGTGGTGTTCAACACCATCACCGTCTCCGACGGCATTTCGATGGGCACACCCGGGATGCGCTACTCGCTCGTCTCGCGCGAGGTCATCGCGGATTCCATCGAGACGGTCGTCGCGGGCGAAGGTTTTGACGGCTTCGTCGCCATCGGCGGCTGCGACAAGAACATGCCCGGTTGCGTCATGGCCATGGCGCGCCTCGATCGCCCCAGCGTATTCGTCTACGGCGGCACGATCCGGCCCGGCGCCAAGCGCCGCGACATCATTTCCGTCTTCGAGGCCGTGGGTGGACATGCCCGCGGCACGGTGTCCGATGCCGAGCTCGGGGAGGTGGAGCGCACCGCCATTCCCGGCCCCGGCTCCTGCGGGGGAATGTACACCGCCAACACCATGGCCTCCGCCATCGAGGCGCTCGGCCTCAGCCTGCCGAACAGCTCCGCCCAGGAGGCGGTCAGCGACGCCAAGGCCGAGGATTGCCGGCGCGCCGGGGCCGCCGTGCTGGAATTGCTGGCCAAAGGAATCAAGCCCTCCGACATCCTGACGCCGGAGGCTTTCGAGAACGCCATCACCGTCACGATCGCGCTGGGCGGCTCGACCAACGCCGTGCTCCACCTGCTCGGCATCGCCGACGCAGCCGGCGTGCCGCTCGAGCTCGATGACTTCACCCGGATCGGCGCGCGTGTGCCCGTGCTCGCGGACCTCAAGCCCAGTGGAAAGTACCTGATGTCCGAGCTCATCGAGATCGGGGGTATCCGCCCGCTGATGAAGACCCTGCTGGACGCGGGCCTGCTGCACGGCGGCTGCCTGACGGTCAGCGGGCGGACGCTGGCCGAGGATCTCGCTGGCGTCGCCCCGTATCCGGCCGGCCAGGACGTCGTGCGACCGCTGGACAACCCCCTCAAGCCCAGCAGCCACCTCGTGGTGCTCAGGGGCAACCTGGCGCCGTCAGGCGCGGTCGCCAAGATCTCGGGCAAGGAAGGCGAGCGCTTCGTGGGCCGTGCACGGGTGTTCGGCGGCGAACAGGAGGCGCTCAAGGCCATTCTCGCGGGGCGCGTGGTTGCGGGCGACGTGATCGTGATCCGCTACCTCGGCCCGAAAGGCGCGCCCGGGATGCCCGAGATGCTCTCCCCTACCGCCGCCATCATGGGCCGCGGGCTCGGCGACTCGGTGGCGCTGATCACCGACGGGCGCTTCTCGGGCGGCAGCCATGGCTTCGTAGTGGGCCACGTCGCGCCCGAGGCTGCCGTCGGCGGCCCCATCGCCGCGGTCGAGGACGGCGACGAGATCGAGATCGACGCGCGCACCCGCGAGCTCACCCTGCGCGTCGGGCCTGCCGAGATCGCGAAGCGCCTCTCGAGCTGGCGCCCGCCGGCCGGCGAGAAGCCCGGCACGGTGCTGGAAAAATACGGCCGGCTGGTGAGTTGCGCATCGCAGGGCGCCGTGCTGAGCGGCAGGGGCGAGTCGCAGGGCGGCTGACGGCGTATTGGCCTTGGGCGCTCACCCCGGCCGCTTGATCCCGATACGGACATTTTATTTTTCAATGCATTATGTTATCTATTTAACTCACCATGTCACTCTTGGATCCTGCCGCTGCCATATCGCCGCACACGCGATGACAGGCGGCAAACCGACCCGCAGGACGCAGGGGCAAAGAAGTAGGCGTTGATGTCCCCGGCCGGAACTGCATATGCTTGCGCAACGCACCTGGGGGGGAGCGGACCGAGTGACGCGGTATTTGTTGACGCACCCAGGAGTAGCACGATGTTCGAATTCGGCAAGAAAGGCGGCCCGGATAGCCCAGGCGATACACCCCCAACCGCGCCCGAAGCGGCGCGCCGCGAGGCCCCAGATATGAGTACATCCTCCCCGAAGCCACAGGCCACCCCCGGATCCGCCGGCCGTCGCGAGGCCGCGACCATCGGCCCGTCGATCCAGATCGACGGCGACCTGCGCGGCCAGGAAGATCTCCTCGTCGAGGGCGAGGTCAACGGGACGATCCAGCTCAGGAACAACAGCCTGACGATCGGCGCCCAGGGCAAGGTCATGGCCGACGTCTTTGCGAAGGAAATCAACATCGAAGGCTTCGTCGAGGGCGACCTGTTCAGCTCGGAGCGCGTTGTGGTCCGGAAGTCGGCGCAGGTGCGCGGGAACATCACCGCGCCACGCGTGAGCCTCGAGGACGGCGCTCGCTTCAAGGGCTCCATCGAGATGGATTCCGCAGCTGTCGAAGCGGCCCTCGGCAAGAGCCAGGGCGCCAATGCCGGCGCGCCGAGGCCCGCCGTCACTGCAGCGCCCAAGACGAGCGCCCCCGAGCCCCGCGAGCCGGCGGGCCCGGTCCCAGGCGGGACGCTGAGGAGCGGGGCCGCGAGTTGATCCGCCCAGGGATCATCCTGGTTCCATTCAGCCAGGACGGCTGAGATGCCAGGTGCACTCGGTTTCAGCGCGGCGCGGCAGACCCCCGAGCCCGCCGCGCTGAACGTTCCCCTGTTCCGCAGCCTCATCCAGCGCATGCAGGACGACGCGCGCCGGGTCGTGCTCGACCTCGGCCCGGCGCGCCCCGAGACGGTAGCGATGTTTGGGCAATGTCGTTGCCGGCTCGAGATAGCGGACCTCGCGGATGGTCTCGACGCCCTCAATGCCATTGCCGACCCTGGCGAATTGCAGGCGGCGTGCGCGGCGCTGCTACCGCCTCGGCGCGCGGAGAGCACCGACGTGGTGCTCTGCTGGGACCTGCTGAACTATCTCGAGCGGCCCGCGCTCAGGACGCTCATGGACCAGATTTCGCACCGCCTGGCGCCCGACGCCCTGGCGCACGCGCTCATCGTGTATTCAACCCCCCGCATGCCGGCCCGGCCGGCGTGCATCGCCCCGGACGCGGAGCTCCGCCTGCATGTCTCCCCGGCCACCGCCGAGGAAAAGCCGGCGCCGCGATACTCGCCCGACGAGCTGTCCCGCCTCATGCCGGGCTATGCGGTGGAACGTGCCATGCTGCTCAAGAACGGCATGCAGGAGTTCCTGTTCCGGCGCTAGACCGAAACGTTCAGATCCACCGGCGCACCGCCCGCTTGTAGGCGATGAAGTCCTCGCCGAACAGCTGCTCCAGCGCTCTCTCCTCGGCCCGAATCTGGAACCGGTTCATGATCAGCACGAACGCCGGGATCACGACCAGGGCCGCCGCATTGCCGAGCCAGACGCCCCAGGCGACGAGTGCCAGCAACAGCGCCAGGTACATCGGGTTACGCGTGCGCCGGTAGATGCCGTGCGCGACCAGCCGCGAGGCGGCCTCAGGGCGCAACGGGTTGACCGTGGTCCCGGCGCGCAGGAACGCGCGCACCCCGGCCAGGCCGACGAGGCCCGCCGCGAGCAGAAGCACGCTGGCGGCAAACAGCTGGGCGGGGAAACTGAAAGCGCCTGACGGCGCGGACACCGCGATCAGCAGCATCAGCACCGCGGCCACAATGAACTGCGCGACCGGCGGAATCTTCAGCTCAAGCCCCCGCATGCCGCCGTCAGGGCTGCGACGGCGCCGGCCACATCACGTAGGGGCCCCGCGGTTCCTGGTCAGGCGGCACCCAGTCGGGCGCCGGCTCGCCGGCCGGCCCGAGATGGCGCAGGAGCCGGTAGATGCCGACCAGGTCCTCGTCGGTCATGTCGCGCAAGGCAAACCAGGGCATGGGCGGGCGGTAACGCGCGTGCCGCGCGAGATGGAGCCACTGTTCCTCGGTGGTTTCCGCGGCCATGAGGCGGAGATTTCCCGCGTACGTCGTACCCCACGGGCCGCGCCAGCCGAGCCGATCCCCCGTGAGCCACTCGGACTCGGGCACCAGGCCGGCGGCCTGCGGATAGCCTGGCGTATGGCAGTCGTTGCAGCCGGCGATCTTTGCCACGTAGCGACCGCGTTCGACGGCAGCATCGCCGTGTTCATCTGCGACCGCCGGCACCGATACGGCAACTCCCAGCGCCACGGCCAATGCCGCGACAGGCAAGCACGTTTTGACTCGCATAAGACACCCTCCAGTCGTTTTCTTTTTTCTGGGCCGCGCTCCGCGGCCAGGACAAAGAATAGACGATTTCGGCCCTCAAGGCCGGCGCCGGCACGGACTGCGTCGGCGCAGCACCGCTCAGGCCTCGTGACAGGCCACCATGTGATCGCCCACCCGGCGCAGCTCGGGCGTCTCGGCGGCGCAGCGCACCACTGCGATCGGGCAGCGAGTGCGGAAGGCGCAACCCGAGGGCGGGTCCACCGGCGACGGCAGGTCGCCCTGCAACGGCGCATAGGGCTTGTTGCGCTCTTTCTCGGGGTCGGGGATCGGCACTGCGCGGATCAGCGCCTGGGTGTAGGGATGCATCGGCCGCTCGTACAGCGCGTTGCGGTCGGCGACTTCCGCGATCCGGCCGAGGTACATGACCATGATGCGGTGGCTGATGTGCCGCACCACGGCGAGGTCGTGCGCGATGAACACCAGCGAGAGGTTCATCTCCGCCTGCAGGTCCATGAGCAGGTTGACGATCTGTGCCTGGATCGAGACATCGAGCGCGCTGACCGGCTCGTCGCAGATCACGAGGCGCGGCTCGAGCACCAGCGCGCGCGCGATGCCGATGCGCTGGCACTGCCCGCCGGAAAACTCGTGGGGGTAACGGTTGATGTGCTCGGGGCCGAGCCCCACCCGGCCGAGCATCGCCTCCACCTTCTGGCGCACCTCGCGCCGCGGCATCGAGGGGAAATGCGTCCACACCGGCTCGGCGATGATGTCGCCGACCGTCATGCGCGGGTTCAGCGAGGCAAGCGGGTCCTGGAAGATGACCTGCATGTCGCGCCGGTGGATGCGCATCGCCTTCTTGTCCTTGTCCGTGATGTCCTCGCCGAGCAGGATGACGTGCCCGGTCGTCGCCGGGACGAGCCGCAGCACGGCGCGCGCCAGGGTCGACTTGCCGCAGCCGGACTCTCCCACCACGCCGAGCGTCTCGCCGGGGCGCAGCTCGAGCTCGACGCCGTTGACGGCTTTCAGCACGCGCGCCTTCGCGAAGGTCGTCTCCGGCGCAAGCTTGAAGTGCACCCGCAGGTCGTCCACCTTGAGCAGCGGCGGCGCGCCCATGTCCGGCTCGTGGCGCCGCGTGGGAGCATCGGCCGCGGGCGCGCCCTCTTCCGCGGCCGACAGCGACGCGAGGCGACTGATCTCTGCCCTGTCCAGCCGCGGCACAGCCGCGAGCAGCGCGCGGGTATAGGGGTGCTGCGGCCGGTAGAAGATGTCGTCGACCGGGCCTGATTCCTTCTCCTCGCCGCCGTGCATCACCAGCACGCGCTCGCACAGCCCGGCGACCACGCCGAGGTCATGCGTGATCAGGATGATCGCCGTGCCGAAGTCGCGGCGCACGTCGCGCATCAGCTCGAGGATCTGCGCCTGGACCGTGACGTCCAGCGCGGTGGTCGGCTCGTCGGCGATCAGCAGATCGGGGCGGCAAAGCATCGCCGCGGCGATCATGACGCGCTGGCGCATCCCGCCGGAGAACTCGTGCGGGTACATGTCCACGCGCTTCGATGCCTCCGGGATATGGACCGCGTCGAGCAGCTCGATGCAGCGCTTGCGGGTCGCTTTCTTGCCGAGCTTCTCGTGGTGTATCAGCACCCGCGACATCTGGTCGAACACCGTCATGTAGGGGTTCAGGGACGTCATCGGGTCCTGGAAGATCATGCCGATGCGCCGGCCGCGAACCTTGCGCAGGGCCTCGATCGGCATGCCGATCAGCTCGGTGCCGTCGAAGCACGCCGAGCCGCTGGCCCGGCCGTTCGACGCCAGCAGGCCGATCAGGCTCATCATCGACTGGCTCTTGCCCGAGCCCGACTCGCCGACGATTCCGAGCGTCTCTCCCCGCGCCAGCTCGAAGCCGAGGTCGCGCACCGCGTGCACCTCGCCATCCGGCGTCTGGAAGCGCACATTCAGCTTGTCGACCGCCAGGAGGACCATCAGCGGTCCTTCGGGTCCAGCGCGTCGCGCAGGCCGTCGCCGACGAAATTGAAGCAGAACAGCGTCAGGGCGAGAAACACCGCGGGGAAGATCAGCATCCACGGCGCCGTGCCCATCTCCTGCGCACCCTCGTTCACCAGCGCGCCCCACGAGGTCATCGGCTCCTGCACGCCGAGCCCAAGGAAGCTGAGGAAGCTCTCGACCAGGATCACCTGCGGAATCGTCAGCGTCACGTACACCACCACCACGCCGAGCAGGTTGGGCACGATGTGCCGCCGGATGATGTTGAAGGTGGCGACGCCCTGCGCTTCGGCCGCCTCGACGAATTCCTTGTGCTTCAGGGAGAGGGTCTGGCCGCGCACGATACGCGCCATATCGAGCCAGTTGATGGCGCCGATGGCGACAAAGATCAGGATGATGTTCCGCCCGAAGAACACCATCAGCAGGATCACGAAGAACATGAACGGCATGGCATACAGGATGTCGACGATACGCATCATGACGTGGTCGATGCGCCCGCCGAGATACCCCGCCGTGGCGCCCCAGCTGATGCCGATCAGGAGGCTCACGAGCGTCGCGACCACGCCGATCAGCAGCGAGATCCGGCCACCGTAGAGCGTGCGCACGAACAGGTCGCGGCCCAGCGCATCCGTGCCGAAGATGTGGCGGCTCTCCCAGTCCGGGCCGATGGAGGTATTTGCCCAGTCGGTATGGTCGTAGCTCCATGGCGAGAACCACGGTCCCACGATCACCAGCACCGCCATGGTGATGATGAGCGCGCCGGCGACGACCGCCGCGCGATTCCGGCGCAGCACGTTCCACGCGTCGATCCACAGGCTGCGGCCCTTGACCGGTTCGATGCCGGCGCCGCCGCCCGGCGGGACCATGAGCGGAATTTCCCGGCTCATGCGTACTTCACCTTGGGATCGAGCCAGGCATAGACCAGGTCGACGAACAGGTTGAAGAGAATGATCAGCGCGCCGTAAAACACCACCACGCCCATCACGAGCGTGTAATCGCGGTTCAGCGCGCCCTGCACGAAGTAACGCCCGAGGCCGGGCACGCCGAAGATCTGCTCGATGACGACCGAGCCCGTGATCACCGCAGCGGTAGCGGGACCCAGGTAGGACACCACCGGGAGGAGCGCCGGCTTGAGGGCGTGGTGCAGGATCACGGTGCGCTCCGGCAGCCCCTGCGCCCGGGCGGTGCGCACGAAGTTGCTGCGCAGCACCTCGATCATGCTGCCGCGGGTGAGGCGCGAGATGTAGGCGATCTGCGGCAGCGCCAGCGAGATCACGGGCAGGATCATGTAGCGCAATCCGCCGTCGCCGATCCCGCCCGCGGGCAACCAGCCGAGATACACGGCGAAGAACAGGATCAGCAGCGGGGCCATGACGAAATTCGGGATTGAAATGCCCGTCATCGAGACCGCCATGACCGCGTGATCGGTGCGCGAGTTCTGTCGCAATGCCGCCATCGTCCCGGCAAAGACCCCCACCAGCAGCGCCAGCAGCATCGCCGAGCCGCCGAGCCGCAACGACACCGGGAAGCCCGCGGCGATGAGCTCCGTGACGCTGTAATCCTTGTACTGGAACGAGGGACCGAAATCGCCGCGCGCGAGGTTCCAGACGTAGCGCCCGAACTGCTGCACCAGCGGCTCGTCGAGGTGGTACGCGGCGCGCAGGTTGGCCTCGATCTCCGGCGGCAACTGCTTCTCGGCATCGAACGGGCCGCCCGGCGCGGCGCGTATCATGAAGAACGCCACCGTGATCAGGATCAGCAGCGTCGGGATGGCGCCGAGGAAACGGGTCAGCGAGTAGCGCAGCAAAGCTTATCCTCGTCGTGCTCCATGACGGTCTCCGTAGCCATCCCGCTCAATGCTTCAGGATGTGCAGATCCTTGGAATAGATTTGATCCATGATGTTGGAACGGTAGCCGCCGACCCAGGGCTTCACCAGCCGCTTGGTAACGTAAAAGTAAACCGGGATGACCGGCATGTCCTCCAGGAGGATCTGCTCGGCCTCGTTCATGTACGCGGCGCGGCGCGCCATGTCGCGCTCCTGCGCGGCAAGCGCGAGCAGCTCGTCGTAGCGCTCGCTGCGCCAGCCCGAATCGTTCAGGCCGCTCTCGGAGTGCATGATCTCGAGGAAGTTGTACGCGTCGTTGTAATCGCCGATCCAGCCGGCGCGATAGACTTGGGTGTTCTGCTTGGTGCGCCGGGTCTCGAGGTAGACCTTCCATTCCTCGTTGATCAGCTCGGTATCGATGCCGAGGGTGTCTTTCCACATCGAAGAGATCGCGACCGCGATGGTGCGGTGGTTCTCGTGCGTGTTGTAGAGGATCTGCAGGCGCAGCGGCTGCTCGTGGGAGTAACCCGCAGCCTCGTAGAGCCGCCGGGCCTCCGCGACGCGCTGCTCCTGCGTCCAGCCGGCCCACTCGGGGACGTGCTGGGTGTAGTTCGCCGTGCCGGGGACGAAACCGTAGGCCGGGATCTCCCCGGCCGTGGTCACCTGGCTGGTGAGGATCTCGCGATCGATCGCCAGGTTGAGCGCGCGGCGCAGCTCGGGGTTGTCCTTGAAGGGCGCGCGCGTCACGTTCAGGCCGTAATAGTAGATCCCGAGGTACTCGCTGATGACCAGCTCCTCGGGCAGGTTGCTGCGGATCCAGGCGAGCTGCCGGAACGGCAGGTCGGAAGTCATGTCGATGGCGTGCGCGCGGTAGCGCTGCAGCTCCGTCGACTGGTTCTCGATGGGGTAGTACCAGACCTCGTCCAGCGCCGTATTCTCGTTGTCCCAGTAGTACTCGTTGCGCTCGAGCACGATGTGCGACTGCATCACCCAGTCCCGCAACCGGAATGCGCCGTTCGAGACCAGCCGCCCCGGGCGCGCCCACCGATCGCCGTACTTCTCCACGGTGGGCCGGTGCACCGGATAGCTGGCCGAATGGTTCAGGACGCCGAGGAAATAGGGCGTCGGCCCGGAGAGGCGAATCTCCAGCGTCAGGTCATCGATGGCGCGGACACCGAGGCTTTCGGGCGGCAGCTCGCCGGCGATGATTGCCTCCGCATTGAGGATCGGCCTGAGCATGATGCTGTAGTTCGACAGCGTGCTCGGATCCACCGAGCGGCGCAGGCCGTACTCGAAGTCGTGCGCGGTGACCGGATCGCCGTTCGACCAGCGCGCGTTCTCGCGCATGTGGAAGATGTACACGAGGCCGTCGTCGCTGATGTCCCAGGAGCGCGCGGCGCCCGGCATCACGTCGCCATCCGGCCCCTCGATCGTCAGGCCCTCGTAGAGATCCCGCTGCAGATTGGACTCGGGGACGCCCTCGCTCTTGTGCGGGTCCAGGGACTGGGGCTCCGCGCCATTGCCACGCCTGAGCACCTGGCGTTCGGCCAGTTCCGTGCCAGAGTCACCGCCGATCTTCGCACCGGCGGAACGATCGACGCCCATCCTCGCATCGCCGCAGCCCACGGCAAACGACATCAGCAGGAAAAGCGGAAGGATCCATCGGCAACGGGTCATCAGGCTCGGTGTCATGGAAATAGACTGGCGGACATTATCACAAGCTGCGCCGGCGCTCCGAATTGGCACTCGCCGGCGTCCGGTCAGTCGCGGCGCTGGCGGCCCGGGCCCAGCCAGAGGCCCCACGCGAGCAGTGCGACGCAGAGCAGGCCGCCGAGGGCAAACGCTGCCCGGCCCAGGCGCGTGTTGGCGCTCTCCGAGATGAGCGGGAGGCCGCCGCTGATCTCGCCGGGGTCCGCGACCAGCCCGATCCACAGGCCGGCGGCAGCGCCGCAGGCGAGCATGAACATCGCCGCCAGCCAGCCCGCCGCCGGCCGATGCTGGAAAACCACCGCGATCCCGGCGACCAGGAACACGAGGCCGCCGATGCCCACCAGCCCGCCCGGCGTGCGCACCGCGCCCTCCGCCGGCGACACCACACCCAGGGCGAGGCCCAGCATGAAAGCGCCGAGCAGAAACAGGGTCAACGCCATGACGGCGCGCACTGCACGGGCCAGGCGGGGGTCGTATTCCATGGCCGAATGATACCGTCACCGGCGTCTGCTATGTTCAGGCAGGGCCAGGGAAGGCGGGAGCGCCAGCATGAACATGCGTAATCTGTCCAAGTCCAAAATGCTCGCCGGCTGGCAGTGCAAGAAGCGCCTCTGGCTCGAGATCCATGCGCCGGAACGCGCGCTCTACTCCGCTGCGACCCAGCGCGCCTTCAATATCGGCCACGAGGTGGGCGACCTCGCCCGGCGGCTGTTCCCCGGCGGCACCCTCGTCGGGCACGACACCGAGCTTTCGGCGGCGCTGGCCCAGACTGCAGCGCTGGTCGCGCGCCCCGGGCCGCTGACCCTCTACGAGGCCACGTTCCGGCACGCGGGGGTGCTCATTCGCGCCGACATCATCGTGCGCGACGCCGCGGGGCGCGTGCGGCTCATCGAGGTCAAATCCTCGACCAGCGTGAAACCCGTCAACCACATCGACTGCGCGGTCCAGGCCTGGGTGCTTGCCGGCGCCGGCCTTGCGCCGGAGCGGATCGAGCTCGGGCATGTCAACAACCGGTTCGTGTACCCGGGCGGCGACGACTACGACGGACTGCTCGCGTTCGCCGACCTGAGCGACAAGGTGTTGCCGCTGCTCGATGAGGTGCCGCGCTGGCTGGCCGAATACCGCGCGATGCTCGCCGGCGAGATGCCCGGGATACGCATCGGCCCGCAGTGCCGTAATCCCTACGAGTGCGCATTCATCGCCTACTGCAGTCCGCCGCAGCCCGATTACCCGGTGAGCCGCCTGCCCGGCGGCGGCAAGGCGGTCTGGCAGCTGCTCGAGGAAGGCATCGACGACATCCGCGACGTGCCGCCCGGATTTCTCACCAGCGAGACCCAGGAATGGGTGCGGCGCGTGACGGTCGCGGGGGCGCCGGAGCTGAAGCCGGCGGCGGCGAAAGCGCTGCGCCAATTGCCGTGGCCGCGCTATTTCTTCGACTTCGAGACAGTGTCGTTCGCCGTGCCGGTCTGGGCCGGCACGCGGCCTTACCAGGCCCTGCCTTTCCAGTGGTCCTGCCACGTCGAGACGGCGCCGGGCGTGGTGGAGCACCGCGAGTTTCTCGCCGACGGCGCAGGACCGCCGATGCGGGCCTGTGCCGAAACGCTGCTCGAGGCGCTCGGCGACGCCGGGCCGGTCATGGTCTACACGAGCTACGAGGCCGGCGTGCTGAAAACCCTGGCCGCGCTGTACCCGGACCTGGCGCCACGGCTCGAAGGCGTCGCCGCGCGGCTTTATGACCTGCACCCGCTGGTCAAGGCGAACTACTATCATCCTGACATGCTCGGCTCGTGGTCCATCAAGGCCGTGCTGCCCACGCTCGCGCCGGAACTCAGCTACGCGGCGCTCGGCGAGGTGCAGGAGGGCAACGCCGCGAGCGACGCCTTTATCGAGATCATGGCGCCGGAGACGCGCGCTGAGAGACGCGCCGCGCTGCGCGACGACCTGCTGCGCTACTGCGCGCTGGATACGCTCGCGATGGTGCGGCTGGCCCGGGCGCTGGACCCGGCCACCTGAAGCGGAGCTGCGTAATTATGCAATGCATCATCAACGGCCTCGTGATCGAGTGCATCACAGGGGACATCGCGGCCCAGCCGGATGTCGATGCCGTGGTCAACGCGGCGAACGCCCAGCTGCGCAGCGGCGGTGGCGTGGCGGGCGCCATTCATCGCGCGGCGGGGCCCGAGCTGGAGCGCGAATGCCGGCCGCTGGCGCCGATCTCCCCGGGACAGGCCGTGATCACCGGGGCGCACGACCTGCCCAACCGGTTCGTGATCCACTGCCTGGGACCCGTCTACGGCCGCGACGAGCCCGCCGCCGAACTGCTCGCCGCGTGTTATCGGAATGCGCTCGCGCTCGCCGAGGAAGTCGGCCTGCACAGCATCGCCTTCCCCGCCATTTCCACCGGCATTTTCGGCTATCCCATGGAGTCAGCCGCCCAGGTCGCGGTGCAGGCCATCATCGACGCCGCGCCGCAGCTCTCGGCCGTGCGACGCGTCCGCCTCGTGCTGCATGGCGACCGTGACCAGGCGTACTTCGCGGGCATGCTCGAGCAGCTGGCGGCGGCGCCGTGAAGCATGCGCGGGGCCTGTCGGCATGCGTGGCAGCCTGCATCGCTGCCGGTTGTGGTCCTTCCGGCCACGAGCTGGGGCGCGCCATCTACGATGACGGCGTCGGCGTCGACGGCAGGATCGCGTATACCCAGGGACCGGACTGGCTGCGCTTCGCGAGCCCGGGCTGCGCCGTCTGCCACGGCAACCGCGGCCAGGGCCTGACCGTGCAGGCGAGCGGCGTGACCGGGGTGGCGCCCGCCGTGACCTGGGCGGCGCTCGCGGCGCGCGGCTACGATGAGGCGGCGCTGCGTAAGGCGCTTGCGGCGGGTGTCGATCCGCACGGGCGGGAGTTCCACTACTACATGCCGCGCTGGGCCATGAGCGACGCGGAACTCGATGCGCTGGTCGCCTACCTCCGCGCGCTCTGACGCGGGCACGCCGCGTCCGTGCGCATGGCGCGCCCGCCATGTTGGCCTGCTGCTGGCCGCCCTGCTGTTCCTCGGCGGCTGCGTGACCCGGGTCGTGCCGCCGGCCGACGTCGGCGCACCGGCCAAGGTGTTCATGCTGGATCACGGCCGGCACACCAGTCTCGTCGTCTCGACGCCCGCGGGCGGGCTGGTGCGGTACGCGTATGGCGACTGGCGCTATTACGCGGAGCGCGAGACCGGTCCCGGGCACGCGATCGCGGCGCTCCTGTGGAGCACGCCCGGCGCCCTGGGACGGCGTCACCTGCCCGGCCCGCCGGACAGCGCCTCGGTGCGCCGCCAGGTTCCGCTCGTGATCCAGGCGCTGTATGAAATCGAGGTCGAACAGGCGCGCATCGAGGACCTCCGGGCGGAGCTGGATGCGATTTTCGCGGCGGCCGAGCGGGAGCTGGAGACGCCGGAGGCCGACCTGGTGTTCGTGCCGCACCCGCGCGACTACAATCTGCGTCACAATTCCAACACCGCCATCGCGGGCTGGCTCGTCAAGCTGGGCTGCGAGATCCGGGGGCCGGCAATACTGGCCCGGTGGCGGATCGACCCGCCAACGACAGGAGCGACAAGATGAGCAAGTCCAAAGAGCCGAAGAAAGAAACCAAGAAGAAGCCGGCCAAGACACTCGAGGAGAAGCGCGCCGCGAAGCGCGCCAAGAAAGGCAAGTAAGCGCCTGGCCGCCGTGCGGCCTCGCTCCGATGACCCTCGGGATGAAAGCCCACGCATCGCTCTGCGCTGCGGCAGTCGCGCTCGCGCTGGCCGGCAATGCATGCGCCGGGGAACAGGCCGGCGACGCGAAGTGCGATGCGTACGCCCAGCTGGCCGAACGGCTCATGCGGCATCGGCAGGAAACGAACGACCTGGAGGGCACCTGGAGAATGGCGGGCCTCATCCGCAACCCGGAGCTCTCGAGAGTCGCCCAGGCGCTGGCACACGAGGCGTACAGGCGGCAGCGCGAGGACACCGACGAGGGCCGTGAGCAGGCCGCCACGGACTTCTCAGCCGAAACGCGTGCGTCGTGCCTGGCCGGGCCGGATACCCGGGAGGCGCGGTAGCCGCCGCGCACGCTGCCCATGTCTGAATGGTGCCGGAGAGTGGATTCGAACCACCGACCTGCTGATTACGAATCAGCTGCTCTGCCGACTGAGCTACCCCGGCACGATGGGGCTTCGGAAAGGTCGCGCAGTATAGGAGATGGCCGCCGCAGCGGCAACGCCGGACGCCGCTTCAGGCGCGATTGCGAACCCGGATGACGACGTCGATCCCGTCCTGTTCGGTGCCGGCCGGCACGGCGGGCACCACGCCAAAAGAGACAGACTCGAGCGGGATATCGATCATCTCGCCGGTGTCGACGTTGTAGAAGTGGTGATGCGCATGGACGGTCGAGTCGTAGTAGACCCGGTCCCGGTCCACGACCAGCTCGCGCAGGAGGCCGCACTCCACGAACAGGTTCAGGGTGTTGTAAACGGTCGCCTTGGACACGCGGACGCCGCGCGCTCGTGCCGCCTGCAGCACCTGCTCGGCGCAGAGGTGTTGCGGACGCTCGAACACCAGCTCGGCCAGCTTGAGCCGCTGGGACGTCGGTTTCGCACCGTGGCTTGCCAGGCGAGCGGCGATCATTTGCGTGTTTTCCATATGCTTCTGAGCCAAATCAGAGAGTTGGATTATATGCAGCGGATGTGCTTTGCGCCATCCTCGCACCCGGATCGTAGGGCGCCGGGTCGAGCGGGGGCGTGGCGCCGGTCATCAGCGCCGCGAGCAGCGCCGCCGAGGCCGGCGCCAGGTTGACCCCGTTGCGGAAATGCCCCGTGTTCACCCACAGGCCGGTGACGCCTGGCACGGGGCCGATCATCGGAATCCCGTCCGGCGAGCCCGGCCTGAGGCCCGCCCACTGCCCCTGCACCGCCAGCGTTCCCAGCAACGGCACCATCTCGGCCGCGGCCGCGCGCAGCTCGTCGGCGGCTGCCGCGGTCGTGCTGGTGTCGAAACCGACGTCCTCGACGGTGCTGCCCACCAGGACCACGCCCTCCTGGCGCGGGATCACGTAGCGGCCGTGGCGGATGAGCACGTGATGCAGCATAGGGCGCGGCAGCATGTACCACAGGACCTGGCCGCGAATCGGCGTCACGGGCAGCCGCACGCCAAGCGGCGCGACCAGCCCGGCGCTCCACGCGCCGGCGGCGACCACGACGTTCGCGGCGCGCAACCGGCCGTGCGTCCCGGCATTGACGCGTATGCCGCCGCCACTGCGCTCGAGCGTGACCTCTCCGGCGTCTTCAAGCAGCGTGACGCCGCGACGCTCGAGGTCGGCCGCAAGGGCGTCGAGAAAGCGCGGATTGCGAATCTGGGCAAGGTCGGGAAACAGCAGCGACGGCCCTGGCGTGCGGACCGCGGCGGGCGCGAGGGCGGCGAGCGCCGCCTCGTCGAGCAACTCGGTGCGCATCCCGGCGCGCTGCGCAAAGGCCAGCGCCGGCTCGAGTTCCTCGCAGTCGATGTGGATGACGCCGGTGACCCGGTACTCGGGGTTGATCCCCGTGTCCTTCGCCAGCGCCTCGGCGAGCCCCGGCAACAGGGGCAGCGAGCACTCTGCCAGCCGCGCCACCGCCTCCGGCACGTTCCACGGCGCGAGCGGGGACATGATCCCGCCCCCGGCGCGCGAGGTGCCGCGCCCGACCCGGTCGCGCTCGACGAGCGTCACCCGCCGCCCGGCCTCGGCAAGGCAGCGCGCACTGAGCATGCCGAGTGCGCCGCCGCCGACGACGACGATGTCCCTGGAGTCCGCCAACAGCCACCTCCCCTGTGGCCTAGCACCATAGCCTGAAGGATATCTGCGTGGAACACGCAGTTTCCGTGACTCCCGTCGCGCGGCCCGCGGGTGCAGGCTGCATGACGGGAGGACGCCATGGACAGGCATGCCGGAGTCACGCTGCTGGAGCTGCTGATGGTGATCGCGATCGGCGCGGTCCTGGCCGGCATTGCGATCCCCTCGCTGGACCGCGGCCTGCTCAACGCGAGGCGCGCGGCGGCGATGGAGTCGCTGGTGCGCGCCGCCTGGTTTGCGCGCACCGAGGCGCTGCGGCGCGGCCGCCCGGTGATCCTGTGCGCATCAGGCGACGGCGGGCACTGCGCGGCGGAGCCGAACGCCTGGGGCGGCGGCTGGATGGTGGCGCCGGCCGATGCGCCGACGCTGGTGCTGCGGCGCGGCCCGGGCGCCACCGACCCGCGCGCGCGCCTCGTCGCGAACCGCAGCGCATTCAGCTTCGAGCCCTACGACCGGCGCAGTACCAACGGGACCATCGCCTGGTGCGACAGCCGCGGGGAGACGGCGGCGCGCGCAGTGGTCATCGCCCCGACCGGCCGGCCGCGGCTGGAGCGCGGCGCGGGCTCGCTGGGGTGCTCCCTGCCATGAGCGCGCGCGGCTTCATGATGATCGAGGTCCTGGTGGCGCTGCTCGTGTGCGCCGTCGCCGTGACGGCCGCGCTCGCCCTCGCGCTGGGTGGCTTCGCCGCCACGGCCGAAGCGCGGCGTGCCGAGCTCGCGACCGGCCTGGCGGCCGATCTCGCGGGCCGCACCCGGGCGTTGCCCGGCGTGGACTGGCTCACCCTGCCCCCGCCTGCCGAATGCGCCACCGCGTGCACGCCCGAGCAACTCGCCGCGCTGGAGCTCGCCGCCTGGCGCGCGGCGGCCGCCACCGCCCTGCCGGCGGGCGTGGCCCTGCTCGAGGCGACTCCGGGAGGCGAGCTCGTGGTGACGCTCACGTGGGCGGAGCGCGGCGCATCGCACCGGGAAGTGCGGCTGGGGATCGCCCGATGAGCGCGCGTCGCCGGGGTGCTGCGGGCGCCACCTTGCTCGAGCTCCTCGTCTCGCTGGGGCTCGGCCTCGTGCTGGTCCTCGCCATGGCCACATTGCATGCCAAGATCCTGTTCCTGTCCGCCGAGACGACGCGCGCCGCCGACGCGCAGGACACGCTCCGGATCGCGCTCGCGGTGCTGGAATACGAGCTGCAGCATGCCGGCTACTGGGGGCTTGCGCCGGCGGCCGCGTCGATCACGGGACGACGCGGCGACGAGACGCCGCTGGCCGTGACCGTGACCGGCGACTGCGGCCCGGACTGGGCGATCGACCTGGATCGGGCGGTGGAAGCCTGGGCGGACGGCTGGTCGCTGGCCTGCAGTCCCTTCGGCGGGGCGCCACCGAACGGCGGGGTGCTGGTCCTGCGGCGCGTCGACGTACAGCGCTCGAGCCCGGACGCGGGGGTGCTGCAGGTGCAGGCCGATCCATGGAGCGGTCGCCTGGCCGTGGCCGGCGAGCCGGCCGATCCGGGCACCGAGATCCGCAACCTCGTCGCGCGCGCCTATTACGTCAGCCCGCGCTCCACCGGCGATCCCTCGCGGCCGTCACTGCGCCGCAAAACGCTGCAACGCGGGCCACGCGTCGTCGACGAGGAAGTCGTGCCCGGCATCGCCGGCATCCGGTTCGAGCTGGGCGTGGACACGGATCCCGCCGGCACGCCGGGACACGGCATGCCAAACCGCTTCGTCGCGCCGGGGGCGGCGAGCGGCGAGATCCGGGCGGTCCGCATCACGCTGCAGGCAGATGATCCGGCGCGAATGTCCGCGACGCGCACGATCACGCTGCGCAACGGGCCCGCGCCATGAGGCGGCGAGAGCGCGGCGCCGTGCTCGCGGTCGTGCTCGTGCTGACCGCGGCCGGGATGGCCCTCTCCTCGGCGGTCGCGACCTCCGCAGCGCTGGAGCTGGCGATGGCCGAGCGCGGCGCTGGCCGGCTGCGCGCCTTCGAGGCCGCGGAGGCCGGCCTGGCGGCGGCGCTGCGCGCCCGCGCGTGGTCCGCCAGCGATCCCTGGACGGCGTCCGGCGCGTTGCCCGCAGGCGGCCAGTGGCATGTCGAGCTCAGGCTTGCCGCGGCGCGCATCGATCCGCTCGGGGGCGTGGTCGACTGGCACTTCGAGATCGAGAGCTCGGGTCGCGACGGCGCGGCGCGCGTCACCCTGGTGCAGGGCTTCCGGGTCGCGGGCGGGCTGCCCGGCGAGCCGCAGCGCACCTGGTGGCGCCAGGAGGATCCCGCGCCATGATGAGGCGGGGATTTACGCTCGTGGAGCTGCTGGTGTGCGTGGTCATCGCGGGCCTGCTGGCGACCATCGCGCTGCCTTCATGGCGCGGCCTCGTGATGCGCACGTATCGCAGCGACGCCGCCGCGGCGCTGTATGCGCTGGCCGCCGCGCAGGAACGCTACCGGCTGGTGCACGGCCGCTATGCGGGCCTGGCTTCGCCGGCCCCGCCGGTCGGCCTCGGCCTCGCGCGCAGCGAGCGCGGCTGGTACGAGCTGCAGATCGAGCGCGCCGACGAATCCGGCTTTCTTGCGACCGCGCGGCCCGCGCCGGGGTCGCCGCAGGCGGCGGACGCCGCCTGCTGGTTGTTCACGATCGATGAGACGGGCCGGCGCGGCGCGCTGCCGGGCGGCCCGGAGCAATGCTGGCGCTGAGGATCAGGCCGAGCGCAACACCTTTGGCAGCGAGAACACGACGTGTTCCTCGCGGCCCTTGATCTCCTCGGGCAACTCGCCGCCCCATTCCTTCAGGCGCGCAACCACCTGCTGGACCAGGATCTCGGGGGCGGAGGCGCCGGCCGTGACGCCGACGGTCTCGCAGTTCTCGAACCACTGTCGGCGCAGGTCGTCCGCGCCGTCGACCATGTAGCCCGGGACGTCCGCCTTCAGGGCGATTTCCGTGAGCCGGCTGGAGTTGGAACTGGTCTTCGAGCCGACCACCACGATGGCGTCGCAGCGCTCGACCAGCGACTTCACCGCGTCCTGGCGGTTCTGCGTCGCGTAACAGATGTCCTCCTTGCGCGGGCTGGTCAGCGCGGGGAAACGCTGCTTCAGCGCGTCGATTACCCGCGCGGTGTCGTCCACCGACAGCGTCGTCTGGGTCACGAAGGCGAGCCTCTCGGGGTTCCGCACCTCGAGCGTGGCGACATCCTCCGGGTTCTCGACCAGGAAGATCTCACCGCCGCGGCTGCGGTCGTACTGCCCCATGGTGCCCTCGACCTCGGGATGCCCCGCGTGGCCGATCAGGATCACCTCGCGGCCCTCGCGACCGTAGCGCGACACCTCCATGTGCACCTTGGTCACCAGCGGACAGGTCGCGTCGAACACGTCCAGCCCGCGGCGCACGGCCTCGGCCTGCACGGCCTTGGACACGCCGTGCGCGCTGAAGATGACCGTCGCGCCGTCCGGCACCTCGTCGAGCTCGTCGACGAACACCGCGCCGAGCTTGCGCAGGCGGTCCACCACGTAGCGGTTGTGAACCACCTCGTGGCGCACGTAAATCGGCGCACCGAACAATTTGAGCGCGCGCTCGACGATATCGATGGCGCGGTCGACCCCGGCGCAGAAACCGCGCGGATTGGCGAGCAGGATTTTCATGCCGTCGATTCTATCGCAAAGCCCATGGCTCATCAGTTGAACCGGAGGTCGGTCTGCGGCGCACTGGCTCCCGTGCCGCGGCCTCAGATGATTTTTTGTTTCCGCCGGCCTTCGAAAAAACTGTCCATCAGCAGGATCACGGCGCCGACGGTGATCGCGGCGTCCGCGACGTTGAAGGCCGGGAAGAACCAGCGGTCCCAGTGAAAACTCAGGAAATCGACCACGTGGCCGCGGAACACGCGATCGATGACGTTGCCGATCGCGCCGCCGACGATCAGCGCGAGCGAGGCGGCCAGCCAGCCCTGCCCCTTGCTCGGCAGGCGCCTGAGCCAGACGCACACCAGGGCCGTGACGGCTACGGCGATCGTGATGAAGAACCACCGCTGCCAGCCGCCCGCCGAGGCCAGAAAGCTGAATGCGGCGCCGGTGTTGTGCAGCCGGGTAATGCCGAACACCGGCAACAGCTGCACGCGATCGTAAAGCTCGAAGCTCGCGACGATGAGCCCCTTGGTCACCTGGTCGGCTAGCACGATGGCCAGCGACAGCCACAGCCAGGGCAGCGCCCCCCTCCGGTCATGCTCGCTCTGCCGCGCCGCCTCGTTCATGCCCAGCGCCTCTGCTCGCCGGCCCCGGCGATGTTCTCTGCACAGCGGCCGCAGATCTCCGGGTGCTCGGGATGCGCACCGACGTCCGGCCTGCGATGCCAACAGCGCACGCATTTCCGCTGCAGTGTCGGCACGACCTGCGCATACAGGGTCTCGTCGAAGCCCGCCAGCGGGATCGCATCGGCGGGGCACTGATCGAGCTCCACGACGCGCACGTCAGAGGTCAGCAGGAGAAAGCGCAGCTCCTCGCCGGGCCGGCGCAAGCGCGCGGCGAGCTCGGGCGCCGCGTACAGCACGAGCTCGGCGTCCAGCGACGAGCCGATGCGGCCGGCGTTGCGCAGCGCCTCGAGCTCGCGCGCAACGGCGTCGCGGACCGCGTGCACCAGGTCCCAGTCGGGATCGTCCTCGCGCAGCGGCACCTCGGGCAGCGCGTGCCAGCGGGACAGCAGCACCGACTCGGGCCGTCCGCCCGGCAGGCTGGTCCAGATTTCTTCCGCGGTGAACGCCAGGATCGGCGCCAGCCACCGCACCATGGCCTCGGCGACGTGGTACATCGCGGTCTGCGCCGAGCGGCGCGGATGGCCGCCGGCCGGGGTGGTGTAAAGCCGGTCCTTGAGCACGTCGAGGTAGAAGCCGCCCATGTCCAGCACGCAGAAGTTGTGCACCTTCTGGTAGATCAGGTGAAACTCGTAGTCGCGATAGGCGCGGATGACCTCGTCCTGCACCGCTGCGGTGCGCGCGATCGCCCAGCGGTCCAGCGCGATCATCTCCGCGGGCGCGACCGCGTCGCGCGCCGGGTCGAAGCCGTCGAGATTGCCGAGCAGGAAGCGCGCCGTGTTGCGCATGCGCCGGTAGGAATCGGACATGCGCTTCAGGATCTCGTCGGAAACGTTCATCTCGCCGCGGTAGTCGGTGGCGGCGACCCACAGGCGCAGGATGTCGGCGCCCAGGGTGTTGAGCACCTTCTGCGGCGCCACCACGTTGCCGAGGCTTTTCGACATCTTGCGGCCCTTCTCGTCCACGGTGAAACCGTGAGTGAGCACCGCGCGGTACGGCGCCTTGCCGTGCATCGCGACCGAGGTGAGCAGCGAGCTCTGGAACCAGCCGCGGTGCTGGTCAGAGCCTTCCAGGTAGAGGTCGGCCGGAAAACCGACCTCGGCGCGCGTGGCGCTGAGGCAGTGGTGCATCAGGCCCGAGTCGACCCAGACGTCCATGATGTCGCCGACCTTCTCGTAACGCGCCGCGTCCTCGCCGAGCAACTCCGCCGGGTCGAGCGTCCACCAGGCATCGATGCCCGCGCGTTCGACCCGGTCCGCGACCGCGCCCAGCAGGCGCACCGAGTCCGGGTGCGGCTCGCCGGTCTCGCGGTCCACGAACAGGGCGATGGGCACGCCCCAGGTCCGCTGCCGGGAAATGCACCAGTCGGGCCGGCCCTCGACCATGGCACGGATGCGGTTCTCGCCCCAGCCGGGCATCCAGCGCACCGCCCCGATGGCCTCGAGCGCGCGCGCCCGCAGGCCCTCGCGGTCCATGCCCACGAACCACTGCGGCGTGGCGCGAAAGATCAGCGGCGTCTTGTGCCGCCAGCAATGCGGATAGCTGTGCGTAAGGGGCGCGTGATGCAGCAAGGCCCCGTGTTCCGCCAGCAGCGCCACGATCACGGGGTTCGCGGCAAACACCTTCAGTCCCGCCACGGCCTCGGTGCCCGTGCGAAAGCTGCCGTCGTCCAGCACGGGATTGTCGACCGCGAGGCCGTAGCGCTGGCCGACGATAAAGTCGTCGTGGCCGTGTCCTGGCGCCGTGTGCACTGCGCCGGTGCCGGCCTCGATGGTGACGTGCTCGCCGAGGATCACCGGCACCTCGCGCGACAGGAACGGGTGCTGCAGCATGAGGCCCTCGAGGGCGGCGCCGCGGCAGACCGCGAGTTCCTCGAAGTGCTCGATACCCCAGCGCCGCGTCGCCTGTGCGAGCAGGTCGCGCGCAATCACGATGCGCTCCCGGCCCGCTGGGCCCGC